>OEPS010000187.1_pt1 | contig 23050 bp, 19 predicted proteins | sample 1539411 | NCBI WGS metagenome assembly OEPS01 (sample SAMN02671747, study PRJEB22543) | soil metagenome | biome: bacteria | place: China:Hunan Province, Lengshuijiang City | collected 2012-10-15 | depth 0.08m m
CTGCAAAGTTGAAAATTCTGTTAATCAAAATAGTTTTAGATTATTTATTTGAAAATATAACACATTGCAGTTTAAATGATTGGTGATACGATTTAAAAACAGGTGGCTTTAAATCCTGAAAATCGCGACACATTATTTCTTTAGCAATGAATCCTTAACTGAATAATGATTAATTTTAAGATGATTCCCTTTATTGAAAGGAATATTCCCCGGTTAAATAACAATTTAATTACAAATGACCTATTTAAAAGAATGAATTTGTTTTGGAAAGTGTGATGAGCATCATAATATGCAAGGAAAAGATGCAATTTTTGCGGACTACAGCAGGCTATGAACAATGAGATACAGTCAAAAAAATGGCACTAAAAATTCTGCTGATGGCAAAAACAGATGTTCAAAAACAAATTACACACATATTTTTTGTGGTTATTGCGGTGACGAATTTCATTTTCATTTATTGAAAAGAAGTTGGTAAGGATAAAAATTAGTATCTTAATAATAACGATATATCGATTGATGCTCTCCTTGACCTCTATATGTTCATTACGGCGTACTTCCGCTCAGGTTCTTTGGCGAATCATCCCCGCCTTGCTCTGTCAGTAATCATCATTCAGGCGCCGCCAGTCGTTGTCTAATTGCCGACGATCGCTGTCCAGCTGGCGTTGACGCTCATCAAGCTGACGGCGTCGATCTTCAAGCTGGCGACGCCTGTCGTCATAACGATGCTGGCGATCGTCATTTTGCCGCCGATTATCCTGATAGCGACCATCATCATAATCATCATCCGAGCGGCTCTCGTCGGGATGGTAAGCATCATTAATGGCCTGCTGAATATTGCCGATCGCGTCGTCAATAATATCAGCGTGCGCCAGCTGGCTGGCGAGGGAGAGAGTGCAGAAAAGCAAAGCGATAGAATAATGTTTCATAAAGCCAGTCTCATCGTTGGGCTGGCTTTACGTTAATCAAGGAAGGGAACAACGAGTAGCGGAGGAATCTCAAATCCTCTGCTGTTCAAGCGCACCGATTGCATCCACCCGCCCCTGATGGCGTCCGCCTTCAAATTGAGCGCCCAGCCAGGCATCAACAATCATTTTTGCCAGCTCCAGGCCGATAACTCGTGCGCCAAAGGCCAGAATGTTGGTGTCATTGTGCTGCCGTGAAAGCTGCGCGGAGTAAGGCTCGCTGCACACAACGGCACGAATACCGGGGTGTTTATTCGCGGCAATAGAGATACCAATACCGGTGCCGCAGATAAGGAGCCCACCGTCAACCTCCCCGGCGACAACGGCCTGAGCGACGGCGCTGGCGTAGCGCGGATAATCGGTACGCTCCGTAGACCAGGTTCCTTTATCCACCACTTCAATGCCGCGCTGACGCAGATGTGACACAATGTCGTCTTTGAGGATGAAACCGACGTGATCGCAGCCAATTGCAATCCTTTTCATACTTAGCCTCGCCTGTTAGTAACTTTACAAATATAAATGAGTTGTGATTTTAACGCCCAAAAACGCGGAAAATTACGCCGAAATCACGCCATGCAGGGTCCTTTCTACATGCTGAGATTTCACAAATCAAGGCATAAGCGTTATCTATAGCGGCGTGAAAATTTATTCCCACGCTCGAGAATAAATCATAAAGCAATGATATTTATGTTTTTTTATTAAGAAACAAATTCAGCTCTCTGAATCAAATTCACAAAAATAAAAACTTTATAAAAAAAATAATTTTGTGAAGTAGGCGACATCTTTTCTGTTCAGGCTGTGGTGATATAGTGTCGTCTTCATTTTATGGACAAGAGAAAGCGATGAGTCAGTCAGAATCCAGTTCGCTCCCTAACGGCATCGGCCTTGCCCCCTGGCTTCGTATGAAGCAGGAAGGCATGACCGAAAACGAGAGTCGTATCGTCGAATGGTTGCTTACCCCCGGCAATCTTAGCGATGCGCCGGCTATCAAAGACGTCGCGGAGGCGTTGTCAGTATCAGAAGCCATGATCGTTAAGGTTTCTAAGCTGCTTGGTTTTAGCGGTTTTCGTAACCTGCGCAGCGCGCTGGAGGCGTACTTTTCGCAATCAGAGCAGGTGTTACCGGCCGAGCTCTCGTTTGATGAAGCGCCGCAGGATGTGGTGAATAAGGTGTTTAACATCACCCTGCGCACCATTATGGAAGGCCAGTCGATCGTTAACGTCGATGAAATTCATCGCGCGGCTCGCTTCTTTGCCCAGGCTAACCAGCGCGATCTGTACGGCGCGGGCGGCTCTAACGCCATCTGCGCCGACGTGCAGCATAAGTTTTTACGCATTGGCGTGCGCTGCCAGGCATATCCGGACGCGCATATCATGATGATGTCCGCCTCGCTGCTGAAGGAAGGTGACGTCGTGCTGGTGGTCTCGCATTCCGGGCGCACCAGCGACATTAAATCGGCGGTGGAACTTGCTAAAAAGAACGGAGCAAAAATTATTTGTATTACACATAGCTATCATTCGCCGATAGCCAAATTAGCTGATTTTATTATTTGTTCGCCAGCACCAGAGACGCCTTTATTAGGCCGTAACGCCTCGGCGCGTATACTACAACTCACATTATTAGATGCTTTCTTCGTTTCCGTTGCCCAGCTCAATATCGAACAAGCGAATTTAAATATGCAAAAAACCGGCGCGATTGTTAATTTTTTTTCACCAGGCGCGCTTAAGTAAAGACTCGTCATACTTCAAGCCACAGATGCGTTGGCTACGCTCGTTTGCCCCAGTCACATAGTTATCTATGCTCCTGGGGACTTACTCCCTTGCCGCCTTTCTGTGACTTGAATTATTTAGAGTATTAATAATTTGCTCCTGTCACAGGAGTCACCCTACACCGAGAATACTGCTATGAATAAATATCTGAAAATTTTCAGCGGCACGCTCATGGGCGTAATGTTATCCACCAGCGCCTTTGCCGCCGCCGATTATGCTGTGGTATTAAAAACATTATCCAATCCTTTTTGGGTTGATATGAAAAAGGGAATTGAAGACGAAGCTAAAACGCTGGGGGTAAGCGTCGATATTTTTGCCTCCCCTTCAGAAGGGGATTTCCAGTCACAGCTGCAGCTATTTGAGGATCTGAGCAACAAAAACTACAAAGGTATCGCCTTTGCGCCGCTCTCCTCTGTAAACCTGGTGATGCCGGTGGCTAAGGCATGGAAAAAGGGTATCTATCTGGTCAACCTCGATGAAAAAATCGATATGGATAACCTGAAGAAAGCCGGCGGCAACGTGGAAGCTTTTGTCACCACCGATAACGTGGCGGTAGGAGCGAAAGGCGCGGAGTTTATCATCGACAGGCTGGGCGCAGAAGGCGGCGAAGTCGCGATTATTGAAGGCAAAGCGGGCAACGCGTCCGGTGAAGCCCGCCGCAGCGGCGCCACCGATACGTTTAAAAAAGCGAGCCAGATCAAGCTAGTTGCCAGCCAGCCTGCCGACTGGGACCGTATTAAAGCGCTGGATGTTGCCACTAACGTGCTACAGCGTAACCCGAACGTTAAAGCGATTTACTGCGCTAACGACACTATGGCTATGGGCGTCGCTCAGGCCGTCGCCAACGCCGGCAAAACCGGCAAAGTTCTGGTTGTCGGTACCGACGGAATTCCGGAAGCTCGCAAAATGGTCGAAGCCGGACAGATGACCGCCACTATTGCACAGAATCCGGCGGATATCGGCGCAACGGGTCTTAAGCTGATGGTCGATGCCGAGAAGAGCGGTAAAGTGATCCCGCTGGATAAAGCCCCGGAATTTAAGCTGGTGGATTCCATTCTGGTGACCAAATAACGCTGTCAATTCCCTCCCCCTAACCCTCTTCTTTTGGAAGAAGGTTAGGGAACATCGCGCAGAGGTAATAAAGGAAATTCTCTATGCTCACGCCATATATTTCAATGGCGGGGATCGGCAAATCCTTTGGCCCGGTTCACGCATTAAAATCGGTTGATTTAGCTATTTACCCGCACGAAATACATGCGTTATTAGGGGAAAATGGTGCCGGTAAATCAACGCTGATGAAAGTTCTGTCGGGAATACATGAACCGACCAAAGGCACCATTACCATTAATGACGTCGACTATGACAAGCTGGACCATAAATTAGCGGCCCAGCTTGGCATCGGAATTATTTATCAGGAACTCAGCGTCATTGATGAATTAACGGTACTGGAGAATTTATATATTGGCCGTCATCTGACGAAAAAAGTTTGCGGCGTCAATATTATCGACTGGCGAGAAATGCGCGTACGCGCGGCAATGATGCTGCTGCGCGTCGGACTAAAAGTCGATTTAGACGAAAAGGTGGCGAATCTCTCTATCAGCCATAAGCAAATGCTGGAGATCGCCAAGACGCTAATGCTCGACGCCAAAGTTTTGATCATGGATGAACCCACCTCCTCACTGACCAATAAAGAGGTGGATTACCTGTTCCTGATCATGAACCAGCTGCGTAAAGAGGGCACCGCCATCGTGTATATCTCGCACAAGCTGGCGGAAATTCGCCGTATCTGTGACCGCTATACGGTCATGAAAGACGGTAGCAGCGTCTGCAGCGGAATGGTCAGTGAAGTGAATAACGACGACATCGTACGTCTGATGGTCGGTCGCGAGCTGCAAAACCGCTTCAACGTTATGAAAGAGAGCACCGGCAATATCGCCCGCGAGACGGTGTTCGAAGTAAAGAACGTCACCAGCCACGACAAGAAAAAGGTACGCGACATCTCGTTTAGCGTAAATCGCGGCGAAATTCTCGGTTTTGCCGGACTGGTCGGCTCCGGACGTACCGAACTGATGGACTGCCTGTTTGGCGTGGATAAACGTAGCAGCGGTGAAATTCGTCTTAACGGCAAAGCGATCTCCCCGCGCTCGCCGCTGGACGCTTTAAAGAAAGGCATGGGCTATATCACCGAAAGCCGCCGGGAAAACGGCTTTTTCCCCAATTTTTCCATCGCTCAGAATATGGCGGTAAGCCAGAGCCTGAAGCGTGGCGGATATAAAGGGGCCATGGGGCTATTTCGCGAAGGGGATGAACACAAAACGGCGGAAGAGCAGCGCAGGCTGCTGGCGCTGAAGTGTCATTCAGTTAATCAGAACATTACCGAGCTTTCGGGCGGTAACCAGCAGAAGGTACTGATTTCCAAATGGTTATGCTGCAACCCCGAAGTCATTATTTTTGATGAACCGACGCGCGGCATCGACGTTGGCGCGAAAGCTGAAATTTATAAAGTGATGCGCCAGCTGGCCGATGACGGAAAAGTCATCCTGATGGTGTCATCCGAACTACCTGAAATTATTGCCGTCTGCGACCGCATCGCCGTGTTCTGCGAAGGGCGGCTGACGCAAATCCTGGCCAATCGCGACGACATGAGCGAAGAGGAGATTATGGCATGGGCACTACCACAAGAGTGAAAGGCGACATGGACGAGAAAAAACCGTTTAACTTCGCGCTGTTCTGGGATAAATACGGCACCTTTTTTATCCTTGCCATCATCGTCGCGATTTTCGGTACCCTATCGTCAGAGTATTTCCTGACGACCAACAACATTACGCAGATCTTCGTACAGAGTTCGGTCACCGTGTTGATCGGCATGGGCGAGTTTTTCGCGATCCTCGTCGCCGGGATCGACCTGTCCGTCGGCGCGATCCTCGCGCTCTCCGGAATGGTCACCGCCAAGCTGATGCTGGCGGGCGTCGATCCGTTTCTTGCCGCGCTGATCGGCGGCGTGCTGGTGGGCGGTGCGCTGGGAGCCATCAACGGCTGCCTGGTCAACTGGACCGGCCTGCACCCGTTCATTATCACGCTTGGCACCAACGCCATCTTCCGCGGCATTACGCTGGTTATCTCTGACGCTAACTCGGTGTATGGATTCTCGTTTGATTTCGTGAACTTCTTCGCCGCGACGCCGCTGGGTATCCCGGTACCGGTGATCTTCTCGCTGATTGTGGCGGTGATCCTGTGGTTCCTGACCACCCGTATGCGCGTCGGCCGCAATATTTACGCGCTGGGCGGTAACAAGAACTCCGCTTTCTACTCCGGTATCGACGTCAAATTCCACATGCTGCTGGTGTTCATTATTTCCGGCATTTGCGCGGGGCTGGCAGGAGTGGTCTCTACCGCGCGCCTTGGTGCAGCGGAACCGCTGGCGGGAATGGGCTTTGAAACCTACGCCATCGCCAGCGCCATCATCGGCGGCACCAGCTTCTTCGGCGGCAAAGGACGCATCTTCTCGGTGGTCATCGGCGGCCTGATTATCGGCACCATCAACAACGGGTTGAACATTCTGCAAGTACAAACCTACTACCAGCTGGTGGTAATGGGCGGATTAATCATCGCGGCTGTCGCCCTCGACCGTCTTATCAGTAAGTAAGGAATTTATAATGAAAATTGCTCCCTCTTTAATGTGCATGGATCTGCTGAAATTCAAAGAGCAGATTGAGTTTATTGACCAGCATGCAGACTATTTTCACATCGATATTATGGACGGTCATTTTGTGCCGAACCTGACTCTTTCGCCGTTTTTCGTCGGCCAGGTGAAAAAGCTGGCCAGCAAACCGCTGGACTGCCACCTGATGGTCACCCGCCCACAGGACTACATTAGCCAGCTGGCGAAGGCGGGAGCGGACTTTATTACCCTGCATCCGGAAACCATCAACGGCCAGGCCTTCCGCCTGATTGAGGAAATACGTCGACACGGTATGAAGGTCGGGCTGATCCTTAACCCGGAAACGCCGGTGGAGGCGATGAAGTATTACATCCATAAAGCGGACAAAATCACGGTAATGACCGTCGATCCGGGGTTCGCCGGACAACCGTTTATCCCGGAGATGCTGGAAAAAATCGCCGAACTGAAAGCCTGGCGCGAGCGCGAGGGGCTGAACTACGAAATAGAAATCGACGGCTCCTGCAACAAAGCCACCTATGAAAAACTCATGGCGGCAGGCGCGGACGTGTTTATCGTCGGTACCTCTGGTCTCTTTAACCACGCCGACAGGATTGAAGACGCGTGGCAAATTATGGCAGAGCAGATCCTGGCGGCAAAAAACGAGGTACAGCCTCATGCAAAAACAGCGTAAGGTCGTCGCGGGCGTGGATATGGGGGCAACCCATATCCGCTTCTGCCTGCAAACGGCACGGGGCGAGGCGCTACACTGCGAAAAGCTGCGCACCGCGGACGTCATCGGCCCTGACGGCCTGGTCAACGGTATTAAAAACCTGTTGCAGCAGCAGTTGACCCATCACGCAGCTCAATGCTGCGGGCTGGTGATGGGGTTTCCGGCGCTGGTGGCAAAAGATAAGCGAACCATTATCTCAACGCCCAACCTGCCGCTGGCCGCTGACGACCTGTATAACCTGGCCGACAGGCTGGAAGCGGCGCTGGGCTGCCCGGTCGAGTTTTCGCGGGATGTCAATCTACAGCTCTCTTTTGATGTGCAGGAAAATGGCCTGCAGGCGCAGGAAGTGCTGGCGGCCTATCTCGGTACCGGCATGGGCTTCGCCGTCTGGCTGAACGGCGGGCCGTGGACCGGCGCCCACGGCGTGGCGGGCGAGCTGGGGCATATTCCGCTGGGCGATGATACCCTCACCTGCGGCTGCGGTAATCCCGCTTGTCTGGAAACCGTCTGCTCCGGCATTGCGCTGAAGCGCTGGTATGAACAGCAGCCGCGCGCGTACGAACTGGGAGAACTGTTTCTTCACGCCGCGCAGGAGCCGTTTGTGCAGCAGCTGCTTAACCACGCCGCCCGCGCCATTGCCACCAGCATCAACCTGTTCGACCCCGACGCGGTGATCCTCGGCGGTGGCGTAATGGATATGCCGGCCTTCCCGCGCGACGCTCTCATCACGATGGTCAAAACCTACGTTCGCCGTCCGCTGCCGTATCAGGCCGTACGCTTTATCGCCGCCTCTTCCTCAGCGTTTAACGGTGCCCAGGGCGCTGCAGCGCTGGCGAGCAGTCGTTATTTAACTTAGCCCAGCGATACCAATAAGCGCACTGCCCAGCGCTCTTTCCCGGAGGCGGTGCTGCGCACCTGTCCGGGCAACCCGACCCGCGTCACATTCTCCTGCGTCGACACGTCAAAACTGACGATAGGCTGTTTTTCGTCAGCATTTAGCCCAAAAAAACAACGTATCATCAGTCAATACCCACAATGAAAACATGGCATAGAAGATGCATAGTGACGGCGCGATAGCGCGTATGCGCCAATTGATTAACTGGAGCAAGACCGATGAAAAAAGTCGTCACGGTTTGCCCGTATTGCGCGTCAGGTTGCAAAATCAACCTGGTGGTCGATAACGGCAAAATCGTTCGGGCGGAGGCGGCGCAGGGGAAAACCAACCAGGGTACCCTGTGTCTGAAAGGCTATTATGGCTGGGACTTCATAAACGATACCCAGATCCTCACCCCGCGCCTGAAAACCCCTATGATCCGTCGCCAGCGCGGCGGCAAGCTGGAATCCGTCTCCTGGGATGAGGCGCTCGATTATGTCGCCACCCGCCTCAGCGCCATTAAAGAGAAATATGGCCCGGACGCGATTCAGACTACCGGTTCGTCCCGCGGGACAGGTAACGAAACCAACTATGTGATGCAAAAATTCGCGCGCGCCGTTATTGGTACCAATAACGTCGACTGCTGCGCTCGCGTCTGACACGGCCCTTCGGTTGCAGGTCTGCACCAGTCGGTCGGTAACGGCGCCATGAGTAATGCCATCACCGAGATTGATAACACCGATCTGGTGTTTATCTTCGGTTATAACCCGGCGGATTCCCACCCCATCGTGGCGAATCACGTCATTAACGCTAAACGCAACGGGGCGAAAATCATCGTCTGCGACCCGCGCAAAATTGAAACCGCGCGCATTGCCGACATGCACATTGCGCTGAAGAACGGCTCGAACATCGCGCTGCTCAACGCCATTGGCCACGTGATTATTGAAGAAAATCTGTACGATAAATCCTTTGTCGCCAGCCGTTCCGAGGGCTTCGAGGAGTATCGCAAAATCGTCGAAGGCTATACGCCGGAGTCGGTAGAAGAGATTACCGGCGTCAGCGCCCAGGAGATCCGCGCCTGCGCCCGTATGTACGCCAACGCGAAATCCGCGGCTATCCTGTGGGGCATGGGCGTAACCCAGTTCTATCAGGGCGTGGAGACCGTGCGTTCGCTGACCAGCCTGGCGATCCTCACCGGCAACCTCGGCAAGCCGAGCGTCGGCGTTAACCCGGTGCGCGGCCAGAACAACGTTCAGGGCGCCTGCGATATGGGCGCTCTGCCGGATACCTATCCGGGCTATCAGTACGTTAAGTTCCCGGAAAACCGCGAGAAGTTTGCCAAAGCCTGGGGCGTCGACAGCCTGCCGGCGCACACCGGCTACCGCATCAGCGAGCTGCCGCATCGCGCGGCGCATGGCGAAGTGCGGGCGGCGTACATCATGGGTGAAGATCCGCTGCAGACCGATGCCGAATTGTCCGCAGTACGCCAGGCATTCGACGATCTGGAGCTGGTTATCGTCCAGGATATTTTCATGACCAAAACCGCCTCAGCGGCCGACGTTATCCTGCCATCCACCTCATGGGGCGAGCATGAAGGCGTCTATACCGCAGCGGACCGCGGCTTCCAGCGCTTCTTTAAAGCGGTAGAGCCGAAGTGGGACCTGAAAACCGACTGGCAGATCATCAGCGAAATCGCCACCCGTATGGGCTACAAGATGCACTACAACAACACCCAGGAGATCTGGGATGAACTGCGGCATCTGTGCCCGGATTTCTACGGCGCCACCTACGAGAAAATGGGCGAGCTGGGCTACGTGATGTGGCCGTGCCGCGATGAGTCCGACGCCGACCAGGGGACCTCTTATCTGTTTAAAGAGAAGTTCGATACCCCGAACGGTCTGGCCAAGTTCTTCACCTGCGACTGGGTCGCGCCGATTGACAAGCTCACCGACGAGTATCCGATGGTGCTGTCGACGGTGCGGGAAGTCGGCCACTACTCGTGCCGTTCGATGACCGGTAACTGTGCGGCGCTGGCGGCGCTGGCGGATGAGCCAGGCTATGCGCAAATCAATACCGCTGACGCCGAGCGTCTTGGCATTGAGGACGAAGCGCTGGTGTGGGTGAATTCGCGTAAAGGCCGCATCATCACTCGCGCGCAGGTCAGCGATCGTCCGAATAAAGGAGCGGTCTATATGACCTACCAGTGGTGGATCGGCGCCTGTAACGAGTTGGTCACCGAGAACCTGAGCCCGATAACCAAAACGCCGGAGTACAAGTACTGCGCCGTCAACGTTGAGCCGATTGCCGACCAGCGTGCCGCCGAGCAGTATGTGATTGACGAGTACAACAAGCTGAAAGCCCGCCTGCGCGAAAGCGCAATGGGTTAATCAGGCCGCCTCCCCGGAGGCGGTGCTTCGCACCTGTCCGGGCTACCGAACCGCAGACGGCTGTGAATCTGTAGCCCGGGCAAGGCGCGTCGGCGCCGCCCCCGGGAAACAGACGGCACGACCCTTCGGGTAAAACAGATGTATTCCCCACAAGTTCCCGTCGTTTTCTTCTCCTTTCCCTGCCTTTATACTGCTCGCTATGTCCTCTACCGATAATAACAAAATGAAATACCTCTATTTACTGCTGGTGATGGCAAGCTGCACCGCAGGAGCCATGGAACCTGGCAGCCAGTATAAACAGCAGGCCGAAGCGGGCGATCCGCGGGCACAATATTACCTGGCGGATACCTACGTCAGCTTCGGCGATTTTCCGCAGGCCGAATATTGGGCGCAAAAAGCGGCAGACAGCGGCGATGGCGACGCGCTGGCGCTGCTGGCCCAGCTTAAAATCCGCAACCCGCAGCAGGCAGATTATCTCCAGGCCAAAACGCTGGCGGAGAAATCCGTTCAGACGGGCAGCAAAGCGGGAGAAATTGTGCTCGCCCGCCTGCTGGTAAATCAACAGGCAGGTACGCCGAACTATGCTCACGCCATCACCCTGTTACAGCATGCCGCCAGGGATCCGGAAAGCGACTCCGCCGTCGACGCTCAAATGCTACTGGGGCTGATCTACGCCAGCGGCGTTCATGCGCCGGAAGATGACGCGCAGGCAGCGCAGTATTTTAAAGAGAGCTCCGCTCTCTCCCGTACCGGTTACGCCGAATACTGGGCCGGAATGCTTTTCCAGCAGGGAGAAAAAGGCTTTATCGAACCAAACAAGCAAAAGGCGCTGCACTGGCTCAACGTCAGCTGCCAGGAGGGGTTTGATACCGGATGTGAAGAGTTCGACAGGATAAGTAAACAATAAAAAAAGCCCGGTGCGATGTCACCGGGCCTGCTGTTTTATTGGGCCGTTTTATCAAATTTGCCCAGCACTTCACGCTCATACGCCAGCGCTTTTTTGCGGTCAAACTTGTGTTCCCACTTAGCGATAACCAGCACCGCCAGCGCGTTGCCCACGACGTTCAGAGCGGTACGCGCCATATCGAGGATACGGTCAACGCCAGCGATAAACGCCAGGCCTTCCAGCGGAATACCCACGCTGCCCAGCGTCGCCAGCAGCACCACAAAGGAAACGCCCGGTACGCCCGCGATCCCTTTCGACGTCACCATCAGCGTCAGCACGAGCGTAATTTCCTGCCAGATAGACAGGTCGATACCGTACAGCTGGGCAATAAAGATGGCCGCAATACTCTGATATAACGTTGAGCCATCAAGGTTAAACGAGTAGCCGGTAGGCACCACGAAGCTGGTGATTGATGCCGGCGCGCCATAGGCTTCCATCTTCTCAATAATACGCGGCAGCACGCTCTCAGAGCTGGCGGTAGAGTAGGCCAGAATCAGCTCATCTTTCAGAATACGAATCAGGATCCAGATGCTCAGTCCGCATACCCGCGCAACGATGCCGAGCACCACCAGCGCGAAGAACAGGATCGCAAAGTAAACCAGAATCACCAGCTTAGCCAGCGGCCACAGCGAGGCGAAGCCGAAGGTCGCAACGGTCACCGAAATCAGCGCGAACACACCGACTGGCGCGTAGCGCATCACCATGTGCGTCACTTTGAACATGGTTTCAGAGATAGAGCGGAACACGGTAACCAGCGGGTCACGGTGGGTGGCGGGCAACGAGGAGAGGCCCAGACCAAACAGCACCGAGAAGAAGATTATCGGCAGCATATCGCCTTTCGCCATTGAGGCGACGATATTGGTCGGCACCAGCGAAAGAATGGTGCCCATCAGGCCATGCGCGTGGCTCTGCACCTCCGCCGTGGTGTTTTGATATTTTGATATATCTACCGCCGCCAGCTGGGACATATCAATCCCGGTCCCAGGCTGGAAGACGTTAGCCAGGGTGATACCCAGCACGATGGCCACCGTGGTGATCACTTCAAAATAGATAATAGTTTTCGCGCCGATACGGCCCAGCTGCTTTGCATCGCCCACGCCCGCAATCCCAACCACCAGGGTCGAAATCACGATGGGTACAACGATCATTTTAATCAGATGGATAAAGATATCGCCCGCCGGGGTCAGCAAGTTTGAGATTAACCAATCACGGCTTTCGGCGTGGTAATGCAGGTAACTGCCCAGAAGTATGCCCAGCACAAGGGCCAGCAAAATTTGCCAGGCAAGGCTGACTTTTGTTTTTTTCTTCACTACAGACTTCCTCAATGAAAGGCACCATTCCAGAAGGTAATAGCTCCTCCTGAAAGGGGTATGAATTGTGTTGCGTTGTTTTGCGGGGTTATTTAACGCGCAATATCAGTATCATTTGCACGGTATGCTGCGCAAGTCTTTAAGAACAGCGGTTTACTCTGGTTTTATGCATAAACTCGCTAATATCCCCAACTTATCTTGCATAAGTATTTGTTATAAAAAATATTTAACACATTCAATTTCTATAAATCTATTGCAGAAATTATTTCACCTCAAAGTTTCATTTGATTGATTTTCATTCAGTTCAATCAATGCGTGATCTGTCCCCCAAATAGCAAACAAAGCCGTCAAAGCCCCTACTATTAACGTTTATTTGACATATATTTAACAATCTACAGGAGAAAAAAAGCCATGAGCCAAATACATAAACACTCTATTCCCGCTAACATTGCGGAACGTTGCCTGATTAACCCGGAGCAGTACCAGGCGCAGTATCAGCAGTCCGTCACCGATCCTGAGGCCTTCTGGGGCGAGCAGGGCAAAATCCTTGACTGGATGAAACCCTACACGCGCGTGAAAAACACCTCTTTCGCGCCGGGCAATATTTCCATCAAATGGTACGAAGACGGTACCCTTAACCTGGCCGCTAACTGTCTCGATCGTCATCTGGCGGAGCGTGGCGACCAGACGGCCATCATCTGGGAAGGCGACGACGCCAGCCAGAGCAAAAATATCACCTATCGCGAGCTACACCGCGACGTCTGCCGCTTTGCTAACGTCCTGCTCGACCTCGGCATTAAAAAGGGCGATGTTGTCGCTATCTATATGCCAATGGTGCCGGAAGCGGCGGTAGCCATGCTGGCCTGCGCCCGCATCGGCGCTATTCACTCGGTGATTTTCGGCGGCTTCTCGCCGGAAGCGGTCGCCGGTCGCATCATCGACTCAAACTCCCGTCTGGTCATTACCTCTGATGAAGGTCTGCGCGCCGGTCGCGCGATCCCGCTGAAGAAGAATGTCGATGACGCGTTGAAGAACCCGAATGTCAAAAGCGTCGAACACGTAGTGGTCCTCAAACGCACCGGCGGCAAAATCGACTGGCAGGAAGGTCGCGACCTGTGGTGGAGCGATCTGATTGAGAAGGCCAGCGCGGAACACCAGCCCGAAGAGATGAACGCTGAAGACCCGCTGTTCATCCTTTACACCTCCGGTTCGACTGGAAAACCAAAAGGTGTGCTGCACACCACCGGCGGCTACCTGGTCTATGCGGCCTCAACCTTCAAATACGTTTTTGATTACCATCCAGGCGATATCTACTGGTGTACCGCCGACGTCGGCTGGGTCACCGGCCATAGCTACCTGCTGTACGGTCCGCTGGCCTGCGGTGCGACGACGCTGATGTTCGAAGGCGTGCCAAACTGGCCGACGCCTGCGCGTATGTGTCAGGTGGTGGATAAACATCAGGTCAACATTCTTTATACCGCCCCCACGGCGATCCGCGCGCTGATGGCCGAAGGCGATAAGGCTATCGAAGGTACCGACCGCTCGTCCCTGCGCATTCTTGGCTCCGTTGGCGAACCGATTAACCCGGAAGCCTGGGAGTGGTACTGGAAGAAGATCGGCAAAGAGAAGTGCCCGGTCATGGATACCTGGTGGCAGACCGAAACCGGCGGCTTTATGATCACGCCTCTGCCTGGCGCTATTGAGCTGAAGGCGGGTTCCGCCACGCGCCCGTTCTTTGGCGTCCAGCCGGTGCTGGTGGATAACGAAGGCACGCCGCTGGAAGGCGCGACCGAAGGTAACCTGGCGATTGCCGACTCCTGGCCGGGCCAGGCGCGCACGCTGTTTGGCGATCACGAACGCTTCGAACAGACCTACTTCTCGACCTTTAAAAATATGTACTTCAGCGGCGACGGCGCGCGCCGTGACGAAGATGGTTACTACTGGATCACCGGGCGCGTCGATGACGTGCTCAACGTTTCCGGCCACCGTCTCGGAACCGCCGAAATCGAATCAGCGCTGGTGTCGCATCCGAAAATCGCCGAAGCGGCGGTGGTAGGTATTCCGCATAATATTAAAGGCCAGGCGATCTACGCCTACGTCACGCTTAACCATGGCGAAGAACCGACGCCGGAGCTGTACGCCGAAGTTCGCAACTGGGTACGAAAAGAGATTGGTCCGCTGGCGACGCCGGACGTGCTGCACTGGACAGATTCCTTACCCAAAACCCGCTCGGGCAAAATTATGCGTCGTATTCTGCGCAAAATTGCCGCGGGCGATACCAGCAACCTCGGCGATACCTCAACGCTCGCCGATCCTGGCGTGGTGGAAAAACTGCTCGAAGAGAAGCAGGCCATCGCTATGCCATCATAAACCAACCGATCCCCTACACCCTCTCCCCATAAGGGGAGAGGACATAAATAAAGACTCCCCTAAGGATTTCAGGTAGCAGGAAAGCGGAAAACAGGCTGATTCCCGACAGTTAACTGCCGGGCGGATGAGTGTTGCCGACGACCGGCGCGTGGATGACGAAAAGGGAACCTCTGGAGACGCTACGATGAACGATCAGATTTGTCAGCGGATAGAAAATAGTGCGCATTTTAAGGAGCTTGTTGCAGCCCGGCAAAGGTTTGCCGCCATCCTTTCACTGATTATGCTGGTGATATATGTGGGCTTTATTCTGCTAATCGCCTTCGCTCCCGGCTGGCTCGGTACGCCGCTACATGTGGGAACCAGCGTCACCCGAGGTATTCCGATTGGTATCGGCGTGATCGTTATCTCTTTCGTATTAACCGGAATTTACGTCTGGCGGGCAAATGGTGAATTTGATCGGCTGACGAAGAGCATTCTCAGCGAGGTTAAAGCATCATGAAGAAAGTCCTGACGGCGCTCGCCGCCACGCTCCCTTTTACCGCTAACGCCGCGGATGCCATTACCGGCGCGGTACAGCGTCAGCCCACCAACTGGCAGGCGATTATCATGTTCCTGATTTTCGTCGCCCTGACCCTGTATATCACTTACTGGGCGTCAAAACGCGTACGTTCGCGCAGCGACTACTACACCGCTGGCGGCAACATTACCGGTTTCCAGAACGGTCTGGCGATTGCCGGCGACTTTATGTCCGCGGCCTCGTTTCTCGGTATTTCCGCGCTGGTTTACACCTCCGGCTACGACGGGCTGATTTACTCGCTCGGCTTCCTCGTTGGCTGGCCAATTATTCTGTTTCTGATCGCCGAACGCCTGCGTAATCTCGGCCGCTACACGTTTGCCGACGTCGCCTCTTATCGCCTCAAACAGGGGCCGATTCGCACCCTCTCCGCCTGCGGCTCGCTGGTGGTGGTGGCGCTCTATCTGATAGCCCAGATGGTCGGCGCGGGTAAACTGATTCAACTGCTGTTCGGCCTCAACTACCACGTCGCGGTCGTGCTGGTGGGCGTGCTGATGGTGCTCTACGTCCTCTTCGGCGGTATGCTAGCCACCACCTGGGTGCAGATTATCAAAGCGGTACTGCTGCTGTTCGGCGCAAGCTTTATGGCCTTTATGGTGATGAAGCACGTCGGCTTCAGCTTCAATAATCTGTTTACTGAAGCGATGGCGGTCCACCCGAAAGGGTCGGCAATTATGAGTCCAGGTGGCCTGGTGAAAGACCCGATATCGGCGCTCTCACTCGGCCTCGGGCTGATGTTTGGTACTGCGGGTCTGCCGCATATTCTGATGCGTTTCTTCACCGTGAGCGACGCCAAAGAAGCGCGTAAGAGCGTGTTCTACGCCACCGGCTTTATGGGTTATTTCTATATTCTGACCTTTATCATCGGCTTCGGCGCCATCATGCTGGTGGGGGCGAACCCGGCCTTTAAAGATGCGGCCGGGCAGCTTATCGGCGGCAACAACATGGCGGCGGTGCACCTGGCGGATGCGGTCGGCGGCAACCTGTTCCTTGGCTTTATCTCAGCGGTGGCCTTCGCCACGATTCTGGCGGTGGTTGCTGGCTTGACGCTGGCGGGCGCATCGGCGGTGTCTCACGACCTGTACGCTAACGTGTTCCGCAAAGGCGCGACCGAGCGTCAGGAGCTGAAGGTTTCCAAAATTACCGTACTGATCCTCGGCCTGGTGGCGATTCTGCTGGGTATTCTGTTCGAGAATCAGAACATCGCCTTTATGGTCGGCCTGGCGTTCTCTATCGCCGCCAGCTGTAACTTCCCGATTATCCTGCTGTCGATGTACTGGTCGAAGCTGACCACGCGCGGAGCGATGATTGGCGGCTGGCTGGGCCTGCTGACCGCGGTGATTCTGATGATCCTCGGGCCAACAATCTGGGTACAGATTCTTGGTCACGAAAAGGCGATATTTCCGTATGAATATCCGGCGCTGTTCTCTATCGCCGTGGCCTTTATCGGTATCTGGCTGTTCTCCACCACCGATAACTCAGCGGAAGGAGCGCGCGAGCGCGAGCTGTTCCGCGCTCAGTTTATCCGTTCGCAGACCGGGATTGGCATCGAGAAAGGCCAGGCGCATTAATGATTGCCCGTTCCCCGGCCTGCTGGCCGGGGAATATTTTAGTTGTAGATAAAGGTTATCGTTCCGCTCGCATTAGCTTTACCCGGCGTAACCTCAGCGCCGGTTTTATAATAGTTAGTCGAAAAATACAGCGTATTTGTCCCTGAGGCCCCACCGGGGTTATTTGGATCGGTAAATATCGTATAGCTCGCCTCCGCGCCGGGATTGGTCACCGTGGTTCGGTTGTAAGGGAATACGGCGTAATTGGTATTCAGGGAGAGAGGAACACCGTTAATATTCAACTGTACTCCAACGCCAGTCGCAATGTTCTCTCCGGGGGTTAGCGCCATCACGCTATTATCCGGGTTATCACCATCCGTTTCGGTCGCAATAATCCGCATCGTTGCTCTCGTCCCAGGTTCACAGGTCAGTGTGAGCGTTTGTTGGGCAGAACCGACTTTGTTAGAAAGATTAAATTCACTCGTTTTAACCGAGCCCATTGTGAAATTCAGGGCGGTTGAACCAGCCGTGCAACCCATTGGGGTCAACTTGATTTTCGTCGTACCGGTTATATGCAGTTGGGAAATAACCATCGTTCCGGAGCTGTCTTTAAACGAAACCGTCGAGATAGGATCTTTCAACGTCAGAGAGCTATTGCTGGCAATAGCTCCGCCGGTGGCTACGAGCTGTAACTGATAGGTTGGCGCATAATTTGTACCAGCCCAATAATCGAGTAATCCATTAGGTTTACCCAGATAGAAGTCCGCATCACCGATATAATGCTGGCTATAATCTGGTGTGAAGTCATCGTTATCACCATCATACTCACCGGTGATATTCAGCCAAACTTTAACTCTGAGACCAATACCGGGCACACTAGTGGTATATATCCCATCACTAACCGGTGAAATAGTATTATCTGAAGACCACGCAAACTGGGCATAAATATTACCCTGACAGTTTGTTACGTGGGTTTTTGAATGTGTAATCTGGCCTGAATCATAGAGAATCGTGCCCGCTGAGTAGTTACCCGCATTTACTAATACTTGCTCAGGAAGATTCGTCATTGATACATCACCATAGTTGGCACCATCGACACATGACCAACCAGACATCGGAAAGCTTAACGCCAATAGTAAAATAATATTCTTGAACATACTCTTCCCTGTTATTTATAAGACACGTTGAATGTAGCGGCAAAAAGCACCTTCCCGGCGGTTATCTGGCCATAAGGAGTGTACATTCTGGCAATCATGTCAAAAACGTGCCCCCACGCCTCATCGCTGAAGGTATAAATATATTGATCGCCGGGCCCTAATGATTTGGAATCCTTAAGACTGAAAAGCTGTAATCCAACACCCTTCGCCCCAGTTCCAACGGCCGCGCTTTTATATATCATCGAATAGGTACTGTCATAATAAGAACCACTAAACGTGATGGTGACCGCACGCGTACCTTTTGAACAATTCTCAAACTCAAGATAAACAGGAACATTTGCGCTATTAGCACCCGGTTTTCCCGTCAAATGCTGAAAAGATACGGTGCCTAAGTCAATATTATCAGAGGGCTTTATCGAGACCTCACAGGAAGGTTCTTCAATCATACCAGTAACATTAAAATTAACGGTACTGCTCGCATCATAAGCCCAGGCGCCAGAACTTAAAAAAAACGAAATAATAAAACCTGCCCCCAGCAGGCAGAAATTCTTGACCAATGAACAACGCCGGCTTCCTGTCGTCAGGGGATGTCGTCTACTCATATTTTACTCATCTACAGTTAGCCTGATAAAAAACAATATCCTCGGTAGATTTATTTCCCGACAAATCATAATTAAAATGGCAGCGGGAATTATTATCATCGCCCCACTTAACCAATAAACGACCTTTTACCGGAAGCCCCGTCAGATAAACCTGTCCTGCATCGCCTACAATGGAACTTCTACTGTCTTTCGCATCCAGAGATTCATCGTTCAGTGAAACGAGCGCGCCAAAAGGCACGTCTTTATTATGAAAGCGCAGGGTCATCATTGCCTTATAGCCAATCCAGGTATCATATTTGACCTTAACGATAGCGCTGCGCGTCGGTACCACCGTTCTGACGATATTATCAATTTCCGCACCCGAGACCTGCTGCTCATTGAGGGCGAGACTATTTTCGTGATAGGGCCGAACGAAAGGCACGACGGCATATCCGGCGGAATCGGTCATTACGTTAGTTTGCCCAAGCACCGCCACATCGCTGACGCCAGGAGCTTCAACCAGCGCCACGCTCTCACCAAGATAGCGGGAAAGGGTTATCCCACCGGAATGAGCGACCATTCCGCCGCGCAGCGAGTAGTTATATCGGGAGCTGTAGCTGTCATAGCCGTATCCCGCCGTCACCTCGCCTTTAGAACCCTGGTAGTTCAGGTTAACGTTTCCTGAAGTACTCTTATCGCTGGCGTTGTACCCCTCCAGCACACTCCAGTTCAGAGAACGATCCGCAAAAGCAGTACCGCTCAAACCAAGGCTGTGGGTAGAGTCCCCCTTCCGGCTACTGTTCATGTTGTAGTTGGCTGAGGTGCTATCGCCAAAAGGTACGCTCACGGTCAGCGAGATAATGCTATCGCTGGATGGCGAACTATCGCTATTCTGGCTTGTACTCTGTACATTTCGGTTATAAGAGTAGTTGATGAAATATGATATCCGGCCAAGGGTATTACTGTAACTTACCCCCAGCGACTCCATGCGTGAATTATCCCAGTAAGACTCGCTAACCAGCGAAAGGGAAAGTGAGCCAAAGCCAGCAAATATCTGTGAGGCCGATGCGTCAAAGCGATCTTTTGTCCGTCCATTGGATGAACAACAGCCGCTATAAGCAGTCGCGTTATCGATAAAATTCTGCAAAGAGTAATAACCATGCGTTGAATACCGATATCCTGCGACGGAGAAGTTGGTACCCGTTAATGGAAAATCTTTACTAAAACGCAAGCGATAAGATTGCCCCTCGCTGGAGGTCGTATTATCCGCTAGTGGATTTTCTTTTATTTCAGCCCAGGACTGGGAAGCATCAAACGAGAGTGCGCCGACAGAACCCAGATTAAACCCGGCCCCGAGCAGCGCATTGCTATATTTATCTTCCAGTTGCTGAAAACCGCCGTACAGCGTGACGTTGCTCAATGCTCCCCAGGCCAGGGTGGATTGCAGAAAATTGTATTCCTTTCCACCGGAGCTCCCCGAACGCGTTTTACCGCTGCTGAAAGCATAGTCTACCTGCCCTTCACGCTGGAGAATCGCCAGCGAGGCAAAGGGCACCACAAAGCTCTGCTCACCGCCATCAGACTCTTTCACCGTTACATAGAGATCGCCCGCACTCCCCGTTGGATAAAGGTCATTTATCTCGAATGCCCCGGGAGAGACCGTGGTTTTATAGATGCTGTAACCGTTCTGATATACCGTAACGTCCGCGGTAGTCCGGGCGATTCCCTTGATCACCGGCGCAAAGCCATTCATGCTGTCCGGCAACATCTCTTTATCTGAATTCAACTGCAAACCGGTGAAGCTGATGCTGTCAAAGATGCCTGAGGAAGTGTAAGTCTGACCTAATATCAGTTGGCCTTTCAGGGTGTGGATATCACGCGAAATATAGCTGTAGACGGAGTCCCACTGGTTGCCATCATCATTATGATTAAGGGTGCTGTAATTACGTAAACGCCATGGCCCAACGTTCAGCCCCGGCTGCAGACTGAGAAACTGGCTGGATGTCGATTCTCCACCGTGCCGCGGATCGGTTTTTTGCCCTGAAAGATTGTAGTTAAGCAGCCCGGCGGTGATTCCCTGCTGCCATTGGTTCTCAGCGACATAGCCCTGAGGGCGGCGCATCATCGCGATCTGAGGCAAGGTAAAATCGACCCGCTGCTGCGAAAGCAATACCGCCGTTTCCCATCCTGGTATTGCAGACAGTTTTGCGCACTCGGAGCCTACGCTCGCAAGTTCAGGATAATCCTGAGTTTTTATCGACCACTCTTTCAGTTGCGCAACGCTAATACACGGCTGAGCAGACGAATCACTACCTTCATTTTGGGGCTTAAATACGATAGATTCAGCAGCAATAAATTTGTCGTTAATATAGACATCGAGGTTGTATTTGCCCGGAGGCACGGTTTCCTGGGAAATATAAGATAAATCTACGGCTGTCGCCCCGGTTTCGTTAACTTCAAGTAAGTGCGGGTTAAAATACTCCCCGGCGCCAGACGGTAACGGAATCGAACCAAGACAGCAAACAATGGCGATATAGCTGCTTTTCAATGAGAATGCATCATTCCATCCAACGCTATTGAAGAATGGCCTTATATTTTGGTCCTGACATACCATAATCATTGATCACACTCCATGTGACTTCTCTTTTCCCAGATGAAGAGGCACTTGCTACCGGTATTTTTATCGTTGAATAAGGTGCAACAAACCACGCCTCGGGGACTGCTTTACCATTAATAAATATCTCAGAAAAATTCATATACAGAGGAGAGTCATTTTTTACCTTAATCCCTCTGCCATCACTTGACCATTGCAGCTTTTCAGCGAAGTCTTCCGGAATCGCCTTTTTTAAGGCGGCGGGTCGATAAATAAGTTTGATTCTGGAGTTAATCGCAAATTGCACCATATTTTTATCTGGCACATCATCCGCGGCAGGAATCCCTTTAATATTGAGCCAAAACATAGACTCGCGATCTTCTGCCAGAGGTTTGCCTGTACGAAGTATACGGACAAATCCCTGCTCACCCGCCTTCAAGCGAAAAAGAGGGGGCGTAGTAATAAATGAATCTTTCGCGGGTGATGCCTCATCCACGATGGATAACCATGACTGAACGATATTTGTAACGTTATCTTTATTCTGAACAGACACCGTGATTGTCTTTTGTGTACCATCGAAGATAACGCGCGTGCCGCCAACAACTACGCTAGCCTGCGATACTGAAATACAAAGAAAAAAACAAACAATACATAATAATCTGTTCATGTTTTTGTCCAAACAGGGAAAGCATATAGCTTTCCCTTTATATATTTATGGCTTAATTAATAATATGTTACGTTATAGGTTACAGTTGTCTTCACTGGGCCTTTGGTTGGGTCAGAGGAACCAGACTTAGCCATTTTTACGGTAAACGGAATAGTTGCCGCGCCAGAGGAGATATCAACATCAGAGCCTTCAGCATTGTTCTTTTGTAGTGCTCCGGCATTATCAAAAATAGCGACAGCAACATTGGTCGCTGGAGATGCTGAAGCCTGATTTTTAAAGTAATCACTATTAAAATTATCTGCTTCACCACCAAAGGTAATTCTGGCTTTAGTCAGAGCCCCATCGTCCGTAGGGCAACCGGTCAAAGTGAAAGAGAAGTTCTTCGCGGCGCTATAGGTATTAGCTTTTAAATCTGCAACTGAGACAGTTCCCATCTCAATAGATGAAACGCCATTATCAATGGTAGCGGTACAGGTCGTATCGGAAACCGTTCCGTTAAAAGTGATAGTATTATCCGCATGAGATATTGCCACCAGAGAGCAGCTCGCGGACAAAGCTAAAATTTTAGCTAACGTTTTTACATTGGTTTTCATTTGTATTCCCCTATTTATTCAGATTAACAATCAATCCATCAATTGTTTATGGCAATATATTAGCGAATGAGATTAAATACCAACTGTACCTACCGCTGGTATATTTTTAGGGGAATGTATCGCTTGCATTTAACATTAATTCAAATACAAGAGCTTTAGTTCCACTTGAATCCATTCAATAATAAAAGCTCACTTCAACAACATAACGGAAACCAGGAGTATTCTCAACAATAGAAGGAAGTCTAATCCAGAATCATAAATGGTCATCATTAATAACTAACGTATATGATTTAAAAATAATCAAATAAAATCATGGAATTATAAAA
>OEPS010000188.1_pt1 | contig 23001 bp, 23 predicted proteins | sample 1539411 | NCBI WGS metagenome assembly OEPS01 (sample SAMN02671747, study PRJEB22543) | soil metagenome | biome: bacteria | place: China:Hunan Province, Lengshuijiang City | collected 2012-10-15 | depth 0.08m m
GCAGCCCCGAGCCGATCCCGGGCTCCGAAGAGATCATCCCGGCCGACGCCGTGGTGATCGCCTTCGGTTTCCGTCCGAGCCCGGCGCCGTGGTTCGAGCAGTTCAGCATCCAGACCGACAGCCAGGGCCGCGTTGTGGCACCGGAGAAGAACACCTTCAAGCACCAGACCAGCAACCCGAAGATCTTCGCCGGCGGCGATATGGTTCGCGGTTCTGACCTGGTGGTGACGGCGATCTTTGAAGGGCGCAATGCCGCCGAGGGGATCATGGATTACCTCGAGGTCTGACAGGCCTTTTCGCGGGGCAAGCCCGCTCCTACAGCTGTGGGAGCGGGCTTGCCCCGCGATGAATTCAACAAATCTATTGACCTGTCACAAGTCGATAGACAAAAGGCACGGTACTTACCGTGCCTTTTCCGTTGGTGTCTGAGAAAATGCCCGCACTTTTTTTCCGGATGCCGACATGACTGCCTTGAAGAACGATCGTTTTCTGCGCGCCCTGCTCAAGCAACCTGTAGACGTTACCCCAGTGTGGATGATGCGCCAGGCCGGCCGCTATCTGCCGGAGTACCGCGCCAGCCGTGCCAAGGCCGGTGACTTCATGAGCCTGTGCATGAACCCGCAGTTTGCCTGCGAGGTCACCATGCAGCCACTGGACCGCTACCCGCTGGACGCCGCGATCCTGTTCTCCGACATCCTCACCATTCCCGACGCCATGGGCCAGGGCCTGTATTTCGAGACCGGCGAAGGCCCGCGTTTCAAGAAGGTCATCAGCACCCTGGCCGATATCGAAGCGCTGCCGATCCCTGATCCGCAGAAGGACCTGGGCTATGTGATGGACGCGGTCAGCACCATTCGCCGCGAGCTCAATGGCCGCGTGCCGCTGATCGGTTTCTCCGGCAGCCCCTGGACTCTTGCCACTTACATGGTCGAAGGCGGCTCGTCGAAAGACTTCCGCAAGACCAAGGCCATGCTTTACGACAACCCGCAGGCCATGCACCTGCTGCTCGACAAGCTGGCCCAGTCGGTCATCAGCTATCTCAACGGTCAGATCCTCGCCGGTGCACAAGCCGTGCAGATCTTCGACACCTGGGGCGGCAACCTGTCGGCGGCAGCCTATCAGGAGTTCTCCCTGGCCTACATGCGCAAGATCGTCAGCGGTCTGATCCGCGAGCACGAAGGCCGCAAGGTACCGGTCATCCTGTTCACCAAGAACGGCGGCCTGTGGCTGGAAAGCATTGCCGACGCCGGTGCCGACGCCCTGGGTCTGGACTGGACCTGCGACATTGGTGAAGCCCGTCAACGTGTCGGTAACAAGGTTGCCCTGCAGGGCAACATGGACCCGACCGTGCTCTACGCCAAGCCGGAAGCCATCCGTGCCGAAGTCGGGCGCATCCTGGCCAGCTATGGCCATGGCACCGGTCATGTGTTCAACCTTGGCCACGGCATTACTCCGGAAGTCGATCCGGAGCATGCCGGCGCGTTCATCAACGCCGTGCACGAGCTGTCGGCGCAGTACCACCAGTAAGTCACCGATACGGTGGGAGCGGGTTTGACCCGCGATTGCGGTACGTCAGGTATATCGCATCGCGGGGCAAGCCCGCTCCCACCTGCTTTTAAGCTTCAGTTCAGCCTGCTTGGGTAATCTGGCTCCATCGAAACCCAGACAGGATCTTCATCATGAAAGCTCGTTACCTCGCTCTGCTGCTTGCCCCGCTATTCAGCACCGCTGCCCTGGCCACCGGCTATACCGGTCCGGGCGCGCAGCCAGTCACCACGGTTGCGGCCGCCAATGACGCCGCTGATGACACCCCGGTGGTGCTGCAAGGTTATGTGGTGAAGAAGCTGAACAACGATGACAAGTACGAATTCAAGGACACCACCGGTACCATCAAAGTCGAAATCGACAAGGAAGACATGCCGCCAGTGGCCTTCAGCGAGAAGACCAAGGTCAAACTGACCGGTGAAGTCGAGAAGCACTTGATGAGCCGTGAAGTGGATGTTGATCTGGTTGAAGTGATCAACTAAGTGACAAGGGCCGCTCAGCGGCCCTTTTTTTCAGCTTTTCGCCGGCAACCTGCTGAGGTGCAACGCCACCAGCAATGCCACTGCCAGCAAGCTGCCAATGAACAGCCCGATGCCGTTCCACCCGGCCTGATGCCAGAACACCCCACCGGCCGTCCCGGCCACACTTGATCCCGCGTAGTAACTGAACAGGTACAACGACGACGCCTGGCCTTTGGCTTTGGTCGCGCGCCGTCCGATCCAGCTACTGGCCACCGAGTGCGCGCCGAAGAAGCCGAAAGTGAACACCAGCATGCCGATGATCACCAGCGGCAAGGGGCTGAACAGGGTCATCAACAAGCCACTGAACATCAGCAGGATGGTCCCCCAGAACACCTTGCGCCGGCCCAGCTTGTCGGCCAGGGCGCCGATCTGTGCCGAACTGTAGATACCCGACAGGTACACCACCGACAGCAAGCCGACCAGCGCCTGGCTCATGTGGTAGGGCTCGGCCAGCAGGCGATAGCCGATGTAGTTGAACAGGGTGACGAAGGCGCCCATCAGCAGGAAGGCTTCGAGGAACAGCCAGGGCAGGCCGGCATCGCGAAAGTGCAGGGTAAAGCCTTCCAGCAGGCTGCGTGGGTGCAGTGAGCGCGGGCGGAAGTTTCGTGATTCGGGCAGCACTTTCCAGAACACCACCGCCGCGATCAGGGCCAGGCTGCCGATGACCAGCAGCGCCGTGTGCCAACTGACGAAATCGATCAGGACTCCGGTGATCAGACGACCGCTCATGCCGCCAATCGCGTTGCCACCGATGTACAGGCCCATGGCCAGGCCGATGTGCTGCGGATGAATCTCTTCGCTCAGGTAGGTCATTGCCACTGCTGCCAGGCCACTCAACGACAGCCCCAGCAGCGCACGGGTCAGCAGCACGCCGTGCCAGCTGGGCATCAAGGCGCTGACGATGGTGCACAGGGCGGCGCAGAACAGGGCGAAGACCATCACCGGCTTTCGCCCGATGCGATCCGAGATGGGCCCGGTGATCAGCAAGCCGATCGCCAGCATGCCGGTCGACACCGAGAGGATCAGGCTGCTTTGCGCGGCACTGATGGAAAACTCCTGGGACAGCATCGGCATCATCGGCTGTACGCAGTAGAGCAGGGCGAAGGTGGCAAAGCCGCCGCAGAACAGCGCCAGTACGGTGCGCATAAAGGCCGGGGTGCCTTTTTCGATCCAGCGTTCATTCAGGGTGGCGACGATGTCGTCGAGGGCTGCAGGGGGGATTTCGTGGGCGTGTGGAGCAACAGCAGTTTTCACGGGTGACCTCGGGGGCGCTACGGCCTGTCAGGCAGTGAAAAAAGCATATAGCTGGCTAATGATCATTTCCAATATATTGTTCGACCTGTTTAAGAGGTTTTACGACCTATTGGAGTTGCCATGGAATTGCGCCACCTGCGTTACTTCATCGCCGTCGCCGAAGAGCTGCATTTTGGCCGGGCGGCGCAGCATCTGGGGATCTCCCAACCACCCTTGAGCCAGCAGATTCAGGCCCTGGAGCAGGAACTCGGGGCGCGTCTGTTCGAGCGTACCAATCGTCGGGTCGAGCTCAGCGAAGCGGGGCGGCTGTTTCTGGAAGAGGCACGGCTGGTGCTGGCTCAGGTCGACAAGGCTGCCGATGTCGCACGTCGTGCACAGCTGGGTGAGTTGGGTGAGATGAAGATCGGCTTCACTTCATCGGCGCCCTTCAACTCCACGATCCCCAAAGCGATCTATGCCTTTCGCCAGCGCTTTCCTGCCGTGCACCTGAATCTCAAGGAGATGAGTAGCCAGGCGGTGGCCGATGCGGTGCTCGATGAAAGTATTGAAGTCGGCCTGATACGGCCCCTGATGCTGCCGGAAAGCCTGGTGGCCACGGAGTTGTTCCGTGAACCCTTGGTCGCGGTGATCAACGCTGCGCATCCTCTGGCCCAGGGCAGTGAAGGCGGGTTGTACATGGCGGCGCTGGCCGAGCAACCGTTCGTGTTCTTTCCGCGCAGTTACGGCAGCGGCCTGTATGCGCAGCTGTTGAGCCTGGCGCGGGAGGCGGGCTTCAGCCCGCACTTTGCCCAGGAAGCCGGCGAGGCCATGACCATTATCGGTCTGGTGTCCGCAGGCCTGGGGGTGTCAGTGTTGCCGGCGTCGTTCCAACGCATGCGCATCGATGGCGTGGTCTACCGGACCTTGCTCGACAGCGATGCGATGACCGCGGTGTGGCTGGTGCAGCGGCGCGAATCGAGCTCGGCGATGGCCCGTGCATTTGTGTCGCTGCTGGGCGGACGTGGCGTTGATTCGTCCGCGTGAACGAACTCTCGATCACGCAGTGTCCGCATCAGTGCCAGCGGCGGAAAATCAACGAAGTGTTGACCCCGCCAAAGGCAAAATTGTTGTTCATCACGTACTCGTTGCTCAAGTAACGCCAATCGCCGCACAGGTAATCCAGCTCACCGCACAGTGGGTCAATGTTGCGCAGATTGAGGGTGTGCACATAGCGGTCGCTGTTCATCATTTCGATGCTGAACCACGACTCCAGGGCGCCGCAGGCGCCCAGGGTATGGCCGAGAAAGCTCTTCTGCGAACTGATCGGCATGCGCGGGCCAAACAGGCTGCTGGTCGCCAGGGTTTCGGCGATATCGCCCTGTTCGGTGGCGGTACCGTGGCCGTTGACGTAACCAATGGCTTCGGGCGCGAGGTTGGCGTCTTCCAGCGCCAGTTCCATGGCGCGGCGCATGGTCACCTGCTCCGGGCGGGTGGTGTGCTGGCCATCGGCGTTGGTGCCGTAACCGACAATCTCGGCGTAGATGTGCGCACCACGGGCCAGGGCGTGTTCGAGTTCTTCAAGCACCAGCATGCCGCCGCCTTCACCGATGACCAGGCCGTCACGACCGCTGTCATACGGGCTGGGGGTGCTTTGCGGGGCGTCGTTTTTCAGGCTGGTGGCATACAGCGCATCGAACACCATGGCCTCGGTCGGGCACAGCTCTTCGGCCCCTCCGGCGAGCATCAGCGGCAGGCGGCCGAACTTGATCGCTTCATAGGCGTAGCCGATGCCCTGGCTGCCGCTGGTGCAGGCGCTGGAGGTGGGGATCAGGCGCCCGGTCAGGCCAAAGAAGATACTGATATTGGCGGCGGTGGTGTGCGGCATCATGCGCACGTAGGAGTTGGCGTTAAGGCCTTCTGCAACCGAATTGAGCAGCATGTTGCCGAAGGTTTTCATCTCGTCGGTGCTGCCGGTGGACGAGCCACAGGCTACGCCCATGCGACCATCGCGGATCGTCGGGTCGTCGAGCAGGCCGGCATCGCGCAGGGCGTTCTCGGCCGCAGCCACGGCCAGGCGTGAAACCCGGCCCATGCTGCGCAGTTGCTTGCGGGTCCAGCTCTCGGGGACATTGAAGTCATCGACCGGGCCGGCCAGACGCGTATTGAGTTCCTCGAACCGGTCCCACTCGTGCATCCGCCGGATGCCGCTGCGATGCCGGGAAAAGTGCCCGGCGATGGTCGCCCAGTCGCTGCCCAGGGATGTGATGCCGGCCATGCCGGTGACCACCACGCGTTTCATCAGCACAAACCTCCGTTGACTGCCAACACCTGGCGGGTGATGTACGCCGCCTCGGCCGAGACCAGGAAGTTGACCGCACTGGCGACCTCTTCCGGGGTGCCCATGCGTTGCGCCGGGATCATTTTCAGCAACTCATCGACCGGTACATGCTCATCGAGCATGGCGGTATCGATCAGTCCGGGGGCGACGCAATTCACCGTGATCTTGCGCTTGCCCAGTTCAATCGCCAGGGCTTTGGCGGCGCCTATCACACCGGCCTTGGAGGCGCTGTAATTGACCTGGCCACGGTTACCGATCATGCCGGACACCGAAGTGATACAGACGATCCGGCCCGGCGCGCGACGGCGGATCATCGGCATCATCAGTGGGTGTAGGACGTTGTAGAATCCGTCCAGGTTGGTGCGCAGCACCTGGTCCCAATCCTCTTCGCTCAGCGCCGGGAAGGCGCCGTCGCGGGTCAGTCCGGCGTTGCATACCACACCGTAATAAGCGCCATGGGTTTCGACGTCGGCACTGAGCAGGGCTGCGCAGGCGGCACGGTCGGCGACGTCGAACTGCAGTACGCGGGCCTGCTGGCCCAGCGCCCGGACCTCTTCGGCAACGGCGTCGGCCTCAGTGCGGCCATTACGGCAGTGCAGTACCAGGTCGAAACCGGACTGCGCCAGGCGCAGGGCAATGGCCCGGCCAATGCCGCGGCTGGAACCGGTGACGAGGATGGTGTCAGTCATTTGGGGATTCCTCCGGGCCCGCTTCGGCCAGGTAGCTGGCTGTTTGCGGCGGGCTGAATACGTTCAATCGGGCGCTGGCGTGAATGCCGGGGCCGTGCAGATCACACTCGAACACGGCCATGCCGTTGTCGTCTTCCAGTGAGGGACGGGCATGAATATGCAGTTCGGCCCCGGCAGGAAAACACTCGACATTGCATTCGAACTTGCGGGTGCCGAGGAGAAAACCCAGCGCTACAGGTTTGCCTTGGGTTCGGGCGCGGCAACCGGCAAACGCCGCGGCGCTCTGGGCCATCAACTCGATGCCGACCCAGGCCGGCAGGCTACCGTCAGCGCCATTGAACAACCCGCCCGGGCGAACGGTCAGGCGGGTATGCACCTGATCTTCGTCGAATGCGTCGATCTGATCGATCAGGATCATGTCGCCGGCATGGGGCAGTAGTTCGGCCAGGGGCCAGGTGATCATGAGGCATCTCCGAGAATCAGGCTGACATTATTGCCACCGAAGGCGAACGAGTTACTCATCAAGCGCCGTGGGCCGGCAGCCGGCAGGTGCTGGCTGGCATCGACCAGGTTGAGCGTCGGCAGCAGTGGGTCGACCTCGCCGTCCCAGCGGTGTGGTGGTAGCTGCCCATGGCGATTGTGCGCCGACAGGCTCAACCAGCAGAACGCCGCTTCCAGCGCACCGGCCGCGCCCAGGGTGTGGCCGCTCATGGGTTTGCTCGACGAACAGGCCAGCCGGCTGCCGAACAGCGCATGCACGGCGCGGCTCTCCATGGCGTCGTTGTGCTGGGTGGCCGTCCCGTGCAGGTTCAGGTAGTCGATTTGCGCTGCCTGCAGACTTGCATTGTCCAGCGCCTTGGCCATGGCCTGCAAGGCGCCTTTACCCTCGGGTTCGGGCGCCGAGATATGGTGCGCATCGGAGCTGGCTCCGGCGCCGAGCAGGGCAATGCAGGGACCTTGGTGATTCGCCTCGCGGGTCATCAAAAACACGGCCGCGGCTTCGCCGATGTTGATGCCGTTGCGATTGACCGAGAACGGATTGCAGCGCTGCGCACTTACCGCTTCCAGGGCACTGAAACCGTTGAGGGTCAGCTTGCACAGGCTGTCCACACCACCGCAGATTACCGCGTCGCAGACCCCCATATCGAGCAGCCGCCGGGCACTCATCAAGGCACGGGCGCTGGAGGTGCAGGCGGTGGAGATGACGTAGGCAGGGCCGCTCAGTTGCAACCAGTCGGCGAGAAAGATGGCCGGCGCGCTGAGTTCCTGTTCGTGGTAGTCATAGCTTGCCGGGAACTGGTGCTCGCGCAGGTAATGAGCAATGCCTGCGCCCGCTTCGGCAATACCTGAAGTACTGGTGCCCAGCACGATTGCCACCCGCTCGCGGCCATGGCGAGCAATGGCCGCCTGGATCTGCGCGATGATCTGCAGGCAGGCTTCATACAGCAACTGATTGTTACGGCTGCTTCGCGCCTGCATCTGCGGCGGCACGTCGAGCAATGTCCCGGACACGGCGGCAACCGGCACGCTTCGTTCCGGCAGCCAGCCGTGTTCTTCGCGCATGCCTGAGCAATCACCGGCAAACAGGCGGCGGGCGACTTCGGCCTGATCGCGCCCCAGGGCGCAGACCAGGCCCATGGCATTGAGAAAAGCGCTCATGGCGGGGTCTCGCTGGGCAGTGGGCTGACTAGATAGCGCAAGCCTTGTTCGAGGTGCAAGGTGAAGTCGTCGGCGTGCCGGTAATCGACCCGCCAGCGCTCTCCCAGCCAGCGCTGCTGCCCCTGCTGGCGGGCCTGCGGATAGCGCTGTTGCAATTCTCCTGCGGGTGTCAGCGCAAACAGCACAGCGGCGAACAGCTCACGGGCTGCGGGATTTGGCGGCAGGAAACCATCGGCCTGCCACTGACCCTGGCCGAGCACTTGCCGGGCCTGGGGAATACCCAGCAGATCAAGCATCGACCAGCGCAGGTGGCTGTCTTCACGCTGGATCACCAGCAGCCAGTCCTGATGTTGATCGGTCTGTTCGCGCTGGATGTGCAACTGCATCGGCAGCGTCAGCGTCGGCAGTTGTTCAGGCAGCGGCGCCCGGCTGGCGCAGGCACTGAGCAGGGCCAGTGCGCAGGTCAACAGCAGCCGTTTCATGCGTGCTCCTTGTGCCGGGTGGCGGCCCAGGGCGCGAGGATGAAGCTGAACACCAGCCCCAGGCTCACGGCCAGGCCAAAATTGCTCACTGCCGGTGTGCTCGACACGGCCAGCAGGCCGAACGACAGCCAGGTGGTGGTGGCTGCCAGCAAGGTGCCGAGCAGGCTGACGGCAGCGCCGCCGATCTGCTCATGCATGAGGATGGCGTAGTCGACGCTGATGGCGGTGACCAACAGCAAGCCGAACAGGCTGAACAGGGTCAATGGCTGCCCCAGCCAGCCGAGACTGGCCAGGCTGCACAGGGCCGCGAGCAGCGGCAAGGCGACGATGCGCAGTGCCCCACTCATGCCGAAGGGCAGGATCAGCAGCACTACGATCAATACACAAGACAGCAGCTTCAACTCGGCGGCGCTGACCTGGGTGGCGGCGAACACCCGGTTCAGTTCACCGAGGCGATCCACCAGTTGTACGCCTTCCAGGCCCTTTGCCTGCTGTTGCAACAAGGCCGGATCGCTCAAACCCTGCAGGCTGACGATGGCGGCCACATCTTGCCCGTCAGTGCCCAGCCAGAGGGGGCGCCAGGGCTCGCCCAAAGGGCCGCTGAGGGCGTGATCGATGTCCAGGGGTGGCAGTGCCTGTAACTGGGTCAATTCGGCTTGCAGCGCGTTGTACGGGATGCCCAGGGCCAGCAGGGGCTGCCAATGCTCGGGTAGCCTGGCCAGTGCATCACGTAACTGCTGCTGTTCGACCGGGCTGGCGACCAGTTGGTTGAGGGCCATGTAGCTCTTCAGTTTGTCGGTTTTGACCAGGGCGTCGAGGCGAGCGCTCAAGGCTTGCAGGCGCTCGAGCAACTGGGTCTGGTCGGCGCCGTGGACCAGGTAGAACTGGCTCGTCGGCTGATAGCCGGTAATGCGTGCCACGGCCTGGGCTTCTTCAAGCAGTTGCGGTGAACTGTTTATCCATTGGCGGATGTCGTTACGACTGTCCAGCTGCCACAGGCCGGCGAGGCAAAACAGAGTCAGCAGGCCAAGCAGCACGGGGCTGGGGACCCTGACCAACAGTTTGCTACGCAGGTCCATCAACCATTGTGCGACCGTCAGCGGCCACTGCGCCGGTTGCAGCGATATGCCCTTGAGCAGCGCAGGCAGCAGGCACACCGCACTGAGGTAGGCGCCGAGCAGGCCGGCAGCGGAAAATACGGCGATCTGGGTGAGGGCCGGGAAGGGCGTGAAGGCCAACGCCAGGTAACCGATGCAACTGGTCACCAGGCTCAGGCTCAACCCCGGCAGGGTCAGGCGCAAGGCGGACCAGGCCTGCCAGGGGCGCAGGCTCCAGCTTTTCGACAGGTAGTGCAGCGGATAGTCCACGGCCACGCCAATCAGGCTGGAACCCAGCACCAGGGTCATCACATGCATCTGGCCAAACAGGGCTACGCAGGCGGCGGCACCGAACAGCATGCCGACCAGCACCGGGACGAACGCCAGCAGCACCCGTGGGCGCCGAAACGCCAGGAGCAGCAGGAGCAGAATGCCGAGCGTGGCGCCGCCGCCGACCCAGGTGATTTCCTGACTGGCCTGGCGCTGGCCGTTGGCGGCGTACAGCAGACCGCTGGCAGCCAGCAGCTGTGCGCCGTCCTGGCTGGCTTGCCGGCGACTGTCGTCGAGCAAGGCCGCGACGTGCAGGGGTAGCTGCAGATCGAAGGCATTGCCCAGGGTCCGGGCGCGCAGCAACACCCAGAACTGGCCGTCGGCCTCAGCCAGCAGCGCGCCACTGGCCGTGTCCAGCTGCACTGCCGCAGGGCGTGGCTGACTGTCGAGGATGCGCCCGGTCAGGCCCAGCCAGTCGTCCTGGCTGGGCACCAGGCTGAAGCCACCGAAAGGGTCGTAGAGGCTTTGCACACGGTGTTCGACAAATGCCTGAGGCGCGTCGATCAGCGCGCTACGGTCGGCCCGCGAAAGCATCGCCAGACGGCCATGCAGCAATTGCGCGCGCAGCGCCTGCAGATCGCTCTGTACGCTCCACTGAACCTTCTCGAACAGGCCGCTGGCTTGCCATCGCTCACCCAGGCGCTGAGCCAGGGCAATGGCCTGTTCGCGCTGGGGATGGCCGACCAGCACCAGCATTTCGCGGTTCAATGGCTCCTGCATCCGTTGTTCGGCGCGTTGCACCAACGGGTCCAGGGTGGCGCCGGGTACCAGGGTCATCAGGTCCGCCGACAGCGGTGCGCCGCGATGCCACTGCCAGGCGGTCAAGGCCAGGACCGCAACCAGAAGCACCAGGAACAGCCGCGGCAACACGCGCTCACTGGGCAAAGTCGCGGCGCTCCGTGTCGCTCAGCTGGCTGGCGCTGCTGCTTGCAGGCATGCGTAGTACGGTGCTGTCGCCCTGGGTTTCGAACATCTGGATACGTTCGACAAAGCGTCCGCCGTCGATGTCGATGTGCTGGAACACCTGCTTGAGCAGTAGTGAGCGTGGGGTCAGGCGCAGCTGCCAGTGCTGGGCATCGCCTTGCAGGCTGAGTTCGAAATCGCGCTGCAGGCCGCTGCTGTCACCTTGCAGCACGGCGAAGAACAAGCGATTTTGCTCGGCGCCGGCACTCTTGCCCGGCAGCTTCTGCCAGCCTGCGGGGTCGCGACGGGCAATGCCCTGGGCATCGAGGCGGTAGTCCTGCTTGAGCGGCGTGTGCAGCAACCAGAGCAAGCCGTGATCGCGGGCCAGGACGAACTGGCCTTTGCTCAGCAATGGCTGAGGCAGGGCGCGCAAGTGTTTCTCCTGGATGAACGGGCCCTTGACCACTGCCGGCTCAGCCAGCTGTTTGCTCAGATCGTCCAGGCCAAACGCATGGACCAGGGCGCTGGCGAGCATCAGCGCGGCGCCCAGCAGGCTGCGCAACAGGCCTTTCATTTCAGCACCCTGGCCACGGCGTCGAGCATTACCTGTGGCGAGGCCAGCTGCATCTCGCCGCTGGCGATGTCCACCGCTACCTGGACGGAACTGGCGCGGGTCATGCGCTCACCGCTGACGGCATCGCTGATCAGGTAGTTGATCTTCAGACGGTTCTCCCATTCCACCAGGCTCGCGCGCACATTCAGGCGCAGGCCGAAGGTGGCGCCACGGACATAGCGCAGTTGCAGGTCGATCACCGGCCAGGCATAGCCCGAGTCGCGCATCTGCAGGTAGTTGTAGCCGAGCCGGTCGAGCAGCGCGCAGCGCGCCACTTCGAGGTATTTGACGTAGTGGCCGTGCCAGACCACCAGCATGCTGTCGACATCGAAGAACGGCACCAGGACTTCGGTGTCGACGTGCAGCACTCCTTTACTGCGCATGCAGCCTCCAGTGTTGTTCGGCAATTCGGCAATTCGGCTCAGGCACAGGCGCAGGTCGCTATCCAGGGCGCGGTCTTCGATGACCGGGGCGAAATCTGCCAGCAGCTCGCGGTGCATCGCCGCCAAGGCCGGCGGCAAGTCGCGGGTATCGGCTTCGCGGCTGCGCAACCAGACGCCCTGATTGGCCGCCAGCAGGGTGGCGGCGGCAACCTGCTCGGTCAGTTCCAGCACGCGCAAGGCGTCTCGGGCGGCGATGGTGCCCATGCTGACTTTGTCCTGATTGTGGCATTCGGTGGAGCGGGAAAACACGCTGGCCGGCATGGTCTGCTTGAGGGCCTCGGCGGTCCAGGCGCTGGCGCCGATCTGCACCGCCTTGAAACCATGATTGAGCATTGCCCGCTCGGTACTGGCGCCGGACAGGTTGCTGGGCAGACCATGGTTGTAGCGCACATCTACCAGCAGGGCGAGTTGGCGGTCGAGCAGGTCGGCGACGTTGGCTACCAGAGTCTTCAGGCTGTCCATGGCGAAGGCGATGTGACCGCCGTAGAAGTGTCCGCCGTGCAGCACCCGTTCGGCTTCGGCGTCGATAATCGGGTTGTCGTTGGCGCTGTTGAGTTCGGTTTCGATGAAGCTGCGCAACCAGCCCAGGCTGTCGGCCAGCACGCCGAGCACATGGGGCGCGCAGCGTAGCGAATAGCGATCCTGCAAGCGGTGCAGCGGTGCGGTCGGCGCGTCGATGGCCAGGTCCTGGCGCAGCCAGGCGGCCACCTGCATCTGCCCCGGGTGGGGTTTGGCCGCGAACAGGCGCTCGTCGAAGTGTTCCGGATTGCCTTGCAGGGCGACCACGTTCAGCGCCGTGATGCGCGTGGCCAGCTTGAGCAGGTAGTCGGCGCGGGCGAAGGCCAGGCAGGCGAGGCCGGTCATTACCGCGGTGCCATTCATCAGCGCCAGCGCTTCTTTGGGCCGCAGCACCAGCGGCTGCCAGCCGAGTTCGCGGTGGACCTCAGCGGCACTGCGGCGCTCGCCGTGGTACATGACCTCGCGCTCGCCGGACAGGGTCGCGGCGACATAGGACAGCGGTGTCAGGTCGCCGCTGGCGCCGACCGAGCCTTCTTCCGGGATCAGCGGCAGGATGTCATGGGCGAGAAACTCCTGCAGACGCTCCAGGAGGTCTACGCGCACACCGGAAACGCCCTGGCACAGCGACTGCAGGCGAGCGGCCAGAACCGCGCGGGTCGCCGGCGCATCGAGCAGGCGACCCAGGCCACAGCCATGGAAGGTGTACAGATGCCGCGGCAAGGCTTCGACGTGTTCCAGGGGAACAGCCACCACACAGGAGTCGCCATAGCCGGTGGTGACGCCGTAAATAACCCCTTCCTTGTCCAGCAGGGTGTCGAGAAACTGCGCGCCACGGGCGATGCGCGCACGGTACCCGGCGTCATCCTGCAGACGGCTTTCGGCCTGGCGGTTGGCCAGGGCCAGGACGTCTTCGATCGCCAGCGGTGACTCACCGAAGGTTACAGGCTCATGCACAGGCATCGTCATCGGTCTTCCAGAAAGGGTAGAAATTGAACCATTGCTGCGGCGCTTGCAGGCAGTAATGTCCCAGGCGTTCGGCGTAACGTTGAGCCCACTCGGCGATGACTTGATCGCGCTGGCTGCGGCGCCATTCGATGGCGGCGGCGAAGGGTTCGAGAATCACCTGGTAGCGCCCGTGTTGCTTGAGGCAGAACAGCAGGTTGAGCGGGCACTTGAGCAGCCCGGCAAGCAGCCAGGGGCCCTGTGGAAAGGCCGCCGGATAGCCGAGAAAGTCTACCTCGACTGTGCGCGCGCCGTGCAGTGGTACGCGATCGCCGGCAATTGCCAGCCACTCGCCGCGCTCCAGGCGTTGGCTCAGTTGCAGCATGATCGCCGGGTCCAGCTCGCTGACCTGTATCAGGCGCAGATTGCTTGCCCCGGCTTCGCCGAGCAGGCGATTGAAGCGTTCGGCATGGCGAGTGTGCACCAGCACGTTCATGGTCACCTGTTCGCCCAGTTCCGCCAGGGCGCGGCAGACTTCCAGATTACCCAGGTGAGCACCCACCAGCATCTGCCCGCGCTCGCCACGCAACTGCGGGCGCAGCAGGGCCGGGTCGATGATTTCGATCTGCTCCAGGCGCAGTTTGCCGTTCCATACATCGAGCTTGTCGAGCAGGGCGTCGGCGAACGCCATGAACTGGCCGAACACCCGCCAGTGGCTCGGACGCAAGGCGGGCTGAGCGCTCCAGTCGGCCAGGCGCTGCTGGTACTGCCAGGCACTGCGCCGGGCCGTGCGGCCAAACAGGAAGAAATACATCACCACGCCATACAGGATCGGGCTCAGCAGGCGGCGCCCGAGCAGCCGGGCGCCGACAGCGGTCAGCTTCATCAACCAGTAACTGCCACGTTCCTGCTGCTCGGCCCAGTGCTGTTCGCCGCGGCTCATGCCTGCCACCGCCGCCAGAGGATCATGGGGGCACGCAGCAACATGCCGAAGAACAGCTTGGCGTGCATTTTCGAGATCAACAGGTTGTCGTGGAACAGGCGAAAGTGCGACAAACCGTCCGCCGGGTAGTGCACGCGGGTTGGCAGCCAACGCATCGGCTGGTTGCGCCAGGCCAGACGCACGAGGATTTCGGTGTCGAAGTCCATGCGCTTGCCCAGCTTCACCTGATCGATCAGGGCCAGGGTCGGCACCAGGGGATAGACCCGGAAGCCGCACATGGAGTCGGGAATCTGCAGCGACAGGCAGTTGATCCACACCCACACATGAGTCAGGTAGCGGGCATACAGGCGGCCCTTGGGTACGCTGGCGTCGAACTGTGGATAACCGCAGATCAGCGCCTCGGGATGCGTGGCCGAGTGTTCGAGAAAGCGACGGACATCGGCCAGGTCATGCTGGCCATCGGCATCGACTTGCAGGGCATGGCTGAAGCCCAGGCGCGCGGCCTCGCGCAAACCGGCCATGACTGCGCCGCCTTTGCCCTGGTTGATCGGCAGTGGCAGCAGAAACACCTGCTCCAGCGCAGCCAGTTGCCGCAATACAGCGGCGCAGGCCGGGCTGCTGGCGTCGTCGACCAGCACGCAGGGCAAACCGGCTGCGAGCAGCGCGGCGACCACTGCCGGCACTGCCAGCTCGTGGTTGTAAACCGGGATCACTGCACAGGGTTTATTCACCGCGGGCCTCCAGCACAATGCGGCCACTGGAACAGGGTTCGCCGTCATTGCTGTAGCTGAAGTAGAGCTTGCCGCGTTCGCTGTCGAAGCGCAGGTTCAGCGTCAGCAGGTCGCCAGGACGCACCACACGCTGAAATTTCACCACTTCCATGCCGACAAAGCGCCGTGGACAGTCAAGCAACGCCTGGCCCAGCGCGATGGCCCAGTCGACCTGGACCACCCCTGGCAATACCGGCGTTTGGGGAAAGTGGCCGCTGAAGTAGGCCAGATCCGCCGAGACGGCCAGTTGCAGGTGCAGCTCGCTGCCTTGCCGCGTCTGGCTGAGGATCTCCGGGCCTGTGCCGCGCGGTGCGAGTAACAGAGCTTCGACCTCGGCTTGCGGTAGTTTGCCCTGGCTGTTGAACGGTAGCTGGCGCAGCAGACGCCAGCGCCGGGGCAGGGCAAGGACTTCACAGTGCTGGCTCAAATGGGCGCGCAATACTTCGGTGATCGCCCGCCGGCCCTGATTGCGCAGGGCATGCAGCCCGGCGCTGGTCAGTACCAGCAAGGCGCCGAGTGAGGCGCGATTGGCCTGGATCAGTGCCAGCCGAGTGTCTGCCACCCAGGGGTGCTCGAGCAGGGCATTTTCCAGCATCGGCAGGGCGATGCGCTTTTCCTCGAGCTTGACGATGCGGTCCAGGCGTCCGAGCAGGCGGAAGCGTCCGTCAGCCATGAACTCGACGGCATCGGCACTTTGTTCGATGTGGCCAACCGGTAAATAGGGGGATTCGATACGTAGTGCGCCCTCGGCGTTCTGGCTCAGGCGCACCTCGGCGAACGGTTGCCACAGGCTGTCGCCCTGACGCCAGGCAATGCCCCCGGTCTCGGAGCTGCCGAGGATTTCCGTTGGCCACTGCTGCAGGTGCTGTTGCAAGGCTTGCGCTGCCCTGGCGGGCAATTCGCCGCCGGAGGAAAACACGCGGCGCACCTGCCGTAGCGCCGGCCAGTCGAGGTTGTCACCCATGCGCTTGAGCAGGGCCGGGCTGGCGACCCAGGCAAAGTCAGGTTGCAGGCGGCTGGCGCGCTGCAGATCTTCGGGGAAGGGCAACTGTCGGCGCAGGAACGGACGTCCGGCGCACAGCGGCCAGAGTATGCGAAACAGTAAACCGTAGATGTGCTGGGCGGACACACTGCTGATGATGCACGCATCGCCCAGATCGGCACCCCATTGCTGCTCCAGGGCACCTACTTCGTTGCTCAGCTGGCGCAGGGTTTTGTCGATGCGCTTGGGTTCACCGCTGGAACCGGAGGTGCACAGGCTCAGGCAGCTACTGTCCAGATCAAGGTCGGCGGCGGCCAGGGGCGCGTCGTACAAATCTTCAAGCTGATGGTCCTGGGGTTGCGCGCTGATCCACAGGTCGACATCGTCTTGCCAGCGCAGACGGGTCTGGGGCTGCAGGTCGGCGGGTAGCAGCACCTGCACGCCAGCGCGCCAGGCGCCGAGCAGGGTGACCGCCAGCAGCGCGGCATCTTCCAGGTACACCGCCAGGTGTTGCACACCGCGGCGTTCAAGGCCTGCGGCGAGCTGCAGGGCCTGCGTGCAGAGCTCGGCGTGATCCAGCGCCGGGTCCAGGGCAACCGGGCGTGGTGCCTGCAGCGGGTACAAGAGCTGCTCAAGGTTCAGCCAGTTCATGAGCGTCCTCGCACACGTTGTCTTATCAACCATTCACCGGCGAACAGCAGGCCCATCAAGCCGTAGGCGATCAGGCCGTTGTACAGGGTCCACCAGCTCAAGGGGGCCCAAAGGGTCAGGGCGGCGGCGACCAGGCCGTTGCCCAGAAAGAACAGGCACCAGACCTGAGTCACTTGGCGGGTGTAGTGGATTGCCGCGTCCGGCAGTTGCGGCTCACGCAGTCGCGCCAGGCGTTCGACCACCGGCGGGCCGAATTTCAGGCTCAAGCCGAACAGGCCGAGCAGGCAGGCGTTGATCAGCACCGGATACCAGCGCAGCAGTGCCGGGCTGTCGAGCAGCGCCAACACCGCGCAGAAAGCCATGGCTGCCAGTGCCATCCAGTGTCCGCCGGGACGGCGCGGTTCGTTCAGGGCGCGGGCCAGCCACAGGCCGCCAAGCAGCAGACCGAATTGCCAGGGGGCAAAATGGCTCATGCCGAAATACACCGCAAACGGATACAACAGACCGGCCAGGACCAGGCCGAGGCCGATCAAGCGTTTCATGCCGCCGGGCTGACCAGGCGATACACCGCCTCGACCACGTCATTGACGGTGCGCACCGACTTGAAGTCTTCGGCGGTGATTTTCTTGCCGGTCTGACGCTTGATGTGATCGAGCAGGTCGACCGCGTCGATGCTGTCGATTTCCAGGTCCTGATACAGGTTCGATTCCAGACTGATGCGCGCGGGCTCCAGTTCGAACAGTTCGACCAGCGCATCGCGCAGGGTGTTGAAGATGTCTTCGCGGGTTTGCATGGTGCTGTCTCAGGCGGCCTGTTTGGCGGTGACGAAAGCGGCGAGGCTGGTCACGCTGGTGAAATGGTTGCGGGTGTCCTTGGCGTCGGCGTCGATCTTGATGCCGTACTTTTTCTGGATGGCCAGGCCGAGTTCCAGCGCGTCCACGGAGTCCAGGCCAAGGCCTTCGCCGAACAGGGGTTGATCGTCGTCGATATCCTGGGCGCTGATGTCTTCCAGGCCCAGTGCCTCAATGATCAACAGCTTGATGTCACGGTTAAGGTCTTGCTGTGGAACGCTCATCTGTGGCGAGCTCCTTGATGAAATACTGGTGCAGGTAATCGTTGAGTTTACGCGAGGCCTGGGGCGCGGGCCCCAGGGCCGCGAACGCCTGCGGGTCGATATCGTCACCGATGTGCAAACTGAAGTGCACCCTGCGCAGTGGGATGCGGTACCAGGGCTCGGCTTTGGTCAGCGTCGCGGGGCTGACCTTGATGGTCACCGGTGTAATGATCTTCGCACCGCGCAGGGCAATCGCGGCGGCGCCGCGATGAAAGGCGGGCGCCTGGCCGGGCGGCGTGCGCGTGCCCTCGGGAAAGATGATCAGGGTCTGGCTATCGTGCAGGGCGTTCACGGCACTGTCGAGCATATCCATGCTGCCATCGTTGCTGATGTACTGTGCCGAGCGCACCGGCCCGCGGGTAAAAAAGTTGTGGAACAGGCTCTGCTTGACCACGCAATTGGCCTGGCGCACCAGGCCGATCAGAAACACCACGTCGATCAGCGAGGGGTGGTTGGCAAGGATCATTTGCCCGGCGCGCCCGAGTTTGTCTGCGCCACGCACTTCATAGGTCAGTACGCCAGTGACGGACATGAAGCGGATGAAGCGCCAGAACAGCCAACTGATGATGTGCCGGACCCGTTGCCGATGGCGCGCGCGGTCACCGGGCAGGCAGGCCAGCAGCGGAAACACCAGGACGCGCAGACACAGGCCGCCAATACCGAACAGGCCGAAGCTGATGGCAGTGGCCAGCAGGCGCCAATAGTAGTGGTCTTGTGCCTGGTTCACGGCTTGCGTCGCCAGTGCCATGTGCGGCGCTTGCCGGGGTGGGTCCAGGCCGTCTGGCCGGTCAGCAGATGACGCAGCCAGCTCAGGGCGTGCGGTGGGTTATCCACAGCGGGACTTGCACCGTCCTGGCTGCCCAGGGTCAGGGTCCAGCTATCACCTGGGGTCAGCAGCATGCCCAGCGCATAGTCGAAGGGCACGTCGTCAACCCAGGCGCGATACGCCTCAGGCGGTTGTTCTTCGACGATGATCAGCAACACTGCCGGGGCGCCGTCGTGCAGCAGACCGGCAGCTTCCAGCAGCCCTTGCTCAAACCCATCTGCGGCGGCGGCAATTGCGCTCATCTCGCTGGTTTCGCCACGCATGATCGACCACAGGCCAATGACGGCATTGTGCACCGAGAGGCTGAACTGGGTAGGCGAGAGCGGTTGCTCCAGGGCCACGTCACTGAGGATGGCATAGGTGCGCGGGGTTTCACCGTGGCGCGAGACGAATACCAGTGGCAGGTCGTGCAAGCCATCGGCCAACGGCCAGCCAACGGCGAAGGCCATACGCGCCAGATGACTCAGACGGCGACGTTGCATGGCGGGCAAAAACGACACATCCGGCGCCTGGTCTGTTGGCGTGAAGTCCTGCGTTGCCTGGCTCCAGCGCTGCCAGTCGGCAGTCGTCTGCAGGCCGGGCGCCCAGGCTCGCCACTGGCTGATGTCGAATGTGATCACGATGCTTGTTTCCCGCCCTGAGGGACTTCCTTGCCGAGACTATGACTCGCAGCTAACGAACTGGCAGGGTGTGGCGCAATCGCCGAGTGGCGCGCATTATCCCGGTGACTCTGGCGTGTAGCAAATGCTCGATGCAAATTCACCCGCCTGTAAAAGACCTCGAATGACCAGGTTCGTCAGACCGGTCAGATTTTTCCCGACAGACGGCAGTAATCGGTTGTCGGTCGATTCCTTGGCAACTTGAGGTGGGCGGTACTGGTCAAGCCCGCTCCGGCACCACATACTCGGGCATTCCCAGACACACGGAGGTCTTTCCATGCGGCGCGTGGTGTTCAATCAGAAAGGTGGTGTGGGCAAATCGAGTATTGCCTGCAACCTGGCGGCGGTGAGTGCCAATGAAGGCTATCGAACCTTGCTGATCGACCTGGATGCACAGGCCAACTCGACCCAGTACCTCACCGGCCTGACCGGCGAGGACATTCCCATGGGCATTGCCGACTTCTTCAAGCAGACCCTGTCATCCGGGCCGTTTGCCAAGAAGAACAAGGTCGATATCTACGAAACGCCCTTCGACAACCTGCATGTGGTGACCGCCACCGCCGAGCTGGCAGACCTGCAGCCCAAGCTTGAGGCCAAGCACAAGATCAACAAGCTGCGTAAATTGCTCGACGAGTTGGACGAGGATTACGAGCGGATCTATCTGGATACGCCGCCAGCCCTTAATTTTTACGCAGTTTCCGCGCTGATCGCCGCTGATCGCGTGTTGATTCCCTTCGATTGCGACAGCTTTTCCCGCCAGGCGCTGTATGGCCTGCTGGCCGAAATCGAAGAACTCAAAGACGACCACAATGAAGACCTGCAAGTTGAAGGCATTGTCGTCAACCAGTTCCAGGCACGGGCCAGCCTGCCGCAGCAGATGCTCGACGAACTGCTGGCTGAAGGCCTGCCGGTGCTGCCGGTATACCTCAACAGTTCGGTAAAGATGCGCGAGTCACACCAGGCCAACCTGCCGTTGATTCATCTGGAACCCCGCCACAAGTTGACCCAGCAGTTTGTCGAGTTGCACGCGCTGCTCGAAGAAAACGCCTAGACCCCTTGGCTGCGCAGCCACTCCAGTAGCTGCTGGAGTGGAAATGCACCGCTCTGGCGCGCCACTTCGCGGCCGTTTCTGAACAGAATCAGGCTGGGGATCGAGCGAATCGCCAATTGTCCCGCCAGTTGCTGGTTGGCCTCGCTGTCCAGCTTGGCCAGGCGACAGCGGCCGCTCAACTGGCTGGCGGCCTGTTCGAAGATGGGTGCGAACGATTTGCATGGCCCGCACCAGTCGGCCCAGACGTCGATCAACAATGGCAGGTCGCCCTTGATCTGGCTGGCGTAATCGCCTTGTTTGAGGTCGAAAGGTTTGCTCAACAGCACCGGGTTTTTGCAGCGGCCGCATTTGGGCATGTCGCCAAGGCGCTCGCCAGGGATACGGTTCAGGCCGTTGCAGTGAGGGCAGGGGATTACGAGTGGATCAGTCATTGGTACTCCAGGATTTAGCTGTGGACTGTGGGAGCGGGCTTGCCCCGCGATAGCTGTTCGTCAGGCACATCGCATCGCGGGGCAAGCCCGCTCCCACCGGCAGTAGAGTCAGGACGAGCAGCTGATTTCCAGATGTTTGCCCCACTCTGGCGGCCGTTCAGCATAGGCCTGCATTCCCGGCTGCTCCTCGAACGGCTTGCACAGCACCTGATGCAGACGCCGCACTTCCTCGTAATCACCGCCTTCGGCGGCCTCGATGGCGCGCTGCGCCAGGTAGTTGCGCAGGATGTACAGCGGGTTGACCGCGTGCATGCGCTCGCGGCGGCCTTCGGCATGCTCGGGTTCGCGGGCGATGCGGGCCAGGTAATCCACGGCCCAGCCATCGAAACCGGCCAGGTCGACGAAGTCATCGCGCACTACCTGTAGCGCTTGTTCGGCAGGCTGATCGCCCAGCTTGCGGAAGAACAGGGTGTAGTCCACCGCGCCAGGCTGCATCAGTTGCAGCAGCCGTTCGATCAGCGCTTTGTCACCGTCCTCGGCTTGCAGCAGGCCGAGGCGGCGGCGCATCAAATGCAGGTAATGGGCTTCGTACAACGGCAGGAACAACGCCAGGGTTTCTTGCAGCGCCTCGACACTGATGAACGGTGTCAGCGCCTGGGCCAGGGCGCCGAGGTTCCAGTGGGCGACCGGCACCTGGTTGCTGTAGCTGTAGCGGCCTTGATCGTCAGAGTGATTGCAGATGAAGTTGGCGTCGAAGTCGTCGAGGAAGGCGAATGGTCCGAAGTCGAAGGTGATGCCGAGGATCGACATGTTGTCGGTGTTCATCACCCCATGGCAGAAGCCATAGGCCTGCCACAGGGCAATCAGTTCGGCATTGCGCTCGACGATGGTGCGAAACATCGCCAGGTACGGTTCGGGCTCGGTCTGGCACTCGGGGAAATGCAGGCTCAACACATGCTCGGCGAGGATCCGCTGCTGTTCGGGCTGCCGGGTGTAATAGAAATACTCGAAATGACCGAAGCGCACGTGGCTGGGCGCCAGGCGCAGGAGCATGGCCGCGCGTTCCTGGGTTTCGCGCCATACCGGTGTGCTCGAACCGATCACGCACAAGGCGCGACTGCTGGGGATACCCAGAGCGTACAGGGCTTCGCTGGCGAGGAACTCGCGGATCGAGGAGCGTAGTACCGCACGGCCGTCGCCCATGCGCGAATACGGGGTCTGGCCGGCACCCTTGAGGTGCAGGTCCCAGTGTTCGCCCGCGTCGTTGTAGACCTCGCCCAGCAGTAGGCCGCGGCCATCACCCAGGCGCGGGTTATAGCCGCCGAACTGGTGCCCGGAATAGACCATCGCCCGTGGCTCGGCCTCGCTCCAGAGTTTATGTCCGCCAAACAGCTCGGCAAACACCGGTGAGTGCGCTTCGGTCGGCTCCAGGTCCAGCAGGGCCATGGCGGCCTCGCTGGCCACCACCAGGCGCGGCTCGGCAATCGGTTCGGGCAGTACCGAAGTAGAGAAAACGTCGCCCAGGCGGGCGAATCGGTTATCGAAGGTCAGTTCGTCGAGGGCTTTCAACGGCCATCTCCAGCAGAATATCCGATCATTCTGCAAGGGTATGGCCGTCGGCGTCCAGTCAGGCGGGTTTGCCAGGTGCCGCGTTGTTCGGCTTGTCGTCGTCGCTCAGGGGTTGAATCACGGTCTTGTCCAGATTCTCCACCGGAACCATTTTGTATTCCTGGCCTTGCATGTTCTTCAGGTAGACCTCCATCTGCCGGAACGAGATGTTGATCTTCTGCTTCTTGAATTCCTTGTTGATGAAGCGGTTGATCTCATCCAGTACCGGGTTGCGGTCACCGAGGTCACGCACGTGCATGCGCAGTTCGTGGTCCAGGGTGCTCTCGCCGAAGTTCAGGAAGTAGACAATCGGTTCAGGCTCCTTGAGCACCCGCGGGTTGTCGTTGGCAGCCTTGAGCAGCAGGGTACGCACCAGGTCGAGGTCCGAGCCGTAGTCGACACCGAGCTTGAGGGTGACGCGGGTGATGGTGTCGGTCAGCGACCAGTTGATCAGTTGTCCGGTGATGAAGGTCTTGTTCGGGACAATGATGTCCTTGCGATCGAAGTCGGTAATGGTCGTGGCGCGGATACGGATCTTGCTCACCGTGCCGGACAGGTTGCCGATGGTGATGGTGTCGCCGATACGTACCGGGCGTTCGAACAGGATCATGATGCCGGAGATGAAGTTGGCGAAGATCTCCTGCATACCGAA
>OEPS010000189.1_pt1 | contig 22957 bp, 20 predicted proteins | sample 1539411 | NCBI WGS metagenome assembly OEPS01 (sample SAMN02671747, study PRJEB22543) | soil metagenome | biome: bacteria | place: China:Hunan Province, Lengshuijiang City | collected 2012-10-15 | depth 0.08m m
GTCCCGGTTTTACCCGCCAGATGCAGACCCGGATACTTCGCGCCCAGCTGACGGCCGGTACCGCGCTGTACCACCTGCTGCATGGTCCATAGCGTCATATAAGCCGCCTGGGCCGGAACCGCGCGTTCCGCCTGCGGATAGCTCTGATACAGCACCGTACCATCTTCAGCAATAACGGAACGCAGCGCTGACAGCGGCGCGCGGTTCCCTCCGCTGGCAATGGTCTGGAACGCCTGCGCCACTTCAATCGGCGTCAGGTTCAGCGCACCCAGCAGCATAGACGGAACCGCATTTAGCTGATTCTTCGGCGCGCCCAGCTTCGTCCAGGTATCGACCACCGCCGGCAGGCCCAGCGCCATTCCGAGGTTCACCGTCGGCACGTTCATTGAACGCGTCAGCGCGTCAACCAGCATCACCTTTCCGCTCTCGCTATAGCGACGATCGTCGTTCTGCGGCGACCAGGTCTGGCCGTTGGACAGGCGAATCGAAATTGGCGCATCGGCAATCCAGGTATTGAGTCGATACAGATTCGGCTGGCTGAGCGCGGTCAGATAGGTCGCCGGTTTTGCCAGTGAACCAATCGAGCGGCGCGCCTGCATCGCACGGTTATAGCCGGCAAACTGCGGCTCCGCCCCGCCGACCATCGCCCGCACCTCGCCGGTAAAGCGGTCGACCACCACCATTGCGGTTTCCAGATCCGGCAGCTTACGCTGTTTCTTCAGCGCCGGAATACCCTCTATCGCCGCTTTTTCCGCCGCGTCCTGCGCGACAGAGTCGAAGGTGGTAAAGATCTTCACGCCGGAGAGATCTTTCACTTTATCGCCCATCTTCGCCTGCAGCTCCTGGCGCACCATCTGCATAAACGCAGGCTGCGGAGAGATAACCCCGCCGCGCGGCTGTACGCCCAGCGGACGCGCGCTCAGCATGTCATACAGTTCCTGATCGATAACCTGCTGCTGCTGTAGCAGACGCAGCACGAGATTGCGTCGTTCCAGCGCCAGCTTCGGGTTGCGCCACGGGTTGTAAACCGACGCGCCTTTTACCATCCCCACCAGCAGCGCCTGTTGATCGAGGCTCAGCTCTTCTACCGGGCGACCAAAGTAATACAGGCTCGCCAGCGGGAAGCCGCGGATCTCGTTATCGCCGCTCTGACCGAGGTACACTTCGTTCATATACAGCTCAAGGATACGATCCTTGCTGTAGCGGGCATCAACGATTAGCGCCATATAGGCTTCATTAATCTTACGCCAGTACGAACGTTCGCTGGAGAGGAACAGGTTCTTCACCAGCTGCTGGGTCAACGTACTCGCCCCCTGCACCGTCCGACCGGCGGTCAGGTTAGCCAGCACCGCGCGACCAATCGAGTAAAGGCTGATCCCGTCATGCTCGTAGAAATGACGGTCTTCGGTCGCCAGCAGCGTATCGACCAGCAGATCCGGGAAGCCGTTGCGCTTAACAAACAGACGCTGTTCGCCGTTGGCCGATTGCAGCATGGTGATCAGGCGCGGATCGAGGCGGAAGAAACCGAACTGGCGGTTGTTATCCATATTCTCGATAGTGTCCAGACGGTCGCCATCAAAGCTCAGGCGCGCACGCACCTGCCCTTCTTTACTGTCCGGGAAATCGAACGGTCGGCGGATCATCTCGATACTGTTAGCCTGTACCGTATATTCACCCGGGCGCGTCATCGCGCTCACCTGGCGATACTGGGTTGCATTAAGCAGGCGCACCATTTCGTTTTTACTGATCTGCATATCCGGCTCAAGGTTGACCATCCGGCCATATACCGCGGCGGGCAGATCCCAGACTTTACCGTCAATGCGGCTACGGATTTTCTGATCGAGGTAGACGCCGTAGGCGGCAATCAGTACCGCGCAGACGATACCAATTTTAATCAGCAGCCACAGCCAGGTGCGTTTACGACGAGGGGGCTTACCGCCTTTGCCTTTTGCTTTCCGCGGCATCGGTCTTTCATCCTCATAGTCATCATCATCGTAATCATCGTCGTAGTCCTCTTCCCGAACCCGACGGCGAGTTACCTTTTGTTTTGCCGGGCGTGAGGGTCTCCCCTTACGTCCGATCGGCTCGCGGTCATCTCCCGCCATGCTTTTTCTCCGCAACTTACAGGCGTAATAGCCTGATTCTCAATGTTTCCCCGCGCTGGGGAAAGAAGAAATCTCTCAAACTGGCGCTGGAAGGAGTGGATTTCCAGACGACCAGCGATAAATCGTGCGACGCGCTACTATGTCGCTCGCAAGATTGTCACTTTAAAAATTCGCTTTTAAAATCATATCATTACGCATTTCATTAACCGAACTGTTCGGAACATAGCACTTTATGTTCAGGCGATACAGGATAGCACTAAACCGCGACATTCTTAACCAGCATTTTACATGCGCCGGAGGTAACAAATGGGAATTTATTATGTTTTTTAATAACATAAAAATGTACATCTCAATCAGCCGTCACGGCTACGCGCCGCCGTCAGAAACCAAAATATTAACAACAGGGAATATTATTTTGTCCATGAGACAGAAATTTCTCAAATGAAAGAAAAAGGAATTTAAAAGACTGTAATGATAAAAACGCGAGCCGCTTAACATTTATAATCTGACAGATTTTATGATGACTGCAGAAAAATATTTGTTAAACTATCGGCCAATTAATTTTTCAGATTAATATATTATGCGCAACTTTATTATATTTCCGCTTATAGCCGTCGCCCTGCTCTCCGGCTGCCAGCAAAATCGTTCCACAACGCTAAGTCCCGCCGTTAGCGGTCAGGCCCAGCTTGAGCAGCTCTCCTCCGTTGCCGCCGGAGCGCGCTATCTGAAGAATAAATGCAACCGCAGCGATCTTCCCGCCGATGATGTCATTAACCGCGCGGTAATAAATGTAGGTAAAAAACGTGGATGGGAAAATATTGATGGAAATATGCTAAACCAGCGCAGCACCCAGCTATATCAACAGCTCCAGCAGGACAGTACGCCGGAAGCGACAAAATGCAGTCAGTTTAATCGCCAGCTGGCGCCATTTATTGATAGTCTGCGCGGCAATAAATAGCGATTATTTTAATCGCGGTTGCGCTATTTTTATTCTCCCTGTGGACTCTCCTCAATGGTCCCGCCCGGCCAGTCATCCAGCGCCGCGAGGGTAAACGTTTTACCGTTAAAACTAAATACGGTGAGGTCCTGTTGAATCTGCTCGATAACCAGGTTCGGCAACGGCGAATCGCCCTCCTTCCATGATTGTCCGTTCAATACAATGCTGCGCTTCTCCGCCAGCGAGGCGTAGACATGCGCGCTGTAGCGCAGAGGCGGCAGCTTATCCTCATCGATCTCAATTGCCGCTTCAGCCAGAGTTTCTGGCTCGGCTTTAACCGGCTTGACGGCAGTTTTGACCGCCGGTTGATTTAGCGGTACTAGCGCCGCCTGGGCTACCGGCGGCAAATTCGGCTGAGGTTTATTCCGCCACTGCTCGCCGCTAAACCAGCCGAGCGCAATCAGCAGCGCGGCGTACAGCGGTACGGCCACATAGGGGATCTGTACCACTTTCCCGGAAATAGCCGGTACTTCAGGTTGAGGAAACGGCTCCTGCTGGCGAACAAGCACAGGCTTTCTCCTTAATAAAGAAAGGTAATCCCGGCCTGCGGTTTACACACCGCCGGCCGGGAGGTACAGGTCTTACTTACTGCTTACCGGCAAGCCAGCGCCCTGGGCTTCATCCTGCGGCACTTCCAGCACCGCAACGGACCAGGCCGGCAGCGTGACGGTACCGTCGGCGGCAATCTGCACGCCGTTTGCCAGCGAGTTTTCGCCCGCCGCCTGCTGGATAGCGCTCAGCTGCAGCGTTTCACCGGCAAAGTCACTCAGCGTACGGCTTTCCGGCGCGGCGTTGATCGCTACCACCAGGCCGTCAAGGCGGCTATCCAGGCTAGCGCCCGCTTTCACCCCGTCATCGACGGTCATAATCAGCAGACCTGCCTGCTGGTCTGGGCCACTATTGCGGAAATCCACGCGCTTCATTACCGCGCTACCGTCGCCTAAGGTGAACAGCGGAGAAGATTTCCGCAGTTCGGTCAGCTCCTGATAGAACGCGGTCATCTGCTTCAGTTCAGCTTCACCCGGCGTGGCAACCATATCTTTAACGCGGGAAATCACCTCATAGTTGCTGCCGTCATCGCTGATGCGCGGCATCCCGACGTTGTAGTTGTTATCCTGCATGGAGTAATCAACGCGGTTGAACCAGTCGCCGGAGTCGTAGGAGTCGCGGGTAAAGGATTTCGAACGCAGCAGCTCAGAGCCCTGCTGGTCAAAAGCGATACCTTGTCCCAGCATCACCGTCGCCAGCGACACCGCCTGCATGCGGACGCGGGTAGCCAGGTCGGCCTCCTGGGACGCTTTATAGCTGATCATGTCCCACAGGGTCTGGTTGTCGTGCTTCGAAACATAGTTGACGACTTCCGTCGGGTCTGCGGCATAGCCGCCAGGCGCGCCGTTATAGTCAATCTCGCTGCCTTTCTTCACCGCGCCGTCCTTGTCGATCATCACAAAGTCGGCAAGGTTACCGGCCATCCCCAGGCGGGTCAGGTCGGCCAGGTGGCGGACCTGGTCATCACTCAGGCTGGTAATTTCGTTTGCTAATACGCCCGCGCCGCTGCCGACGCCCTGGTTCTGCCGCAGCGCATCGCCGGAGTCGAACGGCCCGCCGCCGCGCACCGAATCGCGCAGACGATCGGAAAACGTCCCGATACCGGTGCCTTTCAGGTTAATCTGCGAAGCGATTTCAAAGCGGTCGCTCTGATTAGAGTCCCAGCCTTCACCGAAGAAGTAGATATCCGGATTCAGGGCCTTAATGCGATCCCACGCCGAGAGAATTTGCGCCTTCGGATGGTAGCCCATCAGATCGAAGCGGAAGCCATCGATCTTATAATCGGTGGTCCACACCGCCAGCGAGTCGGCGATAAGCCTGGCGAACATCCGATGCTCCGGCGCGGAGTCGGAACAGCAGGTAGCGGATTCAACGCTGCCGGTGGTTTCATTCAAGCGCTGATAGTACCAGGGCACTATCTTATCCAGCACCGAGGTGCGGTCGGTTGGCCCGGCGGCGTTGGTGTGGTTGTACACCACATCCATAATGACGTTCATCCCCAGATCCTGCTTGATCGCCTGAATCATGGTGCGGAACTCTTTGATACGCGTCGTTCCTTCCGGATCGGTCGCGTAGGAACCTTCCGGAACCGTATAGTGGAACGGATCGTAACCCCAGTTATAGGAGTCGGTCTGCGCCACCAGCGTATTCAGCGCCTGAACCTGCGGGTTATCCTGGCTATCGCTCTGCTTAAGCTGATTTAACACCTCTTCCACCGTGGAACCGCTGTCGCAGTATCCGGCGAACTCGCTGCTTTTCACCGCGCTGTTTACTTCACATAAGCGGCTGAACGGTTGCTGAATATCGGCGACTTTATCGCTGAACTCGTTCACCGTCGCCAGATCGAACACCGGCAGCAGTTCAATATGCGTCACGCCTGAAGCCGAGAGCTTCTTCAGATGCTGCACCATATTGCTGTCACCGGCGGTCAGCGCGAGGTATTTACCGCGCAGTTCGGCCGGAACGGTCTGGTCCCAGGCGGAGAGATCGCGAATATGCGATTCATGAATCGTCATCTTCGCTAAATCCGCTTTCGTCTTCTGGGCATGCGGCATCGTCAGGCTATCCCAGCCGTCAGGCTTGAGCGCGCTGTCGTTGAGATCGACGACCTGGCTGTATTCCGAGTTGGTCGACAGGCTATGCGCATACGGGTCGGTGACTTCATACTGTTCCACCTTGCGCGACTGCGGATGATAAACCGTCATCGCATAGCGGTAGAATGCGCCTTTCAGATCGCTGCCGCCCTGCCAGGACCACGCGCCGGATGCGCTATCGCGGGTCATCGGATGGCTGCCTATCACTTTCTTGTCCGCGCTGTACAGCACCACATCCACCTGCTGAGCGGTCGGCGCCCAGACGCGGAAGGTGACGCCGCCGTCGATCGGCTGCGCGCCGTAATTCAGGGCTTCCGCCGCTTCGGCATAGGTATCGTCGAGTACGCCAGCTGTCTGCACCTGAGTGGCGGAGATCAGGATCCCGTCCTCTTCGGCGGCAATGGCGACCGTTTCGCCCTGCAGCAGTTCATCAACGTTAGCGTTGTCCGGCAGCTTAAAGGCCGCATAGCTGGAAAGGTGCGGAAAGCGCATGCTGACCTGCTGGCTAATGGTGGTCGGCGTGAGCTTCAGATAGCGGTCGGTGAATTTACCTTCGCTGTCGGCCGCCACTTTACTGCTGTGGCTATAGTAGAGGCGGACGATGGGTTTATCCTGCCCGCCCGGCCACAGCAGGGTGTTTTTATCGACCCAGTGGGCTTCGGCCAGCGCCACGCCGAAAGCGGCGCGGAAAGCATCGGCGCGGGAGTCATAGACCGCGCTGTTACCGGCGATAACCGATACTGTCCTGTCGCTAAAATCGCTAAACGATACCTTAAGGTCGCTGTCGATCAGCTTATCAGTGCCGTCGCGGACAATGACGTTGATACAACCGTTTTCTTTGTTGAGCGGAACCACCCAGTACGGGCCATATTTATCGCTGCCCGTCGGCGTAGTGCTGACATCGCTCCAGTCAGCTACCGGCGAGCTCAGCGCGTCGCAGGTTTCGTTATTCCACAGATAGAGGTTTTTGCTGCTGTAGTCCGCCGCATCGCTACTGGTGATTCCGGCAATATCCACCAGATGGATAACCGCCTGGTTTGCTACCGCCGTGACCGCTTCGCCGGGCACCGCAACGTCAGGTAAACGTACAACGACATCCTGGTTATCAGGCGTGTCGGGATTTCCAGAGGAAGAAGAAGAGGATCCGTTATCGCAGCCGCTAAGCAAAACCAGCGATCCCAGAACCAGGGCATTACGGGTATATCTGAGCATTCGATAGTCCCTTTAATACCCGTCATACTTCAAGTTGCTACCTTCCTGCAACTCGAATTATTTAGGGTATATGCTGATTAATTATATGAAGTGATCTATGCACGAAATTATTCAGAGCGCCTTACAGCACCATGAAAAAATAACAGGCATATCTTTAAAGCGTCGATAATTAGATATTCTTGCTCTCTTCGGTTCAATCATCCATTCACTCATCCTCTGGGGGCGTAGGCGGCCGGGGGAGAAAAAAGAAAAAGGGAATGACGACCGCAATAGCGAAACTCATTATGATTCGCAGCGACCTACACAGATCCCCACAATAAGCACGCTCAAAATAAAAAAAGCCCTACCAATATCGGCAGGGCAGTACCTTTTGCTGAGGGAAAATAGAATGAGCAAAGGAATGAAAATGCATAATTCCGTGATGAGATTAACAATATCAAATAAAAAAATAATTAATTACGCGCCGCATATTGTGACCTCCATCATATTATTTTTTATCTGCCAGCAGCTTGCGCAATTAACGTGGAAAATAATTCTCCCGGTAAACTTTACGGACACCGCATCGACCAATATCACTCTGACAACATCTCCAGACATTCCATCGAAAGCGGAGCTTCCGCGCTTTACCTTGTTTGGCATCGCAGAGAAAACCGCCGCGCCCGTCAGCGCCAATAACCTTCAGCAGGCCCCTATTTCAGCCCTGAAGCTACGCATTACCGGCCTGCTTGCCAGCACCGACCCATCCCGCGCTATTGCCATCATGGTAAAAGGTAATCAACAAGTTAGCCTGGGAATTGGCGATAGCACGCCGGGGGGAGAAGCTAAAATCGTCGCTATTTTCCCCGACCGCCTGATAGTCAATTATCGCGGCAGAAATGAGGCTATCCCGCTGTTTAACGATGAGCCCGGCGCCGTAAAAAATAGCGCAACGCCGCCAACCCGACAGCTGGCGCAGGAGTTACGCCGGCAACCGCAAAATATTCTTCACTACCTCAATATTTCGCCGGTCATGGACAATAACAAACTCAGCGGATATCGCCTGAATCCTGGCAAAAACCCGGCGTTATTTCGCCAGGCGGGGCTTCAGGAAAACGATCTGGCGACTGCCCTCAACGGTCTGGATTTACGCGATCAGGAACAAGCCCGGCAGGCATTAGAACAGCTTCAGGAATTAACTGAAATAACCCTTACCGTTGAACGCGACGGCCAGAAACACGATATTTATCTAGCCCTGAGGGATGAATAATTGATCATCACCACCGTTATCCGCTCATTTTCCCTGACGCTGCTGATATTCGCCACGCTGTTATTCCAACCAGCCGCGGCGGAAGAGTTCTCCGCCAGCTTCAAGGGAACCGATATTCAGGAATTTATCAATACGGTCAGTAAAAACCTGAATAAAACGGTCATTATCGATCCCAGCGTGCGCGGTACAATTACCGTGCGCAGCTACGATATGCTCAATGAAGAGCAATATTATCAATTCTTCCTCAGCGTCCTCGATGTCTACGGTTTCGCCGTAATTAATATGAATAACGGCGTGCTGAAAGTGGTGCGTTCAAAGGATGCAAAAACCGCCGCGGTGCCGGTAGCGAGCGATGCCGCGCCGGGTATCGGCGATGAAGTGGTCACCCGGGTAGTGCCGCTGACCAACGTCGCCGCCCGCGATCTGGCGCCGCTGCTGCGCCAGCTCAACGATAACGCCGGCGCGGGCAGCGTGGTGCACTATGAGCCTTCCAACGTTCTGCTGATGACCGGTCGCGCGGCGGTGATTAAACGCCTGCTGACCATTGTTGAGCGCGTCGATAACGCCGGAGACCGCAGCGTGGTGACCGTTCCGCTGTCCTGGGCCTCCGCCGCCGATGTCGTCAAGCTGGTGACCGAACTCAACAAAGACACCAGTAAATCGGCGCTGCCCGGCTCAATGGTGGCCAACGTAGTGGCCGATGAGCGCACCAACGCGGTGCTGGTCAGCGGCGAGCCCAACTCTCGCCAGCGGATCATCGCCATGATCAAGCAGCTCGACCGCCAGCAGGCAACGCAGGGCAATACCAAGGTTATCTACCTGAAATACGCCAAAGCTTCCGATCTGGTGGAGGTACTGACCGGAATCAGCAGCACGATTCAGAGCGAAAAGCAGGCCGCGAAGCCGGTGGCGGCGCTGGATAAAAATATCATTATCAAAGCCCACGGCCAGACCAACGCCCTGATTGTCACCGCTGCCCCGGACGTGATGAACGATCTTGAACGGGTAATCGAGCAGCTGGATATCCGCCGCCCGCAGGTGCTGGTGGAGGCGATCATCGCCGAAGTACAGGACGCTGACGGCCTTAATCTCGGCATCCAGTGGGCCAATAAAAACGCCGGCATGACCCAGTTCACCAATAGCGGCCTGCCGATCTCCACGGCCATCGCCGGAGCCAACCAGTACAACAAGGACGGCACCGTCAGCAGCTCGCTGGCCAGCGCCTTAAGCTCCTTTAACGGCATTGCCGCCGGGTTCTATCAGGGTAACTGGGCGATGCTTTTAACCGCACTTTCCAGCAGCACTAAGAACGACATTTTGGCCACCCCGAGCATCGTTACCCTCGACAACATGGAAGCCACCTTTAACGTCGGCCAGGAAGTCCCGGTACTCACCGGTTCGCAAACCACCTCCGGCGATAACATCTTCAATACCGTTGAGCGCAAAACCGTCGGCATCAAGCTGAAAGTAAAGCCGCAAATCAACGAAGGCGATTCGGTGCTGCTGGAGATAGAGCAAGAAGTATCTAGCGTAGCGGACGCCGCTTCCAGCACCAGTTCGGATCTCGGCGCGACCTTCAACACCCGCACGGTCAATAACGCGGTGCTGGTCGGCAGCGGCGAAACGGTAGTCGTCGGCGGCCTGCTGGATAAAAGCGTTTCCGACACCGCCGATAAAGTGCCTCTGCTCGGCGATATTCCGGTAATCGGCGCGCTATTCCGCTCCACCAGCAAAAAGGTTTCCAAGCGTAATCTGATGCTGTTTATCCGCCCGACGGTGATCCGCGACCGCGACGAATACCGTCAGGCCTCATCCGGTCAGTACACCGCCTTTAACGACGCCCAGAGCAAACAGCGCGGTAAAGAGAGCAACGACGCGATGCTGAGCAACGATCTGCTGGAGATCTATCCGCGCCAGGATACCGCCGCGTTCCGCCAGGTCAGCGCCGCTATCGACGCGTTCAACCTGGGAGGGAATCTATGACGCCCGCCGCTGAACGACGCCCGCTGCTGCCCTTCAGCTACGCCCGCGCGCACAACGTGATGTTGCTGAGCAACGGCGCAAGCTGCGAGGTTTTCTGCCTCGCCGCCACCGCGCCGCAGGCGCTGCTGGAAGCCCGCCGGGTAGCCGCGATGCCGTTCAGCCTCGAAAGGCTGGAAGAAGAGGCGTTCGAAAAGCTGCTGGTGCTGAGCTATCAGCGCGACTCCGTCGAAGCCCGGCGCATGATGGCCGATATCGGCAACGAGCTGGACTTATATACCCTTGCCGAAGAGCTGCCGGACACCGACGACCTGCTGGATAGCGAAGACGACGCGCCGATTATTCGCCTGATAAACGCCATGCTCACCGAAGCGATCAAAGAAAAAGCGTCGGATATTCATATCGAAACCTATGAACGCCACCTGCAAATTCGCTTTCGCGTCGACGGCGTACTGCGCGAAATCCTGCGTCCCCAGCGTCGCCTCGCCGCGCTGCTGATCTCGCGCATTAAGGTAATGGCAAGCCTCGACATCGCCGAAAAGCGCATTCCTCAGGACGGGCGTATGGCGCTGCGCATTGGCGGACGCGCCGTCGATGTACGCGTCTCCACCCTGCCGTCGAGCTACGGCGAACGCGTGGTGCTGCGTCTGCTCGATAAAAACAGCGTTAATCTCGACCTGCTGACCCTCGGGATGTCGCCCGCCCTGCTTCAGCAGGTGGATGGGCTAATCGCCCGCCCGCACGGCATTGTGCTGGTCACCGGGCCGACCGGCTCGGGAAAAAGCACTACCCTCTACGCCGCGCTGAGCCGCCTCGACGCCCGCGAACGCAACATTATGACCATTGAGGACCCAATCGAATACGAGCTGGAGGGCATCGGTCAAACCCAGGTGAACGCCAAAGTCGATATGACCTTTGCCCGCGGGCTGCGCGCCATTTTGCGCCAGGACCCTGACGTGGTGCTGGTGGGAGAAATCCGCGACGGTGAGACGGCGCAGATCGCCGTTCAGGCCTCGCTAACCGGCCACCTGGTGCTCTCAACGCTGCATACCAACAGCGCGCTGGGCGCTATCTCGCGCCTGCAGGATATGGGCGTCGAGCCTTTTCTGCTCTCCACCTCGCTGCTGGCAGTGATGTCGCAGCGGCTGGTACGCCAGCTCTGCCCGCACTGCCGCCAGCAGGAACCGGCCAATGCCGATACCGCCCGTCAAATGGATATCGCCCCCGGCACGGCGCTCTGGCAGCCCCGGGGCTGCGCCGAATGCGGCTTTACCGGCTATCGCGGACGCACCGGCATTCACGAACTGCTGCTGGTGGACGACCGCGTGCGCATGGCTATCCACCGCGGCGAAAACGAGGTGACGCTGATCCAACAGCTGGGAGCGGACTATATGACCCTGCGCCACGCCGGACGCGAGAAGGCGCTGGCGGGGATCACCAGCTGGCAAGAGGTGCTGCGGGTCACCGAACAGCAGATCGCGGAGGCCTCCTGAGATGGCGCAGTTTCGCTTTCAGGCCCTCGACAAAAACGGTAAACCCCGGCGCGGCGTCCAGCAGGCGGACTCCGCCCGTCACGCGCGCCAGCTGCTGCGGGAAAAGGGCTGGCTGGCACTGGAAATCGATCCGGCGGACAACGGCGGCGGCGGACGACGGCGCTTTACCCGCCGCACTAACGCCCGCGATCTCGCCCTCATCACCCGCCAGCTGGCGACGCTGGTCGCCGCCGCCATCCCGCTGGAAAAAGCGCTCGACGCGGTGGCCCAGCAGTGTGAGAAACCACCGCTGAAAACCCTGATTGCCGGCGTGCGCGGCAAAGTGCTGGAAGGCCATTCGCTGGCGGAAGCGATGCGCGGCTACCCGGGCTGCTTCGACGCGCTCTACTGCGCGATGGTCGCCGCCGGAGAAGCTTCCGGCCACCTCGATGGCGTACTGAACCGGCTGGCGGACTACACCGAGCAGCGCCAGCAGCTTCGCGCCCGGCTGCTGCAGGCGATGATTTACCCCATCGTGCTGACTTTTGTTGCCGTCAGCGTGATTGTGATTCTGCTCTCAACGGTAGTGCCGAAGGTCGTCGATCAGTTTATTCACCTCAAGCAGGCGCTGCCGTTTTCCACCCGTCTGCTGATGGCGATGAGCGATGTGCTGCGCGCCGCCGGCCCGTGGCTGCTGCTGACAACCCTGCTAATCGTCCTGCTACTGCGCTACCTCCTGCGACAACCGACAAAGCGGCTGGCCTGGCACAGGCTGCTGCTGCGCCTGCCGCTGATTGGCCGGGTCGCACGCAGCGTTAACAGCGCCCGCTACGCCCGCACCCTGAGCATTCTCAACGCCAGCGCCGTTCCGCTGCTGCTGGCGATGCGCATCAGCGCGGAAGTATTAAACAACGCCTGGGCGAAGCGCCAGCTGGAAGCCGCCAGCGATGCGGTACGCGAAGGCGTCAGCCTGCATCGCGCCCTTGAAATGACCCAGCTTTTCCCGCCGATGATGCGCTACATGGTCGCCAGCGGCGAGCAGAGCGGCGAGCTCAACGGCATGCTGGAGCGCGCGGCGGATAACCAGGACCGGGATCTCAGCGCGCAAATTCAGCTGGCCCTCAGCCTGTTTGAACCCCTGCTGGTGGTGGCGATGGCCGGCATGGTGCTGTTTATCGTCCTCGCCATCCTGCAACCGATACTGCAACTCAATACCCTGATGAGTATGTAATTGTTCTAATGGAGAAAAATATGCAACGACAGCGCGGATTCACCTTACTGGAAATCATGGTGGTGATTGTTATCCTCGGCGTGCTCGCCAGCCTGGTAGTGCCCAACCTGATGGGCAACAAAGAAAAGGCCGACCGGCAAAAAGTGGTCAGCGATCTTGTGGCGCTTGAGGGGGCGCTGGACATGTACAAACTGGACAACAGCCGCTATCCCACCACCGAGCAGGGGCTGCAGGCGCTGGTCAGCGCGCCATCGGCCGAGCCGCACCCGCGCAACTATCCTGAAGGCGGCTATATTCGCCGTCTGCCGCAGGATCCCTGGGGCAACGATTATCAGTTACTGAGCCCCGGCCAGCACGGACAGGTGGATATTTTCAGCCTCGGGCCGGACGGCGTGCCGGAGAGCAATGACGATATCGGCAACTGGACTCTCGGGAAGAAATAGTGCGCCAGCGCGGCTTTACGCTACTGGAGATGATGCTCATTTTGCTGCTGATGGGCGTCAGCGCGGGCATGGTGATGCTGGCTTTCCCGGCTTCGCGTGACGATAGCGCGGCGCAAACGCTGGCGCGCTTTGAGGCACAGCTGCGCTTTATCCAGCAGCGAGGGCTGCAAACCGGCCAGTTTTTTGGCGTCTCGGTACATCCCGACGGCTGGCAGTTTCTGGTATTACAGGCCCGAGAAAGCAGCGATCCGCCCCCCGCCAGCAACGACTGGAACGGCTATCGCTGGCTGCCGCTGCGCGCCGGACGCGTCGCCTCCTCTGGCCAGGTGGTCGGTGACCAGCTGCGTCTTACTTTTCCGCAGGGCGAGGTCTGGACGCCTGGCAACAATCCCGATGTGCTGATTTTCCCCGGCGGCGAAATGACGCCGTTCCAGCTCAGTATCGGCGATAAGCCGGGTATCGCTTTTGATGCGCGCGGCGAAAGCCTGGCTGCAACGCAGGAGGCGCCATGAAAAAGCAGTCCGGTATGACGCTGATTGAAGTGATGGTGGCGCTGGTGGTATTCGCCCTCGCCGGGCTGGCGATAATGCAGGCCACGCTCCAGCAAACCCGCCAGCTGGGACGAATGGAGGAAAAAAACCTGGCCCGCTGGCTGGCGGATAATCAGCTGGTACAGCTTAAGCTGGAAAACCGCTGGCCCGCGCTGGGCTGGTCGGAAACCACGGTGCAGGCGGCGGGCGTCAGCTGGCATATTCGCTGGCAGGGCATGGAGACCGACCTGCCGCAGCTGCGGGCGCTGGACGTCGAAGTCCGCCATGCCAAAAGCGACAAGATGCCGGTCTCTTCGCTACGCACCTACGTGACGCGGCCATGAATCAGCGCTCACGTGGCTTCACCCTTATCGAAATGCTGCTGGCGCTGGCGATCCTCGCGGCGCTTAGCGTCGCTGCCATAACGGTACTGCAAAACGTCATGCGCGCCGATACGCTCACCCGTGATAAAAGCGAGCGCATGCAGGCGCTACAGCAAACGTTCAGCCAAATGGCGGCGGACTTTAGCCAAATCATTCCCCGCCGCAGCCGCGACAGCGCGAGCCTGTTTTTTGCCGGGCGCTTCCAGCTCGGCAGCGACGACGGGGCGATCGCCTTTAGCCGTAACGGCTGGCCCAATCCTTTGGGGCTCCTGCCGCGTTCGGAAATTCAGAACGTTAGCTACCGTCTGCGCGGCAACCAGCTGGAGCGCCTGAGCTACGACCAGCAGGACCCGCTGCCCGGCAGCCAGCCCACGGTGAACGTGGTGCTGCGCGGCGTTCATGCGTTCCGCCTGCGCTTTTACGCCAGCGGCCGCTGGCAGGACGAATGGCAGCAGCCGCAGACGCTGCCGCAGGGGCTGGAAGTGACCCTGACGCTGGAACAGACCGGCGAGATCCGTCGGCTGTTTCTGCTGACGCCGGGAGGCAGCCAATGAACAACCGCCAGCGCGGCGTCGCCCTGCTGATGGTGCTGCTGATCCTCGCTCTGATGATGGTACTGGCGAGCGCCATGACCGAGCGCAGCGCGCGGATGTACCAGCAAACCGCCACCACCCTCGATAATCTGCAGGCCAAATGGTACGCGCTGGGGGCGGAAACTATGGCAGCGGCGCTGCTGCAACGCGATGCGCTCGACTCGCCGAACCAGACCCATCTGGCGCAGAACTGGGCCCAGCAAGGTCGCCGCTTTACGGTTAATGACGGCGAGATTTACGCCACCATTAGCGATGCCCAGGCCTGCTTCAACCTCAACGCGATTAACCAGCGCAACGGTGATGAAAGCGCCGAAATGCCTTATCCCGCGCAGGTGTTTACCCGGCTGCTGGAAAATCTCGGCAGCGAGCCGCTGCGTGCTTTACAGCTGACCGCCGCCCTGCGCGACTGGGTCGACAGCGATCGCCAGCCGCTGCTGAACGGCGCGGAGGACGAAGTCTATATGGCGCAATCGCCCGGCTATCTGACCGGTAATCAGCCACTGCAGGACGTCAGCGAACTGCGCCTGCTGGCCGGGATGGACGCTGCGCTCTATCAGCGCCTGCTGCCGTTTGTCTGCGCGCTTCCGGACGATGCGCTGCAGGTGAACGTCAATACCCTGCAACCCGCTCAGGCCGCGCTGCTGGCGGCGCTGTTCCCGACAGAACTCACCGTCTCTGAAGCCCGGCAGCTAGTACAAACCCGTGCGGCTACCGGCTGGAACAGCGTCGCCGCCTTCCTGTCGCAGCCGATATTACAAAAAACCGATACCCCCGCCGCGCGCCCGTGGCTGGCGGTTCACAGCGAGCGTTTTATCGCCACTTTCAGCGTGGTGATGGGCAACGCCCGCTATCAGCAACGTAGCCTCCTGCAAAAGCAGGGGCGAACCTTCAGCGTCGTCCAGCGGCGCTACGGAATCTACTGGGTAGCCGATGAATAACCACCATACCTCTTCCACCGCCGTGCTGATTATTCGCCTCAACTCCGACGCCGATACGGCGGTATGGCGGCTGGTCGCGCCGGGCGAGGCGGCGCAGGCCGGAGAATGGCATCCTGATGATGGCGAGCAGACGCTCAGCCTGCTGGCGCAGCGCTATCCGGCATGGGTGCTGGTGCCCGCCAGCGACTGCGCATTTCATCACGTCACTCTGCCCACCGGAGCGCGCAGAAAACCGCAGCAGGCGCTGGCATTTTTACTCGAAGAACAGCTGGCGACGGAGGTGGAAGAGTGCCACTTTGCCCTGCTCCATCAGGAAAAAACCAACTGCGCCGTGGCGGTGGTCGGGCGGCAAAAAATGCGCGCCTGGCAGGCCTGGTGTGAGAGGCTTGGGCTCAACGTGCTGGCCCTGACGCCGGATGTTCTTGCGCTGCCGCCGAATCCCACCGGCTGGAGCGCCGTACGCTGCGGCGAGCAGTGGCTGTTTCGCCACGATACCTGGAACGGAATGGCGGTGGAAAGCGCATGGCTCGACGAACTGCTGGCCCACTGGCCCAACGTTGCGCCCATCGCCTGCTACTCGCCGCCGCCGGATATTGCCGCGCCGTGGCAGCCTCTCCCGGAGCAGGATCTGCTGGCGCTGGTGGCGGCCAATCCCGATGCGCGCAGAATCTGCTTACGCCAGGGCGATTTTGCCGCTAAACGCCGCCGGCAGCCGACGCCACGACGCTGGCGCCCGGCAATCGCCGGAGCGCTGGCGCTGATGCTGCTGTGGAGCGGTAATCGCCTCCACGACCATCTCGCGCTGGCTCGCCAGGCCGACGCCGCGGTACAGGCCAGCCGTGACTTTTATCGCCAGTGGTTCAAAAGCGAAAAAAACATCGTCAACCCGCGCCTGCAGATGCAGCAGCATCTGCGCAAGCTGGAAAGCTCGGGGAGGCAACCGGCGCTAATCTCTCGGCTCGGCGCCGTGCAGCAAATCATCACCGAAACGCCGGGAATCCGCCTGCGCTCCCTGAGCTTTGACGGCGCGCGCAACACGCTGCAGCTGGAGATATCCGCCGTTTCAACACAGGCTCTGGAGCAGTTCAGCAATCGCGCACGAGCGGGGTTTCGCGTGCAGACCGGCGAGATGAAGCCGCGCGCCGACGGTATTGAAGGGCGCCTGACGCTGGAGGGCAACGATGCATAATCTGCTCGCCTTATGGCAACAACGTACGCGCCGCGAACGGCGTCTGCTGCTGGTAATGGGTGCGATGTTGCTTATCGGCCTGTCCTGGTACGCGCTCTGGCAGCCCTGGCAAAATCGCGAAGCGCAGTGGCGGCAAACGCTGGCCAGAGAGCAGGCCAGCCTGCAGTGGATGCGCCAGCAGACTCCCCTTCTCCGGCAGCTTCATAATCAGCGGCCACCTGCCGCGCCGGAGGAACCATCCACACTCATTATGCGCGAGGCCGCCCGCCACGGTATCACTATCGTTCGCCTGCAGCCGCAAGGTTCCCGCCTGAGCCTCAGCGTGCAGCCCGCCGATTTCCAGGCGCTGATGGCATGGCTGGACGCGCTGGGCCAGGCGGGGATGACTACCGCTACGCTGGCGGTGGCCGCCGTTACGCAGCAGCCCGGCTGGGTCACCATCAATACGCTGGTGCTGGAGCGTAGCGATGAAAAATAAGCTCACTATTGGCCCGCTGCTTGTGACGGTCTATCTCTTCTGGCTACTGCTTAGCGCTCCGGCGCGACTGCTAACCCTGGCGCTGCCGGAAGGCGTACGGCTGGCGCAAACGTCGGGTACGCTGTGGCAAGGGGGAGCCCGGCATGCCAGCTGGCGTGGCGTTGAAATAGACCATTTACGCTGGGAGTTTGGCTTCTCGTCCTGGCTTCCCGGCTGGCATATCCGTTTTAACGACCCGTCCGGGCTGCGCGGCCAGGCCTGGCTGCACGGTCTGAACGAATTTGTGGTACGCGAGGGGCGCCTGACGGTTCCGGCCCGTTTTATCAGCCAGCGGTTAGCGCTCGGAGTACCCCTGGAAGCCAGCGGTCAGGTGGTGCTGACGCTACCGGAGGCCAGCTTTAACGCCAACGGCTGCCAGCAGTTAGCCGGGAGCAATGTGCTATGGCAGGATGCGGCGCTCAGCTCCCCGGCAGGTACGCTTGAACTGGCGCAGGTAAAAGGCAAATTAAGCTGTACCCCGGCGGGCGCGCTGGCTATCGCCCTGACCCAGGACTCCCATCAACTTAGCCTCGTCGGACAGGGGTCTATCGCACCCGATGGTCGCTACAGGTTCAATGGCACGCTGCAAGCCCGTCAGGCGACCCCAGCGCTGCTCACGCTGCTGGTCGCGCAAAACGCCCGTCAAGATGAGCAGGGGCGTACGCCGTGGCAGTGGCAAGGACAGTGGCTATCCGGGGGGAGAGAATAATGATAGAAAACATCGCGCTGTTGCCAGAGTTCGCCGCGCAATATCCGCTTATCTGGAGCGGATTTTTACTCCTCTTTGGCCTGGCGTTCGGCAGCTTTTTTAACGTCGTTATCCACCGTTTACCGCTGATGATGGAACAAACGGAGGCAATGAATCTCTGTTTTCCCGCATCGTTTTGTCCGCAGTGCCGCCAGCCCATCGCCTGGCGGGACAATATTCCGCTGCTGAGCTTCATGTGGCTGAAGGGGCGTTCACGCTGTTGTGGGCTACCGATTCCCCATCGTTATCCGCTGATCGAGCTGGCGAGCGGCGCGCTGTTTATGCTGGTCGGATACCTGTTCCCACCGGGCATACCGCTGCTGGGCGGCTTACTTCTGCTGTCGATTCTACTGATTCTTGCAGCCATCGACGCGCAAACGCAGCTGCTGCCCGATCGGCTGACACTGCCGCTGCTGTGGGCTGGTCTACTGTTCAATCTTAGCGATACCTTTGTATCGCTGGCGGAGGCGGTCATCGGCGCAATGGCCGGATATTTGTCGCTGTGGTCGGTGTACTGGGTATTTCGTCTGCTGACCGGTAAAGAGGCGCTGGGGTACGGCGATTTTAAACTGCTGGCGGCGCTCGGCGCGTGGCTCGGCTGGCAGGCGCTGCCGCAGACGCTGCTGCTGGCTTCCGCCAGCGGCCTGGTGTGGACGCTGCTGCAGCGGCTGGTAACCCGTCGTTCGCTCGAACAACCTCTGGCCTTCGGCCCCTGGCTGGCGCTAGCGGGCGGCGGGATATTTTTGTGGGGCCAGGTTTAAAACATCCCCTGCTCGCGCTGCGCTTAGCAGGGCTACGGACCGTGCTGGTCTGGTAGACCGGGTAAGGCGTTAAGCCGCAACCCGGGAACTCTCCGGTTACGAATATTTTTTGGTGCGTCGGGTTGGGGCTGTGTTTGCCGGATCGTCCGGCCAAACGTGCTTGGGATAGCGCCCTTTCATCTCTTTTTGTACCTCGCGATAGCTCCCCTGCCAGAACGCGCCTAAATCGCGGGTGATCTGCAGCGGGCGCTGCGCCGGCGACAGCAGCTCCAGCACCAGCGGCACCCGCCCCTGGGCGATAGTCGGGGTCGTCGCCTCGCCAAACATCTCCTGCATCCGTACCGCCAGCGCCGGAGGGTTATCAGCGTGATAACGAATCGCGATGCGGCTACCGGTCGGTACCGTATAGTGGGTGGGCAGTTCGCTATCCAGCTTCTGGCGAAGCTGCCACGGCAGCCAGTTTTGCAGCGCCTGACGCACATCCAGCGCCTTCAGCGCGCGCAGCGAATGCACGCCCGTCATCTGCGGTAACAGCCACTGCTCAAGCGAAGCCAGTAGCGATGCCTCATCAACGGCTGGCCACGCCTCCTCCGGCAGCCACTGGGCCGCACAGTGCAGGCGCAGGCGCAGCTGCTCCGCTTCCGGCGTCCAGTTAAGCACGCCCAGCCCCTTCTCGCGGATGCCGTTAAGCATCGCCTGATGCAGCTCCTCTTCCGACGGCTTCGCCAGCGGTTGAGTTTTAATCACCAGCCGTCCAATACAGGTGCGCCGCCAGGCCTTCAGCGTCCCTAATGCCTCATCCCACTCGACGATATCGGAACGCTGCGCCAGCATCGGACAGCGCTCAATCAGCGCATTAATATCCACCGGTAAAGCCAGCAGGATCCGCGCATCCGGCGACGCACTCCCCTGCAACAGTAGCGGCGCGATCAGCCACTCGTGGCGGACCAGCGCATCGTCGGCGTCGAGCATCGCCCCCATTCCATTAGCCAGCTGATAGCGCCCCTCCTGGCCGCGACGATGGGCGATACGGTCGGCAAAAGCGGAAGCCAGCAGCGCCGCGATTCTGTTGGCGTCAGGCTGACCGCCGCGAACCGCCAGCCTTTTCATGAGCTGCTGCGCCCGCTGCTGCCAGTTAGTCTGCTGTCGGGCAAACGCCGCGCCGAGATCGCTATTGCCGCCGCGCGGCGGCTCTTCCAGGATCGCCGCCAGCTTAGCCGCCGTTGCGGCGTCATCGGCATCATCCGTCGCGGTCAGCATCGCCGCCAGCCGCGGATCGTTGCCCAGCGCCGCCATTTTGCGCCCGTGCGCCGAAAGCCGCTCACCCTCCAGTGCAGAGAGTTCGCTGAGCAGACGACGAGCCGCCGCCAGGTTGGCCGCAGGCGGCAGATCCAGCCAGCTAAGCTGAGCCGGGTCCTGGCATCCCCACTGCAAAAGCTCCAGCAGCAGCGCCGACAGATCGCTTTGCAGGATTTCCGGATCGCCCTGCGCCGCCGCGCGTTCGGCCTGCTCTTTCGCCAGCAGATGCAGGCAGATACCCGGCTCCAGACGCCCGGCGCGTCCGGCACGCTGGGTCATTGAGGCCTGGCTGATACGTTGCGTCACCAGACGGGTTAGCCCGGTGCGCGCATCAAAACGCGCGACCCGCTCCTGAGCGCTATCCACCACCAGACGGATCCCCTCAATGGTCAAACTGGTTTCGGCGATATTGGTTGCCAGCACCACTTTGCGCATCCCGTCAGGCGCCGGCAATATCGCCTTACGCTGCTCGCTTAGCGGCAGAGCGCCGTACAGCGGGCAAAGAACTACATCGTTCGCTACCCGCTCTGCCAGCCGCTCCTGCACCCGCTGAATCTCGCCAACGCCGGGCAGAAACAGCAGCATTGAGCCGGTTTCGCTGCGCAGCAGTTCCGCGGCGGCAATGGCTACCGCCTCGTCGAAGCGCTGATGGGTCGGCAGCGGCAGAAAACGCCGCTCAACCGGAAACGCGCGCCCTTCGGAAACCACCACCGGCGCTTCCGGCAGCAGCCGCTGCAGGCGTTCATTGTCCAGGGTTGCCGACATAATCAGCAGCTTGAGATCGTCACGTAGCCCCTGCTGTACGTCGAGCAGCAGCGCCAACGCCAGATCCGCCTGCAGGCTGCGCTCGTGGAATTCATCGAGGATCACCAGGCCTACGCCTCCCAGCTCCGGATCGCGCTGGATCATCCGCGTCAAAATGCCTTCCGTCACCACTTCGAGACGCGTATTCGGCCCGACGCAGGTATCGGCGCGCATACGGTAGCCTATGGTCTCGCCGGGCTTCTCTCCCAGCTGTTCCGCCAGCCGTTGCGCGACGTTGCGCGCCGCCAGCCGCCGCGGCTCCAGCAGAATAATGCGCCCATTATTTTCACCGTGAGCAAGAATTTGCAGCGGCAGCCAGGTGGATTTCCCGGCGCCGGTTGGCGCGTTAAGCAGAACCTGCGGCGCATGCTGCAGGGCAGAGAGAAGTTCAGGGAGGACGGCGGCAACCGGCAATAAGGACACAAAACGCTCCGGAGGTTAACATTTGCGGGCAAGCATTGTAGCATCCCGATAATTCATTACCGAGTCTCTATCATGTCCGAGCCGAAAAGGCTGTTTTTCGCCATTGCACTTCCAGGAGAGGTTCAGCGGCAGATCGTTCACTGGCGCGCCGCCAGCTTCCCCGACGATGCGGGTCGGCCGGTGGCGGCAGATAATCTCCATCTGACGCTGGCGTTTCTTGGCGACGTGAGCGCGGACAAACAGCAGGCGCTGTCGACAATGGCCGGACGTATTCGCCAGCCGGGCTTTACTCTGACCCTTGATGATGCAGGACAGTGGCTGCGTTCGCGAGTGGTGTGGCTGGGCACCCGTCAGCCGCCGCGCGGGGTTCTGCAACTGGCAAATATGCTGCGCGCTCAGGCTGCCCGCAGCGGCTGCTACCAGAGCCCGCAGCCTTTTCATCCGCATATCACTCTGCTACGCGATGCCCGCCACGCGGTGCCAATTCCAGCGCCCGGATTCAGCTGGGCGTTCGCGGTCAATGAGTTTGTACTCTACGAGTCCAGTTTTAGCCGCGGACGTACCCGCTATAAGGCGCTGGAACGTTACCCCTTTGACAAGGAAAGCTGATGCTGTTTACTCCTCCGCTACAGTCCGCCACCCTAATTAAACGTTACAAACGGTTTCTCGCCGATGTGATCACCCCCGATGGTCGTGAGCTGACCCTGCACTGCCCCAACACCGGCGCGATGACCGGCTGCGCTGCGCCGGGCGATACCGTCTGGTACTCCACCTCAGATAATCCCAAGCGCAAATATGCCCATACCTGGGAATTAACTGAAACCGTACAGGGCGCGATAATTTGTGTTAATACTTTACGGGCCAATACGTTGGCGAAAGAAGCGATTCTGCAAGGAAATATTCCCGAACTTTTAGGCTATAACACGCTGAAAAGCGAAGTGAAATACGGAGATGAAAGCAGCCGTATTGATATTCTGTTACAGGCGGATGACCGACAGAACTGCTATATTGAAGTGAAATCGGTTACGTTGGCGGAAAAAGAGTACGGTTACTTCCCCGATGCGGTTACCGAACGCGGTCAGAAGCACCTGCGGGAGCTGATGAGCGTGGCGGCAGCGGGCGACCGGGCGGTAATCATGTTCGCCGTACTACACTCGGCGATCGACCGTTTCTCACCCGCGCATCATATTGATGCCAGATACGCACAGTTATTGATTGAGGCACAAAACAAGGGGGTGGAAATTCTCGCGTACAAGGCGGAACTTTCTACCGAGAAAATAACTCTGAATAAGCCAATTACCGTGGTGTTAACCCCCGGTAAATGAACGGCTAAATAGTATTCGGGTCGCGAGCGCAAATACGCTTTTCCTCACAGGGTTGTCAAGTGTAACGTTTAGATAATTGCTATCCGGAAAAGCATCTGCTATTTATAGCGGCCTGATTT
>OEPS010000191.1_pt1 | contig 22944 bp, 16 predicted proteins | sample 1539411 | NCBI WGS metagenome assembly OEPS01 (sample SAMN02671747, study PRJEB22543) | soil metagenome | biome: bacteria | place: China:Hunan Province, Lengshuijiang City | collected 2012-10-15 | depth 0.08m m
CGTTAATTAGCTTCCTGGCAAATTTTATTATGGCGGGGTTTGCCAGTCAGTTTGGTATGCTGATTGAACCCATTGCAGAGCATTATCATGCGGATATCAATGCGGTTGCCTCTATTTTTTCTTTGCTCAACGGCGGGGCGCTGGCAGGAACTATCGCGGCTTTTTTTCTGATTGAAAAAGTCGGGGTAAAACGGATGACGCTTATAATCTACTCGATTGTTTTCCTTTGCGCAGTCGCGATGCATATGAGCAGTGGATTATGGCCCGTCATGGTCGCAATGACCCTGGTGGGACTCTGCGGCGGGATTGGGCTGTGTGTGGCCGGAACCATCGTGGTCTCCGTCTGGCAGGACCGCATTCAGAGTACGATGCTGGTGGTGCAGGATGCCACCTTTAACGTGGCGGGCGTGGTCTTCCCTTTGATCACCACCTTTGCTCTTACGCACAATATGTCATGGAGCTACAGCTATCTGAGCGTCGGAATGGTGGCGCTGGTGACGCTGGGCATTGTGGCGCTGACCCGCTTTAACGCCTGTGAAGTCGTACCCGCTTCAGGTCAGACCGATCCGGTTAAATCAGAGTGGAACCCTGGGATCATCAGCGGTGGGATTGGCCTTTTCATGGGCATGTTAGCGCTCTATACCTTCCTGACCTGGGCACCTCTGTTTGTGAAGAACAAATTTGGTATTCCCTTTGAAGAAGCCGGCAATATCATTACTCAGTACTGGGGAGCCGCGCTGATTGGTGCCTTAGTGTCCACCGTCATCGTTGCCCGGGTAAAGATTCACTATTTCTTACTGAGCATTATTTTACTGGCATGTATCATTACCACTATTATTGTCACTAAAGAGAGTATTTCTGGCTTAGATTATCTTGCCTATAGCTATGGTTTTGTTTGCGCGGCGCTCTATAACTCGTTTATTGCTTATGGCGTATCTTTTGTTAAACGCGCGAGTAGCCAGAATGTTTCTTTTATATTAATTAGCGGCAGCGCCGGGGCGATGTTTAGTCCAGCGATTAGTGCTCTGATGGAAAAAACGATGGGGCTGCAGAAAATAATGTATGCAATACCCGCTTTATACGCCATTATTTTTATCATGTTGATGGTAACACTTAAATTAAAACGTAAGTCAGCATAGTAGCACCTCCCTCTTGTAAATTTGACAATTTGCCATTGCTCCCTTTCAGGAGCAATGACGCCCAGACTTTATCAAAGGAATGGAATATGTTTAATTTTAAAAAAGCATTGTTAGCGGTGATGATTAGCGTTGGCTGTTCTCACGCAATAGCGGCAGATTATAATGACGGTAATATCCGTAAGAACGACTACAACTGGATGCAAATGAATTTAATGCAGAGCGTTGATGCCAAAGTTCCTTATGGCATTCGCAACGACACTTATCTTGAGCTGGAGTTTGGCGCTCGCTCGGGGATTGTCGATTTGTACGGTTACGTCGATATTTTTGATGTTTTTGATAGCAAGCATGACGATCGTCACGGTGGTGATAACTTTTTTGCTAAAATTTCACCACGGTTTTCACTGGATGCTATTTTTAATAAAGATTTATCCGTTGGCCCATTTAATGAGTTTTATATCGCAACGGTGAATAATATCGGCGATCGTGAGCTATTTGAACACTATATTGGGCTTGGGACAGATGTGACGGTGCCATGGTTTGGTATGGTGGGGATGAATTTGTATGCACACTATGTCCGTGAAAACTATGGCGCGGAGAATGAGGGTAAGTGGGACGGTTATATGTTCTCTACGAACTGGTCAACGCCCTTTTATCAGTTTGCCAACGGCAGTCATTTAAATTATCAGGGATATTTTGATTATCAATTTGCCGCGAATAAGATAGCCGATCAGCAGCTTTACAGTAACAATGCTATTGAATGGTTTAATGGTATCTACTGGCATAGCGAACATTACGCTATAGGCTACGGATTAAAGTATTTCCGCAACATGGCATTGATGCAAAACCACGGTGGCGCAGGCCGTACAACGGGGCTTGGGCACTACTTCAGCCTTACCTGGAAGTTTTAATCGGGTTGAATGGCACACCGTACCGCCTCCGGTGTGTCATTCAAAACTATCGTTGCCAAGAAATTGGCGCAGGCCATCAAGATCCTGAATTTCAAGCCCCTGTTTTGTCCGCGCCACCAGCCCGGCGTCAATCAGCTCTTTAACCGCGCGCCGATATACGCGATCGGTGGTGCCGAATCTTTCAGCTTCCTGATAATTTTTACTGAATCCATCCATGGGCTGCTTGTTCAGGTGCTGGCGATACAGATCATAGGCAACATTATGCACGATAGGGTAGAGCATGCGGTGCAGGAAGATTTCCAGCATATCCTGATAGTCCACCGCCATCGCGCTGGCAAAGAATATCGCCAGCTTAGGATGCTGATTGAGCGCTTCTTCAAGCCGCTCGCAGCTGCATACTGCGACGGTAAGAGGTTCTTCCGCCACGATATCAAGCTGGCAGCGATAGCCGGTAAAAAACTCCATTTCGCCAAACAGTTGTTCGTCGCATTCCATTGCGCCCAGCTGGAAACGACGACCATTTTCAGCGCTGTAACGCAACGAAATCCTGCCTGACTCAACCATAATCAGACGGTCGATCACCTGGCCTTGATGATAGAGATACTCATTTTCCGCAATAAGCTGGGTATCAGACAGCAGTTCGCGAAATATTTTCTCAATAAATGCATCGTCCTGTTGCCAGATACTTTGAAAACGACCTTTGGTGAGTGGTTTAAGCTGCATGTCTTAACGTCAGTGAGTCAGATATTCCTTAGGTCTGAATGTATGCCATTTAAGCGTTTCTGTCATTAAGCGCACCACAAGCAGGGTATTCGCTGAATTATTGCGTTGTAGAGTATTCGATACGGTACCCTTTACCAGCGGCGACAACGCGAGCAAACCCCGGTTCGCCAAGGTGCATACCGGCAATCAGCAGCTTTTCGCTGGCGGCCTGAGCGAAGATCGTTTCCCGCGTTACTCTGGCCTGAGCAGGATCGCAATCAAAAGCGATGGCGGCGGCGGGGCGCGCGGTCTGAATATGCGGAAAATGGACGATATCTCCCCATATCAACAGGCTTTGTCGAGCCGCGTCGATGCGAAACCCGCTATGGCCCGGCGTATGCCCGGGCAGCCATAGCGGACGGATACCCGCGACGACTTCGCGATCGTCAAGAAAACTGAGCCTGCTGGCCCACGCGTCCAGCGTTCGCCGGGCGAGAGCAAAATTTCGCTGCCCGCGCTCATTAGCCCGGCTTAACATGACGTCATCCTGCCAGTACTCCGCTTCCAGAGGATGCAGATGAAGACGCGCGTTGGGATAGCGCGGCGCGCCGTTTGCATCCAGCAGGCCGCCGATATGATCCGGGTGAGCGTGGGTCAACAGAACGGTATCAACCTCTTCAGGGGTAACCCCCGCCGCCCGCAGACTGGCTTCCAGTACGCCGCCTCCCGTCCCCGCATCGACCAAAATCGTTCTTTCCCGGCCGCGGATAAGATAGCCATTAATGTCGATAGTGCCGGGGTCTATGACGCCCGCCTGGCGCTGGATCGCCAGAGCATCGTCGCTGGTAATGCCGGACAGCAGCACCAGGCTGGCGGCCATATCGCCGTCGCTGAGAGCCGTCACCTGAAAATCGCCAATCTGGCGGGTGACAAAAGATGAATTGCGCATAATAACCTCTTAGCGTGATGCAGGTTGTTCTTCACCGGGACTTTGCAGCTGACCGGCCATGGGTTCATAGATGGCGGCTTTTTCCTGCCCCGCCAGCAGCATGGCCTCCCGGCGCGGCAGGATGTAAACCACGCGCTGCGGCGGATTGTTGTCCAGTCCGGCTGCCCGAAGCTGCGTCGGTTGATATCCCAGCTCTGAGTCAATAAAGTCCAGCCTCTCCGGACTCAGTAACAGAACGTCGCCCTCAGAGACGGCAGGGAAAGTACCGCGGTAGTGATACAGGTTTCGACGCCAGTCGCGAATATGCGTTTGCCAGCGTGAAAAGTTGCCGCCGCCTTTATGGCGGTACTCCTGGCCGGTGAGGACGTCCGCATCTTCGATGGAATGAATGGCAAGATAAAGCGGGGAGTCGGAATCAAGGGCTTTGAAGCGCTGCGAGGCGCTGAAGCCGTTGACGGACACCAGCGCCGGCAGCTTGTGCTGGCTGTAAAATGTATTCCAGCTGGCTTCAGTTTGCGGATCGACGTAACGGCACTCAACGATATATAGCATGGGCTGGCCTCGGCATGATGGAAAGGTGATGTTGACTTTTAATCATGCTACTTTCGGAAATGAGCGCTATGAAGCGATATTATTTCATCGTTCAATGATATTTTGTCACTAACCAACCATCCTGCAGAGACTACCGTCATGCGAAAAAAACTCCCCAGCAGTACCTCGCTGCAGGCTTTTGAGGCCGCCGCCAGGCACGGTAACTTTGCCCGCGCGGCGGAAGAACTATCGCTCACCGAGGGGGCTATCAGCCGGCAAATCGCCCGCCTGGAATCGCTGTTGAACTGTAAGCTGTTTGAGAGGACGGGAAGCCGGGTGCGGCTGAACCCGAACGGCGCACGTTACGCGCATCACGTGCGTGAAACTCTGGAACGGCTTGAACGAGATACGCAGTATCTGATGGGCGCAGCGGACGGCAGCCGAAGCCTGGAAATCGCCGCGCCGCCGACCTTCGCCAGCCGCTGGCTTATTCCTCGTCTTGGGGATTTTCAGCGCCTGCATCCGGATATCACGCTGAATATCGCGGTCAGAACCGATCCGTTTATTATCACCGGCAGCGGTTTTGATGCGGCGGTTCACTTTGAACATCCCGCATGGGCCGGGATGCGCAGGCAGTTTCTGTTTGAAGAGAGGCTGGTGCCGGTATGCCACTCTGCATTACTGGCGGGAGGCGAACCGATTGACCAGTTGAACGAACTTCCGCGTATTCATCGACGGCAGAATCCTGACGCCTGGCATCGCTATGCCGAAGAGTGCGGGATTACGCTGGTAAATCCGGCGCAGGGCGTGCGTTACGATCTGCATGAGATGGCGATAGCCGCCGCGCTGGCCGGGCAGGGGGTTGCCCTGGTGCCCCACGTGTATGTCGAAAAAGAACTCGCCAATGGGACGCTGGTTGCGCCCTGGCCGCTGGCCCGAAGCCTGAGTAAGCGCTTTTGTCTGGTTAAGCCGCTGGAAAAGGGGATCAATGAGTCGGCGCTACAGGCGTTTGAACAGTGGCTGATAACGCAATAAAGGCCCGGCCGGACGGGCCTGTGCGGCCCGTGGCGGCGCGGAATTTCGCGACTCACGCAGCCTCAGGCATGGGCTAAAAGCGGGAACATCAGCTTATTTTCTTTGAAGAGATTTTCTTTTTGGTGGTGGATAAACAGAATATCTTCCCCTTCGATTTTTTCATATTCGCCAGTTCGGTTCTCTTTGGGGGTAAAACCCAGGATCGCCTGATAGGTATTCTCGTCGGCGAGTTCATTAATAATGGCCGACAGAGACCGCCCGCTGTCGCAGAAAATATCAAAGCAGATCAGCGCCGGACCGTTTTGCATGGCAATAGCGATAGCCTGATTTTTCACCGAATAATAGACGAAGTGCTTCATAAAGGCGGAGCAGTAAAACATCAGTAAACCGAAATTATCTTCCACCCGCAGCTGCGAAAACGGATTCGATTTTTGATAGTACTGTTGTAGCAGCGCGATATCGCCCGGCTGATCCATATCGAGCTTGCGAAAGTCCCCAGCTGCAGGCACCACCGGCATAATATACTGATGTTCGTCGGTGCGCTCGAAGCCAAATTTTGGATAAAAATCAACGGTTGTTGGGTTAGCGAACAAAAAGAAGCCATCGGCTTTATCCTGCCAGTCCGACAAAATTTCTTTGACTAGCTGTCCGGCCAGCCCCTTATTACGATGATCGATATCGGTCATCACGGTGCCGATTTGAATATAGCGCCGGGGCTTGTCCTGCCAGACCAGGTTAATAATATTAGCGGAGGCATTAGCGATCACTTTATTGTTACTCGCCAGGGCGTAGGGAATATAGGCGTCGGTCCAGTATCCTTTGCGGTACCACTCTTTGAAGGAAAGATCGAAGGTTTTAATCGCCAGGTCAATGAAGCTATTTCTTAAAACATCATTGTGCACAATTTGCTTAACTAATTTATAGGTCATCGTCGACATTCCTTTACGCTGCGGGTGAGGCACTGTTTATCGGCTATTTGTTCGGCGGTCCGATCTCTGTCGGGCGACCTAAAAATAGCATATCCCCACCGATGGGCGACGACTGTGGTGCTTAAGCCTTGCTCACGTCACACATTCGCCGGAAATAAGGCTAAAAATGAGCTGCTTTTGTCTCCTTAAAGCGCATCGACCATGAATCATAAAAGCGTCGGTAAAAAATGAAAGTTTGCCAGTCATTAAAAATGAAGAGGAATATATCGCGTTCATGGTCATGACCCCTATCATAATCAGGTAGGGGAAATGTGTTATCATCGCGCCTTTCCCGTTTCGTCCTGGGGCTCTTTTTTATGCAACAACCTGTTGTTCGCGTTGGAGAATGGCTGGTTACTCCCTCTGTTAACCAAATTAGCCGAAAGGGGCGTCAGCTAACTCTCGAACCGCGTCTGATCGATCTTCTGGTGTTCTTTGCCCGCCATCCTGATGAAGTACTCAGTCGGGATGAGCTTATCGACAACGTCTGGACCCGCAACGTGGTGACCAGTCACGTTGTGACGCAAAGCGTTTCTGAACTGCGTAAGTCGCTGAAAGATGGCGATGATGGCAGCCTGGAATATATCGCGACCGTTCCCAAACGCGGCTATAAGCTAACGGCGCCGGTTATCTGGTGCAGCGAAGAGGGAGAGGAGCTGACGCCGGTTATTCCCGCTACAGCGCCAGCGCTCGGGGCGGACAGGCCACCGCTTGCCCCGCAGGCCGCTGAGCCTGCGGCAGATAGCGCATCGGCGGTGCAGCCGGAAAGGCGTAAACGGCTAACTACCTTTATTGTCTGGGGGCTGTTTTTGCTGGCGCTCGCCAGCTGCGTAGCGCTGGTGGCGTTATCGACGCTGGAGTCGCGCCCGCCGGTAACCAAGGCGCGTCTGCTGCTTAATCCGCGTGATGTTGATATTCATCTGCTCAGCGGCAATACCTGTAACAACTGGTCATCTCAGCACTCCTATGCCATTGGTCTGGGAAGCCTGATTACCACCTCGCTGAACACGTTCTCCACCTTTATGGTGCACGATAAAACCAACTACAACATCAACGAGCCGAGTAGTTCGGGAAAAACCCTGACCATCGAGTTCGTCAATCAGCGGCACTATCGCGCGCAGCAGTGCTTTATGTCGGTCAAGGTGGTGGATAACGCCGACGGCTCGACCATGATGGATAAGCGTTACTTTGTCACTAACGATAACCAGCTTTCGATTCAAAACGACCTGCTGAGCAGCCTGTCGGAGGCGCTGAAGCAGCCCTGGCCGGCGCGAATGCAGGAGATGCTCAGGCAGTATCAACCGTCGCAAAGTATCGCGCTCACCCATTTCTATCAGGCGCATCAGCTATTAATGAACGGAGACGTCGATTCATTAGGCAAAGCCAGTAGTCTGCTTGCTGATGTAAATAAACAGTCACCGGACTTTACCTACGCCTGGGCGGAAAAAGTGCTGGTGGACGTATTGCGACATTCACAGCAGCCGCTGGATGATAAACAGCTCGCCGAGCTTTATAGCGAAATTACCCGCGTAGGCAATATGCCGGGAATAAAAGATATGGCGATATTTTATCAGATTAAAACGGTGGATATGCTGGGTAAAGGTAAAGTAGATGAAGCCTACCGGGCAATTAATACCGGCATTGACCTGGAGATGTCGTGGATGAACTATGTGCTGCTGGGTAAAGTCTACGAAATGAAAGGGCAGAGCCGGGAAGCTGCCGATGCCTACCTGACGGCGTTTAATTTACGTCCCGGTGAGAATACCTTTTATTGGATTGAAAACGCCGTATTTCAGACCTCCGTCACCCGGGTTGTTCCCTATCTCGATAACTTCCTCGCTGCAGAATAAGTCAAGCCTCATCACGGTCATATTTTTGGCGGTGATGAGGTTAATCTTATGTTTCTCATGAGCTTCCCTGTTGTTATGTTTTTTCGCCTTCCTCTCCGTATGTGTAACACATTTTCAACACCGAGTGTTGATTTTAATTTGCTGTAAATAAAGGGCTTTTACCTTTTCCTGATATCAAGTTGCCATCCTGATATGTTGCGTAAAAAAGGTCAAAATATCATTTGTCTGATGTTTGTGGTTATTTCACTTTATCTTTAGGACTTATCTTGTACCAATCCGTAATCTGGTTGGCAGTTGGTCGGGTCAATAAAAGGTTCATCATCATGATCTGTACCTCCCAAATAAACTTAGGAGAAAAGCAAACATGAGTTCTGCCAAGAAGATCGGGCTATTTGCCTGTACCGGTGTAGTCGCCGGTAATATGATGGGGAGCGGTATCGCATTATTACCAGCTAACCTCGCCAGTATCGGTGGTATTGCCATCTGGGGGTGGGTGATTTCTATTATTGGTGCGATGTCTCTGGCTTATGTTTATGCCCGACTGGCAACCAAAAATCCGCAGCAGGGTGGGCCCATTGCCTACGCTGGTGAAATATCTCCGGCGTTCGGTTTCCAGACCGGCGTTCTTTATTATCACGCCAACTGGATCGGCAATCTGGCAATCGGGATTACCGCCGTCTCTTATTTATCAACATTCTTCCCGATTTTAAATAATCCGGTGCCGGCAGGTATTGCCTGTATTGCCATTGTCTGGATATTTACCTTCGTAAATATGCTCGGGGGAACCTGGGTGAGCCGCCTGACGACTATCGGCCTGGTACTGGTGCTTATTCCGGTGGTTATGACCGCAGTCGTCGGCTGGCACTGGTTTGACGCTGCGACCTATCAGGCAAACTGGAACACTTCCAGCACTACTGACAGCCACGCGGTCATCAAAAGTATCCTGCTCTGCCTGTGGGCCTTCGTCGGCGTGGAATCCGCCGCCGTCAGTACCGGAATGGTGAAAAACCCGAAACGCACCGTACCGCTGGCCACCATGCTAGGTACCGCGATGGCCGGTATCGTCTACATCGCCGCGACCCAGGTTATCGCCGGTATGTATCCTGCGTCTGAGATGGCTGCATCCGGTGCGCCGTTTGCCGTGAGCGCCTCCACCATTCTCGGCGGCTGGGCCGCGCCGCTGGTTTCCGCCTTTACCGCCTTCGCGTGTCTGACCTCTCTGGGGTCCTGGATGATGCTGGTGGGCCAGGCCGGCGTACGCGCTGCCAACGACGGTAACTTCCCGAAAGTGTATGGCGAAGTCGACAGCAACGGTATTCCGAAAAAAGGCCTGCTGCTGGCGGCGGTGAAAATGACCGCGCTGATGGTACTGATTACCCTGATGAACTCTACCGGCGGCAAGGCTTCTGACCTGTTCGGTGAATTAACCGGTATCGCGGTACTGCTGACCATGCTGCCTTATTTCTACTCCTGCGTGGACCTGATTCGCTTCGAAGGCATTAACGTGCGCAACTTCGTCAGCCTGATTTGCTCCGTACTCGGCTGCGCGTTCTGCTTCATCGCCCTGATGGGCGCCAGCTCCTTCGAACTAGCCGGTACCTTTATCGTCAGCCTGATTATCCTGATGTTCTACGGTCGCAAAATGCACCAGCGTCAGAGTAACGACGACTCCGCTGATAGCAACACCGCCAGCGCACATTAATCAGCACCCCTATTCCTGAGGCTCCTTCCATCACCTGTCACGTCGTGGCGGGAGGGGCTTTCTTTATCTGGAGATTTGACTATGAACGTTATCGCAATCATGAATCACATGGGTGTCTACTTCAAAGAAGAACCCATCCGTGAGCTGCATCGCGCCCTCGAACGCCTGGACTTCCGTATTGTCTACCCGAACGACCGTGACGACTTATTAAAACTTATTGAAAACAATGCGCGTCTGTGCGGCGTTATCTTCGACTGGGATAAATACAATCTCGAACTGTGCGAAGACATCAGCAAAATGAACGAATATATGCCGCTGTATGCCTTTGCGAATACCTACTCCACGCTGGACGTCAGCCTCAACGATCTGCGGATGCAGGTACGCTTCTTCGAATACGCGCTGGGCGCGGCGGAAGATATCGCGAACAAAATCAAACAGAACACTGACGAATATATCGACACCATTCTGCCGCCGCTGACTAAAGCGCTGTTTAAATACGTACGAGAAGGCAAATACACCTTCTGTACTCCAGGCCATATGGGCGGTACCGCGTTCCAGAAAAGTCCGGTCGGTAGCCTCTTTTACGACTTCTTTGGTTCCAATACCATGAAATCCGATATCTCGATTTCGGTTTCTGAACTTGGTTCTCTGCTCGACCATAGCGGCCCGCACAAAGAAGCGGAAGAGTACATCGCTCGCGTCTTCAACGCGGAACGCAGCTACATGGTGACTAACGGGACCTCTACCGCCAACAAAATCGTCGGGATGTACTCCGCGCCTGCCGGTAGCACCGTGCTGATTGACCGTAACTGCCACAAATCGCTAACCCATCTGATGATGATGAGCGACATCACGCCAATCTACTTCCGCCCGACGCGTAACGCTTACGGCATCCTTGGCGGTATCCCGCAGAGCGAATTCCAGCATGCGACTATCGCGAAGCGCGTAAAGGAAACCCCGAACGCCACCTGGCCGGTGCACGCGGTGATCACCAACTCCACCTACGATGGCCTGCTGTACAACACGGACTACATCAAGAAAACCCTGGATGTGAAATCCATCCACTTTGACTCCGCGTGGGTGCCTTACACCAACTTCTCGCCGATTTATGCAGGCAAATGCGGGATGAGCGGCGGCCGCGTCGAAGGGAAAGTCATTTACGAAACCCAGTCCACGCACAAACTGCTGGCGGCGTTCTCCCAGGCTTCGATGATTCACGTTAAAGGCGACGTGAACGAAGAAACCTTTAACGAAGCCTACATGATGCACACCACCACTTCTCCGCACTACGGCGTGGTGGCCTCTACGGAAACCGCGGCGGCGATGATGAAAGGCAACGCCGGTAAACGCCTGATTGACGGCTCTATCGAGCGTTCGATCAAGTTCCGTAAAGAGATCAAACGTCTGAAAGGCGAATCCGAAGGCTGGTTCTTCGACGTCTGGCAGCCGGAACATATCGATGGCCCTGAATGCTGGCCGCTGCGCTCAGACAGCGCATGGCACGGTTTCAAAAACATCGACAACGAACACATGTATCTCGACCCGATCAAAGTCACCCTGCTGACTCCGGGGATGAAGAAAGACGGCACTATGGATGAGTTCGGTATTCCGGCCAGCATCGTGGCGAAATATCTCGACGAGCACGGCATCGTGGTTGAAAAAACCGGTCCGTATAACCTGCTGTTCCTGTTCAGTATCGGGATCGATAAAACCAAAGCGCTGAGCCTGCTGCGCGCGTTGACTGATTTCAAACGCGCGTTTGACCTGAACCTGCGGGTGAAAAACATGCTGCCTTCGCTGTACCGCGAAGATCCTGAATTCTACGAAAACATGCGCGTTCAGGAACTGGCGCAGAACATTCATAAACTGATTGAGCACCACAATCTGCCGGACCTGATGTTCCGAGCGTTTGAAGTGCTGCCAACCATGATGATCACCCCGTACGCCGCGTTCCAGAAAGAGCTGCACGGTAAGACCGAAGAGGTTTATCTCGAAGAGATGGTCGGGCGCGTCAACGCCAACATGATCCTGCCGTATCCTCCTGGAGTACCGCTGGTAATGCCGGGTGAAATGATCACCGAAGAAAGCCGTCCGGTGCTGGAATTCCTGCAGATGCTGTGCGAAATCGGCGCCCACTATCCGGGCTTCGAAACCGATATCCACGGCGCCTATCGTCAGGCGGATGGTCGTTACACCGTTAAAGTGCTGAAAGAAGAAAACAACAAATAATCGATGCACAACAGGGAAGTGGCTTGCCACTTCCCTTTTTCACGCTGCAAGGAGAACACATGAAAACACCCTCACAGCCGCGCGCGATTTATTACATCGTTGCGATCCAGATCTGGGAATATTTCAGCTTTTACGGCATGCGTGCCTTACTCATCCTCTATCTCACCCATCAGCTCGGCTTTGATGACAGCCACGCTATCAGCCTGTTCAGCGCCTACGCATCTTTAGTTTACGTAACCCCCATTCTCGGCGGCTGGCTTGCCGACCGCCTGCTCGGCAACCGTACGGCGGTGATTGCCGGAGCGCTGTTGATGACCCTTGGTCATGTGGTGCTGGGCGTCGAATCTGATTCCACCTGGAGCCTCTATCTGGCGCTGGCGATCATTATCTGCGGCTACGGCCTGTTCAAATCCAATATCAGCTGCCTGCTCGGCGAACTGTACGCGACTGACGACCATCGTCGCGATGGCGGCTTTTCGCTGCTGTACGCCGCCGGTAACGTCGGTTCTATCGCCGCGCCCATCGCCTGCGGGCTGGCGGCGCAGTGGTACGGCTGGCATATCGGCTTTGCCCTGGCGGGGATCGGCATGTTTGTTGGCCTGATGATTTTCTTAAGCGGTAGCCGCTACTTCCGCGATACCCGCGGCGTCGATAAACAGGCGCTGCGGGCGGTAAAGTTTGTGCTGCCGACCTGGGGCTGGCTGGTGGTGATGCTCTGCGTGGCGCCGGTCTTTTTCACGCTGCTGCTGGAGAATAACTGGTCCGGCTACCTGCTGGCGATAGTTTGCGTGTTCGCCGCCCAGATGGTGGCGCGCATTATGGTCAAATCCCCGGAACATCGCCGCGCGCTGTGGCAAATCGTTCTGCTGATGCTGGCCGGTACGCTGTTCTGGGTGCTGGCGCAGCAGGGGGGCAGTTCGATCAGCCTGTTCATCGACCACTTTGTTAACCGCCGGCTGCTGAATATTGAAGTGCCGACTGCGCTGTTCCAGTCGGTTAACGCCGTGGCGGTGATGGCGGCGGGCGTGATGCTGGCGTGGCTAATGCGCCCGGAAGGGGCGACCCGTTCGGCGCTGCGCGTGTGGCTGAAGTTCGCCTTCGGCCTGGTGCTGATGGGCTGCGGTTTTATGCTGCTGGCGCTTAACGCCCGCTACGGCGCGGCACAAGGGCAGGCCTCAATGGGCATGATGGTTGCCGGTCTGGCGCTGATGGGCTTTGCCGAACTGTTTATTGATCCGGTGGCGATGGCGCAGATAACCCGCCTGAACATGCCCGGCGTCACCGGCATGCTGACCGGGATTTATATGCTGGCCACCGGCGCAGTCGCCAACTGGCTGGCCGGCGTGGTGGCCCAGCAGACCACCGAGTCGCAAATCAGCGATACGGCGATTGCCGCGTATCAGCTTTTCTTTGCCCGGATGGGCGAATGGACGCTGGGCTGCGTGGCGGCCATCGTCATTGTCGCCTTCACTGCCGCCCTCTGCGTGGGCAAACGCCGCGCGGCCGCCGGTGATTTTCCAACTCGTGCGGACCTGTAGCCCGGACAGGTGCGTAGCACCGCCTCCGGGATTCATACCCAATACCGGCGCCGGGGGCATTTAGCGCCCGTCTGGGCTGCTCGGGAAAACGTCCCCGGTCGCGCTGCGCTTACCGGGGCTACAAAATGGCGGCGCCGGGTAGCCCGGCTAAGGCGTTTACGCCGCGAGCCGGGGGCATTTAGCGCCCGTCTGGGCTGCTCGGGAAAACGTCCCCGGTCGCGCTGCGCTTACCGGGGCTACAAAATGGCGGCGCCGGGTAGCCCGGCTAAGGCGTTTACGCCGCGAGCCGGGGGCATTTAGCGCCCGTCTGGGCTGCTCGGGAAAACGTCCCCGGTCGCGCTGCGCTTACCGGGGCTACAAAATGGCGGCGCCGGGTAGCCCGGCTAAGGCGTTTACGCCGCGAGCCGGGGGCATTTAGCGCCCGTCTGGGCTGCTCGGGAAAACGTCCCCGGTCGCGCTGCGCTTACCGGGGCTACAAAATGGCGGCGCCGGGTAGCCCGGCTAAGGCGTTTACGCCGCGAGCCGGGGAGGGGGCCGCAACGGAGCGTAAACAACCGCTCCTTGCCCGTTCATTAATCAGAAGGAGGATATTCTGGCAGTTGTGGAAGCCGAAGATAAAAAACTGTTACTGAAGCCATGGCTGAGTGAAATCAGCCGGAATTGAAGCCAGGCTCCTGAAGATTGTTCTTTGGTGTCGTCACCGGGACAGGCCGCTCTGGATAGCACCTGGTTCAATTATCGAAGCAAGTTTGCAAGCAGGGTTATGAGGAACCAACATGTCTGAACAACAAGCACAAGGTGCCGATGAGGCAATTGACCTTAATAATGAACTGAAAACCCGTCGTGAAAAACTGGCCGCGCTGCGCGAGCAGGGCGTGGCGTTCCCGAACGACTTTCGCCGTGACCATACTTCCGACCAGCTCCATGCTGAATACGATAGTAAGGGAAACGACGAGCTCACCTCTCTGAACGTCGAGGTCTCCGTGGCTGGGCGCATGATGACCCGCCGCATCATGGGTAAAGCCTCTTTCGTTACCTTACAGGACGTGGGCGGACGTATTCAGCTGTACGTCGCCCGCGACGATCTGGCGCAAGGCGTCTACAACGAACAGTTTAAGAAATGGGATCTCGGCGACATTATCGCCGCCCGCGGTAAGCTGTTCAAAACCCAGACCGGTGAGCTCTCTATCCGCTGCAGCGAGCTGCGCCTGCTGACCAAAGCCCTGCGTCCGCTACCGGATAAATTCCACGGCCTGCAGGATCAGGAAGCGCGCTATCGTCAGCGCTATCTGGATCTGATTGCCAACGAAGCGTCGCGTCACACCTTCAAAGTGCGTTCGCAGATCCTCGCGACCATGCGTCAGTTCATGGTGGCCCGCGGGTTTATGGAAGTGGAAACCCCGATGATGCAGGCGATCCCCGGCGGCGCTTCCGCACGTCCGTTTATCACCCATCACAATGCTCTCGATCTGGATATGTACCTGCGTATCGCGCCGGAGCTGTACCTGAAACGGCTGGTGGTTGGCGGCTTCGAACGGGTATTCGAAATCAACCGCAACTTCCGTAACGAAGGGATCTCCGTTCGCCATAATCCGGAGTTCACCATGATGGAACTCTATATGGCCTATGCGGACTACAAAGATCTGATCGAGCTGACAGAGTCGCTGTTCCGCACCCTGGCGCAGACCGTGCTGGGTAAAACCGAAGTGCCGTACGGCGACCAGGTGTTCGACTTCGGTAAGCCGTTTGAAAAACTGACCATGCGTGAGGCGATTCAGAAATACCGTCCGGAAACCGAGATGGCGAGTCTGGATAACTTCGACGCGGCTAAAGCGCTGGCGGAATCTATCGGTATTCACGTTGAGAAAAGCTGGGGCCTGGGGCGTATCGTCACCGAAATTTTCGACGAAGTGGCGGAAGCACACCTGATCCAGCCCACCTTTATTACCGAGTATCCGGCGGAGGTTTCGCCGCTGGCGCGCCGCAACGACGTGAACCCGGAAATTACCGACCGCTTCGAGTTCTTTATCGGCGGGCGTGAAATCGGCAACGGCTTTAGCGAACTGAACGATGCGGAAGACCAGGCGCAGCGTTTCCAGGATCAGGTCAACGCCAAAGCGGCGGGGGATGATGAAGCGATGTTCTATGACGAGGACTACGTCACCGCTCTGGAATATGGCCTGCCGCCAACCGCCGGTCTGGGGATTGGCATCGATCGTATGGTGATGCTGTTTACCAACAGCCACACCATTCGCGACGTGATCCTGTTCCCGGCGATGCGTCCGCAGAAATAATCACCACAGGTGGAAAAACAAAACCCCGGCCTGACGCCGGGGGTTGTTTATCATCCGCAGATTCACTTCAAAGGGCCGTTTAGCCCACGCTGCCCCACACCATATTTCCCTGATGGAAGGTCGCCGTGCGCGGCGAAATTCGCGCTACCGCTTCGGCGGAACAGGAGGCGTCAACCAGCACGAAGCTGGCCTCATCCTGCGCCTTCGGCCAGACGCGTTCGCCCTTATCGTTGAGCGGTAGCACGTCGCCGGTAGCGATGGCCAACGAACGGGAGAGCGTCTGCTCATTGGGGCGAATATAGAGCTGGGCGTAGAGGTTCGCTTTTTCCAGCATGTCGCCGAGGCCATACGGCGACCAGTGATCGATTACGCTATCGGTACCGGTCATCACGAAGACGCCTTTATCGCGCAGCTGCTTGAGCGGCATATGCAGCGTGCCGATAGGCACGGTGGAGGCGATGGTGATTTGCTGGGCCGCCATGCGCGTGGCGATTTCATCTACCTGCTGCTCGTTCATCACCGCCAGCGCGAAGGCGTGGCTAATGGTTAGCTTGCCTTTCAGCTGCGGCGTCTTTTCGACGGTTTCTACCATGTAGTTCACCGCCGCAGCGCCCGCCGGGCTGGTTTCATGCAGGTGAATATCGACGCCTTTATCGTAGTCGAGCGCAATCTGGAACATGGTATCAAGCGACTTTTCCATCGCGCCGTCGACGCTGGTGGGATCCAGGCCGCCAACATAGTGCGCGCCGGCCTGCATGGCTTCGCGCACCAGGGGTTCAGATTTTGACAGCAGCAGCCCATGCTGTGGAAAAGCGACGATCTCGCACGCAAAGCCCGCCTGACGCCGCGCCAGCACGGCCTGCAGATTTTCGAGGTTTTTCAGTCCTGAGACCGGCTCGATGTTGCAGTGGCTGCGGGCGATGGTGGAGCCTTTCGACTGGATCAGGTCGATCAGCTTTTCGGCATGGGCTTGGGTGTAAGGCTGTAGCTCGGGCAGCAGCTTCTGCTCCAGCTTGATCATATCCTGAATCGTGGTGCCCGCCGGGCGGTTCAGCGAGCGCCACGGGCCGCCGTAAAAGGTTTTATCCAGGTGAATATGCATATCGCGCATTGCCGGCAGCATCAGCTTACCGCCCGCATCATAGTGCGGCAGGGAGGCATCGGGGTGGCTTTTATTGCTTAGCAGCGCCGCTATTTTGCCGTCGCGGATCTCGAGGGTTTGCAGCTCGGTGCGGGTGCGCGTCACGACGCCGTTGTCATACTCAAAGCCGCTTTCCAGCAGGACATTGTCGAGATAGTAACGTTTGTCAGCGATGCGATTGACGCTTTTATTCTCGCAGGTGGACGCAGGATCCCGACTCTTCTCCGCACTGGCGACCGGAATCGCCGCGCCGAACAGGGCGGCGGCGGTGACCATTTTGCCACTTTGGCTGAGAAATTCGCGGCGGCTATTGTCTTTTTTCATCTCTCTTCCTTTTTGTTTTAGTCATGCACGATATGGGTTCCGGTTTCCCCGCGCAGCGCGGCGGCCAGGCATTCCGGCGTAGTGATAATGACCCGTTTGCCGCCGTGCTGTAAGAAGGCGAGGCTGGCAACTATCTTAGGCAACATGCTGCCTGGCGGAAAATGTCCTTCCTGCATATAGCGGGCCATTTCGCTGAGGGTGGTCGTGCCCAGCGCTTGCTGGTTGGGTTGACCAAAATGGATACAGACTCTTTCAACGCCGGTGGTGATTACCAGAATATCGGCACGGATTTCACGAGCCAGCAGGGCGGTGGAAAGATCTTTATCAATGACCGCATCGATGCTGTGATACTCGCCCTGTTCGCCGCGGACCACCGGAATTCCGCCGCCGCCCGCGCCAATCACCACGAATCCCTGGCGGGTCAGCGCTTTGATAGCCCCGGCCTCAACGATGCGCTTTGGCTGCGGAGAGGCCACGACCCGGCGGTAGCCGCGCCCGGCGTCCTCCACAAAACGCCATTCGGGATGGGCCAGCTGAAGATTGTCGCGCTGGGCTTCGCTAAAGAACGCGCCGATGGGCTTTGTCGGATGGGTAAAGCCGGGATCGTTTTTATCTACTTCGACCTGCGTGACGACGGTCACCGCCTTTTGCTCTCCGCGCTGGGCGAGCCGGTTATTCAGCGCCTGTTGGATTAAAAAGCCGATACCGCCCTGGGTATCGGCGACGCAGTTGGCCAGCGGCGTCAGCGGCAGGCCTTCGCGCTCATGGGCGATCTCCGAACGGCGTAAATCCAGCCCAACCTGCGGGCCGTTGCCGTGGGTCAGTACCACGTTATAGTCCGATGCCAGCATCTCCAGCACCGTGCTGGCTACCGCTTTGACCGCCTCGGCCTGATGCTCTATTGACTGGCTGGCGTTATCTTTGATGATGCTGTTGCCGCCAATGGCAACGACGATAAGTTCTTTCATATCTGACTTCCGCTACGGACGGTGAGATGTTTATTGTTATTGTGTGGTGGTCATGGTGGCCCGGCTAAGCGTAGCGCCGCCGGGGATGTCCCGGGATTGACGTAAACGCCTTGCCCGGGCTTCAACGCTATACGTCGTAACGCTCACACCAGCTTAAAATTGCCTTTTCGAAGCAGGCGAACGGCGGGTGAACAATCCCGGCGCCAATCATGCCGATACCGGCGTCTTTATGGGCAATCGCGGTATTGATCACCGGCAGAATACCGCTGCTGCCGACGCGCGTAATGTCGATGGCCGTCGGTACCCCCATAAAGCCCAGCAGAGGAATAGTAACGTTCGGGTTCTCACCCAGCGTGATTTCGCGCATCTGGCGGGAGAAATCGATAGCTTCTTCAACCGTGCCGCCTACCAGCGCCACGATGGCCGGGGCCGTCGCCATCGCAAAACCGCCGATACCGTAAGTTTCAGTAATTGCGCTGTCGCCAATATCAAGACCCGAGTCTTCCGGCCTGTAACCCGCGAACATCGGGCCAATCACCTGCTGCGCCGGGCCGGTAAACCACTGTCCCGGCAGGCCGCTGACCCGCAGGCCAAACTCAACGCCGTTGCGCGCCATGGTGGTCACCACGGTGCTGTATTCGATACCGTGCGCCGCGTCCATCGCCGCTTTACACATCGCCATCCACGTCGGGCCGGAGAAGTAGTCGCTGCTGGCGACGAACTCAAACACTTCGCGCTGCTGCTCAACGGAATAGCCCGCCTGAATAATCCCCGGCGTCAGGGCCTGAATCAGCAGCGTGGTGCCGGCGTTGTTGCGGTTGTGGCACTCGTCGCCCATGTGCAGCGCCTGGGCCAGCATTAAGCGCAGGTCAATCTCGCCGATGATTTTCATCGCATCGCGCAGCATCGGACCCTGCACATCACGCATCCAGTTGAGACGGTCGATCACGCTCTGGTCATTCGCCCCCATGCGCAGGATTTTGGCCATCTGCTCGCTCATGTTGGTGTAGGCGATATTGCCGTAGGTTTTATTCTCGACAATATGCATAAACATCGACGCCGAGGTGACGCCCGCCATCGACCCCACGCAGTCGTGCTCGTGGCACGGCGAGAAGGTGATTTCCCCCGAAGCCGCCAGCGCCGCCGCTTCGTCGATATCCCTGGCCAGCCCTTCAAACACCAGCGCCCCGGTAACCGCGCCTTTCATGGCTCCGCACATTTTTTCCCACGTCACCGGCGGCCCGGCGTGAAGAATCGTTTTTGGCGTCATGCCGGGAACCACGTTGAGAGCCTGATCGAAGCCAATCAGCACAGGATGTGACTGGATGATGCGCTCCAGCGCCTGCTGATTAGCGGCGGCGATTTTGTCCGCCAGCGGCGAATCGGCGATGTTATCCAGAGCGTTAACCAGCTGCATATTGCCCTGGCCCGGCGGCGTCCAGTCAAGCTGGGTGACGTTGACGTGCTGCTTTTGCAGGTCATCGCTGAACATGGCGATACCGACGTTAATTACGTTCAACGGTTGGTTAAATAACTGGCTCATCAGGCATTCTCCCCTTTGCAGATAAATTCACGCGCCAGCAATCCGGTATTGCTGCTACTGCTTGCCAGAATGACGCCCGCATCGCTTAGCATCTGGCGTTGTTTTTCCAGCGATGGCGTATCGAGATCGGTTCCCAGCACGTAGCCGAGGATCGTAAGCTCCCGCCCTTCGGCGGCGGCGATCGCTTTCGCCTCTTTGATTGCCTCGAGCATCACCCCTGCCGGATCCTGGTGCGAACCAAAACCGAGCACGAAGTCCAGGACGATGACGCCAACGTCGGGATCGCGAGCCTCCTGGAGGAGGCGACTGATGCGGTTGGTCGGGTCGATCATCGGGTGCGGTTTACCGTTGGTGAAATCGTCATCGCCGAAATCGAGGAAGGTATGCTTAACGCTGCGGTTAATATCCGGCAGGCGGAAAGCCGGGTCCGGCTGGATGTTGCTGTAGACGTCACCGTGCTTTTCCATTACCGCAAACATGGTTTCATCGCACAGAGTGCCGCCGCAGAACAGGCCGCGAATATACTTCTGCTGCGGGGTCAGACGCGCGCGCACGTCGGCAATCAGCCTCTCGTTTAGCGGGGGCAGGTCTAAAGATGCTTTCTTCACTCCGCTCAGCAGTACCGCTTTCAGCGCCGCCTCTTCGGTGGAGCAAGCAAACTGTAAGCCCGGTTCGTCTGCCGGAGGCTCGTCCCGTCCAGGGAAGCAAATGACCACCGGCTTACGGCAGGCGCGAGCGCGTTCAATCACTTTACGCGCCACGGCGGGGGCAGGGGGCTTGGAGATCAGCGCGATGATTTCAGTTTGCGGATCGTTTTCCAGCATGCCGATCGCGTCAAGCATCATCACTCCGCCGATCTTTTCGCTCAGGTCGCGCCCGCCGGTGCCGATCAGCTGCGAAACGCCGCCGCCGAACCCGTGAATACGTACGCTCAGCTCCTGGCTGCCGGTTCCGGATGCTCCCACGATGCCGATACTGCCGCGGCGCACCGCGTTGCCAAAGCACAGCGCCGCACCGTTAATAATGGCGGTGCCGCAGTCCGGCCCCATCATCAACAGCCCTTTTTCATGCGCCAGCTGCTTGAGCTGCAGCTCGTCTTCAATCGAGACGTTGTCGGAGAACAGCATTACGTTGAGGCCATTTTGCAGCGCCTGACGCGCTTCGCGGGCGGCAAACAGGCCGTTGACCGAAACGATCGCCAGGTTGCTTTCGGGAAGATGTTTTTTAGCGCTGCCCAGCGTGGCGTAACGCGCTTCGTGGGAGCCGCTCTGCGCTTTTTTTGTGAACAGCTCTTCAATGGATGCCAGAATCTGTTCGTTATCGGCACCCTCTTTGCCGTTGATGACGATCATCAGGTCGCCGTTTTTCGCGGCATCAAGCTCCGGCGTCAGCAGTCCGAGATTTTTCAGCACGCCTTTGTTCATCTCGGTTGCCATGGCCACAAACGCCTGCTCGACGCCGTCGAGTTTATTCGCGCGAGTGGAAACTGACATCAGCGAGACCGAATCAAAATACGTATTCTTTTTAATGACTATTTTGACTGACATAATGTCCTCCATATGTTTGGCTCAGCGCGCAGGCGTCCGCCATGCCAAAGAGCATGTCGCAGCCGGAACTTGAGCCAATATTTTTAATATTGGCGATAGCGTAAATAGAAAAATGGTGCGGTTGATTAATTAGCTGATTAATCAATCGGTAAATATTCTCGCGATAGCGCTGTTCAAATGCCGCTTCCAGCGTAATAGCGCTCAGCAGGGTCGTGTTTGGGCGGGCCTGCTGGAGCGCCGATACAAAAGCTGGCCGGTATTGCTTCGCAGGATGCCCGTCAATAAATAGCAGCGCGCTCAGCCCAACCAGATAATCGTCCGCCGATGGCGTCAGGCCGATACCTAATCCGATCATATTCGCTACGGCGGAGGTTATTCCTGCACCCTGTAATAAGGCGTTAAATAACGTTTTGCGCCGCTGCTTTAATTCTGCGGAAACGGCCTGGTAAAATGGATTATCGCCGCCTGCGAGAAATAATGTCTCATTGTCCCGCAGCTGCTGATGAATGAACTCACTCCATCGCTGCCAGGGAATTTGCCGCAACCGGTCGTCGCTGAGGCGTGGTGTTATCGGTTGCCAGCGGAGGCAGGATACGGTGTCTATCCATTTATCCTCACCGATTGCGATACCTGAAGGATGAAACTGAACCGGCTCACCGGGCCGGAACAGACCGTCAAAGTGGGTAAGCGCTAACCTACCGCTATCAGGTGCGTTGTCATAGTCCTTGCAGAGCAGCGTCATTAGCCGCTGCGGCGCCGGGAGCCAGAGGTTGACTGCCCGGGAAAAGACCTGCTCAACCCGCCCATCGCCGCGTTCACTAAGAAAGCCCCGGTCCGCAGTTAGCGCTTGCACACACCGCCGTAGTGGGGTGTCGATAGCGTATCTCCTCAGCTAAGCTCCGGCCGCAATCAGCAGCCGGGCTATCTCCTCATACCCTTTCTCCCGCGCCAGCTCCAGCGGGGTTTTACCATATTTATCGGTCAGATGCGGGAGAGCGCCGTGTTTCAGCAGCAGTTCAACGATAGCCTGCTGCGTCGGGCCGCCGTCGTTCAGGACGATGGCTTCCAGCAGCGGCGTCCAGCCAACAAAGTTGGTGTGATTGACGTTAATATCGGTCTTCGTCAGCAATATTTTGACAATTTCAAGATGGCCTTTTTCGCAGGCAGGCGTCAGGCCCACGCCGCCAAAGCGGGTTAACCGGTTCAGATCCGGCTTCGCCGCTAAAAGTAATTGCAGCAGTTTGACATCGTTATTCAGGCAGCTCAGTAAAAAAGGATTGCGGCATATCCGATCCTGTTTATTAATATCGACACCGGCGGTAATAAGCAGCGAAACGCATTCATAATGCTGGTTGAGGCTCGCCAGAATTATTGCTGTACGACCTTGATGGTCGCTGATATTAATATCGATATCTTGCGTCAGGAGCGTTTTTAATTGATTTAAATTGCCTTGTTCTGCAGCCAGTAAATATTCATCCAGCAGACTTTGTTTAGTCATCATCATTCCCCTGATGTTTGTGGCTGTTTATTGATGTTCTGAGAATAGCAACGAAATTATGAGAAAAGAACCCGCTTA
>OEPS010000192.1_pt1 | contig 22854 bp, 20 predicted proteins | sample 1539411 | NCBI WGS metagenome assembly OEPS01 (sample SAMN02671747, study PRJEB22543) | soil metagenome | biome: bacteria | place: China:Hunan Province, Lengshuijiang City | collected 2012-10-15 | depth 0.08m m
ATCAGTGTCGAGCGATTCAATTGCATCACTGTAGGTCGCACTGAGCTGTTGCTTTAGATCAGCTATTTGTCCCAGCAGTGCCACTGCTAGACCAAGGACTTCTGTGACACTTTCCGGCCAGGCTGGGCCAAGCTCAGCATATGTGCAACGACGTTGCTGTAGCAGTTCGATACCCTGCTTAGCATCAGCCACCACTCGAGAAGGCCAGAGAGCTGAGAGCCTTGAGTTGATACTCCGGTGCTGTTCAACCCATGCACAACCATCGTTAAGCCGCTGGGAAATCGAGCGAGCATCAGGGCGCAGCGCGAATCGCCAATCTTGCCCGGCAGCTGCAGGGAGTGTCTGGGACAGGATTGATAGTCCTTCGAATGCAGTCGGGGTGTGCTCCGTAGCCGGCAGCCCAGCCAACTCAACGAAACGGTCAGCAGCACGCTGCATATCCATCACTGCGGGCAGCACATCACGGGCAGCTTGCACAAACTGCTGCTGCCAGTGTGGCGACCATTCGGCCTGGCCAACAGCAGACAACGCATTGCCGGCGAGCTGGCTGTAACCTACGGCCTGAGCGTTCACTTCAAGGCGATCGCCCAGCTCACGAAGCTCAAGCATGGCCTTCTGGTCATGGATATCAGGGGATGCCCAGGCAACTGGCGTAACGGCCTCATCAACTCCCGAGGTGACGGTGCCAATCGCATCGTAAACGCTGTAACCATTGCGATGCCGACGGTGAAGACGCTCGACGTAGATATTGAGGCTGTCGCGCAGCAAAGCGAGGCGCTGTGCTTCCACCTCCCACGCCGCAGAATCCACCTGTCCTTTTGCTTCCCAGGCTGATTGCAGTTGGGCCAGAACATCGGTTTTCCGCGCCTTACTTGAGTGCAGCTCCAGGCAGAACTCGCCCAGGCCGATCCCACGCAGACGTCGGTACACCACATCCAGAGCAGCAATCTTCTCCGACACAAACAGCACTCGACGCCCTTGAGCAATCGACTGAGCGATCATGTTGGAGATCGTCTGGCTCTTACCGGTACCTGGAGGGCCGATGAGTACAAAGTCTTTGCCTTTAGCTGCAGCCATTACAGCCGCAAGCTGGGATGAATCGGACGGCAGCGGACAGAAGACATCAGTCGGGCCATAATCACGATCCAACAACTCAGGCTCCGGGAACGGAGTATCAGAGGCGAACGAGTCGCGTGGTGTATCCAAGAGGTGCTGGACTACTGGGCTTTGCCGAAGGTGTTCGGCGTTCTCGGCAAGATCCTTCCACATGAGGTATTTCGCGAACGAGAACATCGACAGCACAACGTCTTCGTTTAACTCCCAGCCAGGGATATCCTTGATGGCGTGACCGACTTTGTTCCAAATGCCGGCAATGTCTAGGCCTGAGTCGTCTCGAGGCAGCTCTTGCTCCAGTGAACCAAGCCCAAGCTCGAAGTCCTGACGCAGCATTTCAATCAAAGTCGGGTTGAAGCGCGGCTCATCATCATGTAGCACCATGGTGAATCCGGATCGAGCACTTTTGCGCTCCAGTGTGACCGGAACCAGTACCAACGGCGCTTTGTACTTTTGCCCTGCCCTGTCTTCACGCGTCCAGCTAAGGAAGCCGATAGCCAGGAAGAGTGTATTGGAACCGCCTTCCTGCAGCGCTGTACGAGCGCCTCGATACAGATCGGTGAGTCGAACATCCATCTCGTTAGATGTCAGAGCAACAAACACTTCTCTACGCTTGAGTGCATCCTCAGCATGGCGACGGCGAACATCTTCACGTTCACGCTGCTCATACAGAGCGCGTTCCCGTGGATCAGCTCCATCCATGAGGTCAGGCCTGGTCAGCAGCTTCAACGACTGACCACTGGCCAGAATATCCTCAAGTGCGCCTGGCTCTGGTGACTCTAGCTTCAACGCTCGCTTGCCCATTTTGAAATTGAGCAGGTTGTTGCGAAGCGAGAGGTCGAGAAGCTTACGCTGCCAACGGCCGAGACGGTCAGCAGGGTCAAGCTTCGAAAGATCTTCGACCACCACCTCATGAGTCTCGTCAGGAATTCCAGCACCTTCCTCAACAAGGAGCGGTGGAGCCTCATCTGTTACTTGGGCGGCAATCCGAGCGATCTGGGTCTCAGAGCTTGCGAGCGGCTTGATCCGCTGCAATCGAGCTCGGCGGATATCCAGCAGCATCTCGAAGGCGCTCTCAGCTTCTTCGGCAATCTGCTTCGCTCCTCTCTCTACTGCGTACGAGAAGGATGGGATGGGGTTTTGAGTGATGAGCGTGGTCTCGAACAAAACCAGCTCCTGGAGCTTCACCCGCTTACGCACCGCAGTAACATCATCTACCAGGGCGGTGGTGAACTCTTCAGGTTTCAACCAAAGGCCTGCAAATGCATGACCCTGGGTAAACACAATTACTGGATTGAGCCCGATCTGCTCCAAGGCAGCACAGAAAAGCAGCGTAAGATCCATGCAAGTTGCCAAGCCGGTATCGGCAATCTGGCTCGGGCTGCGCACCTTCTGACCTGACTGTTCAAAGCTTGCCGGCGGCAGCGCATAGTCGAGTTTCATCCGCGCCACTGCGCCCCAAACTGCCGAAGCCAACTGCCAAGCTCGCTTGGAGCCACCCTCATACCCGTTAAGCGATGAGGGCTTATCACTAAGGCGAAGCAACTCAGCGGTCTGCTTCAGCAACCTTTCAACGGCTGGGTCATTCGGTTGTACGAAGGCGGCAGTCATATCGGGGATGTGGCGCAGCCCACCCCATTGATTTCGGGGTAGAAGGTCTACAACCTGCTCAAGACGAACGACCTCTTTCCGGCCGTTTTCGGCTTCCTTGTCATCAGCCTCGAGGACAAAAGTGAAAGTCGACAGCTCTGCCTCTGTCAGTCGGTTCAACAAAGGGCCGTCCAATACCAAGTCAAGCCCTGGAATGATCCGGAAACTGTCCGCAGCAATCTCATCAATCCGCCAGACCTTGGGCTTAAACACCTCTGGTTCCGAGGTCAACGTCAAAGTCGCGTTGACGAAGCGATCGTCGGTTTCGTTCGAGATGCGAAGTTCTCGAATAACAGGGATGGCGTTCTGGAAGTCCGCAAGGTTCAGCTTCGCCACAAGGGTGGCAAGAACTTTTACTTCTTTAGGTGGGGTTTCTTCTTGTGGCGTGAGGGGCTGAACGATGTCGTCCATGCGCAACCTTCCTTGTCGTAATACCCAAGGGAGTGCCGGAAATGGCCGGCTAGAGGGCCCCTCTTGAGCTAATAGCGGGATGATAGCGCTTCTTGCAGCAGTCGTAATGAGCCTTTGGTCGTGCGCATGGTGTCAAAGGCGCCGAGTTCGACGTTGCCATCGCGTTTGGACTGCAGGAAGGTATGGTGCCGCACTTCAATGACCCGAATGGACAAATTGCGGCGAACAAGCTCCTGCATGTATTGAGCTCTCGCGCTCGTAAGCACCTGCATCTGATCTCGGAAAAGGACGAAGCAGAGGACGTTATGGTGAGTATGGTCCGACCAAATCACTCACTGCTTGCCGCTTTGACTACAACCCTCACAGAACTAGTAAAGTAATCCTGGACACCTGTTAAGGTTTACGCCGCCAGCTTTTCCGCCTCGACCGGCGACCGGTATTCGTTGTAACTGGAGCAAAAAAACCCGGGCAATGATGGGGCTCATGTCGCATACGCGGAAGCGCTGAATTTCGAAATACGTCTGTGCATCGCATAGGCGCAAATTAACTATGCTTTAGGTAGCACACCATGGATTTGAAACGCTTCCTGAATGAATTCCATCCTTTGCTGACGGAGTATGAGCGCAGTGCGTTTCGCGACTTCGTATTTCCCTACGAAGTATCCCCTCACAACTATTTGAGCGAAGCAGAGGTATCATTATCGAGGTTGACTTCCGGCGGTGACCGTGAAGCAGTTGCAAATGCAAAGAGAGCAATTGACTGTCAAATTGAAGCAGTCATCGAGACGCTTGGTCTTCGCAGTGGCAACACCTTTCCGTCTAGGTTAGCCGCAATCCGAACGATCGGTCTGGTAGCTCCACGTATTTTAGAAAAAATCAACAAATTGCGAAATACGATTGAGCATGATTTTGTCAACCCGTCACGAGAACAGGCTGAGTTAGCAGTCGATACAACTCTTCTCTTTGTCGAACTAACGCACCGAGTGTTTCGGCAGACGGTGCTTCAATGCGCGATATATGATCCAACGCCGAAAATAACGCCATGGATCAACTGGGGGCCAAACTATTTGGTTTTCGAAATGATTGGTAATGCTGAGGGAATTAAGATTGAAGGTGAGATTAAAGGAAAAACGTCAGTGCGGCAGCTAGTAAAGCGCACAGACAAAGAATACGTTCCGCTTCTCAAGTTCTTTCTTGCTGGTGATTTCGCCTATTCAGACGTATCTGACGAGGATTTAATCAAGAATTTGCGATCGGATATCGAGGTCTAGATTCGCGGCTACCGACGCCCACAGCAGAGGCCAAACTCAAACGCACGACTGCTTTTGGCCATTTTGTGAAAAATGGCCCTAAGGTAATGGCTTGTGATGGATACCACACAAGTGGCATTAACTCGCATTTACAGTGATACTCTTTCAGCCCACCCTCTCCATTGGTTCGATCGTAGCCGCGAACACGAACCTGAGTTCGCCAAACTTTCAGGAGTGTTCATTCCAGGAACATCGCTGGCATACCAGCAAGCCCGCGGTGGATCATTGTGGTTGGTCGGGAAACTAGACGCTGCGATCATCCCCTTGATTTTAGAGAGAATCGTGAATTACGAAAGCATTTCGAAGGAAGGCCTAAAGACCTTTGTCCTAAACTACCGTGCGGGCACGTCCTTCTCTGTGGATGGTAAGGTGGAGAACAGGACATCGGAACGCCTCTAGCTGCGATCTCAGTGCTGCTAAGCCTAGAGGGCAGCAATACAGCTCACGCCGAACGTTGCGCCCAGCGTCGTAAGAAAACATGAAGAGAAAAATCATATCGGGAACAACCATAAGTTACAGCCGATAAATCTTTACAACAAGTAAAGTGGAAAGATCGACTTGCCGAAGATCACAAATGAAGTTCCAAAAAACTGGAAACGTCTACAAGAAGAAGTTGCGCGTCTGCTCCGAGAATGCGGTTTTAGGGTGGAAGAGCCTCTCACGTTAGAGACCGCCCGTGGAAAGGTGGAAGTCGATGTGTTCGCCGAGGAAATATTCCACGGTCGCCAACACACAATTATTTGCGAGTGCAAGCACTGGAAATCCAACATCCCGAAGAATGTCATACACGCATTTCGCACTATTTTAGCGGATACCGGCGCCAACGTTGGCTACATCATCGCATCAAAAGGCTTTCAGTCGGGAGCAGAGCCAGCAGCCGAGTTCACTAATTTAAAGTTGCTAACGTGGGCTGACTTTCAAAAAAATTTTGAGGCAACATGGCTGCGGAGCCATTGGGTGCACGAGGTCAATCAACTGTGGCGGCTGATGGTATGGTTCGCAGACGAAGATGGCGGAGAGAACATCATCCAAGAAGTCCGAGACAAGGATAAAGCAACGGTTCGCACGCTTTTCGAGCGTTACGTTTCATTCGCATACTTTGTTAAGGGCCAATGGATCGGATCCAAAAATCTAAAAAACGGAAACTCTTTTAGCCTTCCCTTATCGGCTGGGCCGTTCGAAATTGAGGGTCTTCCGTCCGAAATCATGGATGCCGAGTGCTATAGAAGCTTCCTCAGCGCGGAGCGTTCCTTTGCACTCGCGGGGATCAGTGAGCTTCAAGACATCCTCAAACGAAATGGCCACTCCCGCGCACCTTTCCTCGCTAACCTCTGGAAGGAGATTGCAAGCTGATAGTCGGTGCATACAGAAACGATCTAATTGTCATCCTTTATGCACCTACCTCCGTTGTTTCTGGCGCTCAGGCAGCGGTGCCTCGTGCGTACTTCAAAGTTAGCATCGCAATTACCTATCCGACCAGCTCTTGCGATTTCTGGGGTTGGCCCGAATTTTTCTAGGTCGTGATAAGGGAACATCACGAGGTGTTACGGCCCTGATCCCGCCTCGACAAAACTTGGGATCATTGCTCAAACTGAAACCTGGCTCAGGAGCCCTCCTCCCTCAAGTCCCAGACTGCGCCCTGGCGATGGCATCGTGGGAACCAGCGAGCGAGTATCGCTCATCAGCGCAACGCATAAGTTCGCAAGGTGTCCGCAAGGCGAGATTTTGTTGATAGCTTTTCAATTGCGGCGACAGCCTTGTTACGTGAGAGTAAGCCGTGGTCCAGCCCTGGCCGCTAACATTCGGAGCCTTGCCTTGTCTCAATTCGCAATCACACCAAAACTGCGTTTTCGCTATCCCTCACTGCCGGTCTATGCGACCTGTGTAGCAGCAGTACCTGTGCTTTTTTACGCTGCATTCTCCAGTTCGACGCTTCCAGTGGATCTGTTGAATGCCCTGCATTTTCATGAGTTCACAAGTCAAGAGTTCTTCGTAGGTGCTCTGAGCTCCTACGCAGTCGCGCTCATCAATATCGGTTGGTTTCGAGCGCGCTTGTACCGTAAGCACGCAGGCGATATCGCACGGCTGGCTCTGATGGTCGAGGTGGAGCGCTTATCGGGAGATCGTTACCCTCTGGCCGCTCACCACGCACGCATCGAGCAGAGTCGTCTGCACAAGGAGTTGAGTAACCTGGTAGATCCTCGTACGGAAAAGGTTACTGCGTTCATCGGTGGGCTTCTGAAATGGCTCCTGTGATGTTCATTGGCCCTACGAGCGCCTAGCAGGTGCTGCACTACTGCTCGGTAAGTTGCGTTGTAGAAGTTGCGTGCGAGGGCGTTCATTCTTGGCAGATCACGCAGCCGAATGCCCCCGACGTCGGTGCAACCAGCAAAAAGCGTTGAGAGCAGCCAATAACACCGATCAATGAACAGTTACGCTCATCGGTGGGCCACTGAGCCAGCAGCAGTGCCGGTTGGGATGTCTCATGAACATCCAACATCACCCATTAGTTAAATCAGGTGCTATGTTAGAAATGTTCATGAGCTGTCCGTTTCCCCATACCTCCAGTGAGATTTCTCCGAATCAATCAGTTGGCTCACATTTACAAGATCTCCCGCTATCCTAACGCGGCCTCCTATAAATTGGAGACACTGAAAATATTGAACTCGTGCGAGGCATGACTATGCGAGTCCACACGTATGTGATCGCCACAGACGCGGGCTCCGCGCCAAACTACGATCCGCCGGCCGTTACGCTGGCTGTCTGTAAGCCGCGCATCCGCAAGAAGGCAAAGGTCGGGGACCTCGTGCTCGCATTTGCAGGATCTTCAGTGAACCCTATCTCAAGTCACAGCGTTGTCTGGGCCGGCGTCGTCTCTGAGGTACTGACCTTCGCCGAGTACTGGAACGACCGCCGTTTTGCCTCGAAGAAACCTGACCGTACTAACGTACCGGACAACTTCTATAAGCCTATCGGCACCAGCGGCTTCGCCTGGCAATCGAATCCCGTTCACGGGCCTGAGGCCCAAGGCCGGGACACCGGTGGACTGAACGTCCTCGTGTTCGATGATGCCTGGCGTTTTGGCGCCTTCGGCCCCCTTTTACCAGAGGACTTTGGTCTGCGCATGATCTTAGGCAGGCGCGGGGAAAGGATTGGCCATCTCACCGATTCCACTTGGCAGCGTCTCGAGACATGGCTGAATGCCCAGCCGCAAGCCACTATTGAGGCTGCAAGTGATCGCAAGTCGAACCGCAGTTGCTCACCCAACGCTCCACCGGTCTCACCAGTGCCAACCTCCCCAACACGACGGCGATGCTGACAGTAGTTCGCATGTAATCGGTCGCCTTTCGAATCTGTACAGCGAGCTTAAGTCTGAGCGCTCGCTTTGACTGTTAACCTTGAATCCCCTCCCCAACCCCGTTAACCTCTACCAGTCGCTGCAAATTCAGCGACCGGGCGTCGCGGCCCGTAAGGCAAAAGGCGCAACAGCGCCACACCACCACAATTGCAGGCGCTTTTTTTGTGCCCGCATTCTGTGCAATGGCGGCTGTGCGTGGGAGACCTTCGGGTCTGCCGGGTTTCCTTTTGCCTCGGTCCGCGAACCCGCGTACAGCTGCCACCCAATCGTTTCGCGGCGATGGTTGGCGGCTCCACTGCAAAAGGAGCTGCACCATGACAAAACCCGTTCCTGACCCTCCCCTCGTCACCAAAACCAGCACCACCTTCGGCTCCTGCGACGGTAGCCACGATCCGCTATTCGCCGTACGCCCCGGCGTGTCCGCCGAAGACGCTCTGGTCCATGCCTCGGTCCTGCTCAAAAGCGCTTACCGGACCAACGCTCACGCCTGTGAGCTGGTCGATGCCGACGTGCGCGGACTACTCTGGGCGACCGAACAATCGCTGGAAATGAGCCTCGCGCTGGTGGAGGCGTTGCTGGATGAAGTTGAGGCGCGTGCTGAGATGGCGGCGTTGCTGAGTCGTACCGTGAAAGCGGGGCAAGTGCCACAGGAGTGAACGGTGTAACTGGTCAAGGCCGCAGATGCGGCCATCCATGGCCAAGCAGCCCTTATATGTACAGTAGATAAGGTGAAGTGCAGCTGTCGCAAAAATGAAGCCCTTCTCGCAGCATCTCCAACACGTCTGACTCGCGACTGTCTGGCGGCTGCACGCAAGCGAATCAAGAAACAAAGCCCAGTCATATGACCGGGCGGTTTCAACTGATGACGGTATTAATGTCGAGCCGCGAATGAACGAAGCTGGGGATACTCAGCCATAGCTCTTTCCTGACTGAGGTAACCGTCGGCTACCTGGTACGCCGCGATATCAGCATTGTGCAACTGCTGGATCCGCCCTTCGACAGAGGCACGCTCGACCCAGGCTACATCAAGGGGTATGTGCCGGGAGTCCGCGAGAATGGCGGGCAATACAGCCATGCAGCGGTGTGGGCCAGCATGGCCTTCGCCCGTCTGGGCGACAGGGCCAAGGCCTGGGAGCTGTTGCGCCTGATCAATCCGGTTCGCCAGGGCGCTGAAGGGCTGATCGAGACCTATAAGGTCGAGCCCTACGTGATGGCCGCCGATGTCTATGCCGTACCACCTCATGCCGGACGAGGGGGCTGGAGCTGGTACACAGGGTCGGCAGGCTGGATGTACCGACTGATCGTGGAAGACCTGCTGGGACTACAGCGTACTGGCAATTCCTTGCGCATACAGCCGCTGTTGCCGGCAGACTGGCCTGGTTACACGCTCCACTACCGCTTCGGCAGTACGTACTATCACATCGAGGTGATCAACGGCGAAGGCGACGAACTGAGATTGAGTCTTGATGGGGTAATGCTCACCGAGCCAAGCCTGCAGTTGCAGGATGATGGTCAGCAACATCGCGTGATAGCCCAGTATGAGGGGTGCGCATTACCGGTGCCTTAGGTCTGAAGCGCACTGTTTGAAGTCCTCCAGTACCTGAGGGGCGTGGATAGGATTTCTTCCGGATGCAAAGCAGCAAGCGATCTGTCCGGCGCGTTAACGTCACTACCGGCATTGGAGTAGTCTTGGGCTGTCAGCCAACTGAATCTTGCATGGTGGTGAATATGCCTGCTGCACCTGAGCCGCGCCACAACCACCTGCTGGCAGCCCTCTCGCTGCCAGCGCTGGAGCGCCTGCGACCGCATTTGGAGCTGGCGCCCCTGCCCTTGGGCAAAGTGCTCTACGAATCCGGCGATGCCCTGCGCCACGTCTACTTTCCCACCGACTCCATCGTCTCTCTGCTGTATGTCATGGAAAACGGTGCTTCAGCCGAGATTTCCGTGGTAGGCAATGAGGGGCTGATCGGCATCGCGGTGTTCATGGGCGGTGAAAGCACGCCAAGTCGTGCCATTGTGCAAAGTGCCGGATATGCCTACCGTTTGCCGGGGCAACGACTCAAAGATGAATTCAATCGCCATGGCGAGCTGCTGCTGTTAATGCTGCGCTACACCCAGGCGCTGATCACCCAAATGGCCCAGACCGCGGTCTGCAACCGCCATCACTCCATCGACCAGCAACTGTGCCGTTGGTTGCTGTTGTCATTGGACCGTCTGCAAGGCGATCAACTGTGCATGACCCAGGAACTGATCGCCAACATGCTCGGGGTTCGCCGCGAAGGGGTAACCGACGCTGCTGGCAAGCTGCAGCGCCTGGGTGTGATCGAATACAGTCGCGGTCATATCAAGGTGCTGGACAGGGCCCACCTGGAACAACTCAGCTGCGAATGCTATGCCGTTGTGAAGAAAGAAACCGAGCGTCTGCTGCCCTATTTACCCCCACGCCCCTCCTCTAGCGAAGCGGCCAGCTAGGTGCTCTAGCGAACAGACTCATGACCCTGCAGCCCTCACACTATTGCTAAAGGGCGGCAAGGTACCTGTCGTCACCCTGCCCAGGATTCTCGGTGCCACAGGAATTGCACGTGTCAGTCAACCGGTCTAACACGATAGATAACCAATTGCTTCTGCGCCTGTCGCCAACAGCACGCGACAGGATCGGCGCTCAAAGCGACTGCATGGAACTGTTGGCCGGTACTGTGCTGTATGAGTCTGGGCACACGATTGCACATGCCTACTTCCCTCTCAGTGCTGTCATCTGCCTGATGGCAACTCTACCCGACCACCACCCTCTCGAGATGAGCCTTGTTGGCAACGAAGGTATGCTGGGTGCGAGCCTGGTTTTGGGTGTATCGACCGCTCCGGTGCGGGCCTCGGTGCATAGTAGCGGCAGTTGCCTACGCCTGAGCCGTGTGCAACTGCAAGCTGCGCTGAGCGAAATGCCCGAGCTACGCACCACCCTCAATCACTATCTGCATCTGCAGGTCATGCAGTTGGCCCAGTCTGCGGCGTGTATTCATTTTCACGACATTGAACAACGCTTGGCGCGCTGGTTGTTGATGACCCACGATCGCGTCCATTGCGACCACTTCCACTTCACCCATGAATGTTTGGCAAACATGCTGGGGGTCCGTCGCAGCGGCGTGACGTTAGCGGCCGGGTTGCTGCAGCATCAGGGGCTGATTCAATACACCAGAGGTGAGATTACGATCGTCGACCGCAAGGGGCTGGAGGCGGTTTCGTGCTTGTGCTACAGCGCTTCGGCAGTGTGACGCCTGACTCAGGCGTCATATCCTTGGAGCACGACACTATTCAAAGCTGCCGACACGGTGAGCTGCTCCTGCTACTTACTCGCAATCGCTTGATTAGCCAGCGGACAGCTCTGGGCATTAAGGAAGCGCGATTTTTTCAGCCAGTCTTGCTGCGGGTAATAGGCGAACACATAGCTACCCCGCCGCAGTGTATCGATCAGCTTGCCGGCAATTGCCGGCCGAACGGCAGGACAACCCTGGCTGCGACCCAGGCGACCGAGACCGGCAACGACCTTGGGATCGGCATACGCGGCGGCATGCATGACAATCGCCCGCGACATGCTGTTGTCGTTGAACCCCGGCTCCAGCCCTTGCAGACGCAGCGAGCGGCCGTGCTTGCCGCTGTAGGTCTGACCGGTTTCATACAGGCCGATGGAGGATTGGTAGCTGTTCGGGGTGTTGGAGAACGTGGTCGGTACATCGGCGCCGCTGTTCTTGCCATGGGCGACCCATTCTTCGAACAACAGTTTCTTCGAGCGCAGGTCGAACACCCACAGACGCTTGTCACGCGATGCCTTGGAGTAGTCGATCACGGTGAGCAATTTATCCGCATCGCTGTGACTGGCGCACTCGTAAGCGGTAAGTGCCAGGCTCAGGGTCGAAAGATTGGCATTCGGCGCCAATTGCTGCAGTTCGGCCGCGCTAGGCAGCGTTTCGGCCTGGGCGGTGTGCCAGGCGCTCAGGAAAAACAGGCCAATACTGGCCACTGAGAGCCGGATGGCTCCCCGCAATGGTTCGAACAGCGACATGGATTATCCTGTTAAAAACCTGTCTGCGCTGGCGAAGCCGTCAACAGGTGTTAAGCCCTAATGGTCGGTGTTGCCTGGCGTTGTTATGGCTCGCTTTGCGAGCGAAAAAATCAGCTGGATTGAAGTCAAAGCCCACTACTCTGCTTGATTTCTACAGAATTGCCGATCATTTCTTGACCAATGGTTTAGTTTCTTCACTGTCTTCGGTGCTGACCACTGTGAATTTTCCATGGCTGCGGGTATCCCGGGTTGACGCCCAGTCGGTGATCACCAGCGTCGTACCGATGTCCATCGCCGCGCGTAAATGACGACGGAATTCCGGATTCATGTTCAATTGGCCCAATTGTTCATAAGGTGTATCCCCGTACTCCGGATTGCTCATCCCCACCACCGACCAGCGTAATGGCAGCGCGGCGTCGAGTGCCAAAGCGGATGGCTTTTGCAACAGGGAATACACCGCCATGCCACTGCGATGCTGGCTGCTTTCAAGCGACGAGGCTGGCGCCGAGCCGATCAACTGGCCACCACGGTACACGTAGGCACGCAGGTCGGCGCGACTGATCAGGATCGACAACGGCCCCGCCGTCGGGTCTGGATCGTTCCAGAACTGTTGGTTGCTCAGTACCAGCGGGCCTTGGGCCTTGCCCTCGTTGACCGTAGGCGCGAGCACACCGGGGTGGTAGACCTCCACCGGTGCACTATGGGTGTCGGAAACGATGACGGTGGTCGAACTGAAACCGGTGATTTCATAGAGGCTCTTGGCGAACGCCAGCGGCAGGCGCACGCAACCATGAGAGGCGGGGTAGCCCGGTAGATGGCCGGCGTGCAAGGCAATGCCGTCCCACGTCAGGCGCTCCATGTAAGGCATCGGCGCGCTGTTGTAGAGGCTGGATTTATGCTCGACCTTTTTCTGCAGAATGCTGAATACCCCGGTGGGGGTTTCGCGCCCTTCCTTGCCGCTGCTCACGGTGCTGACCCCGATGGCGATGCCATTGCGATAGACGTAGGCACGTTGCTCGGTGAGGCTGACTACCACGGTTACCGGTCCCACCGGCGAGACCTGCGGGTACCAGAGAAACTGCCCAGGCTTGAGGCTGTCGAGCCTGGCCCTGAGTTCGGTCGGCGTGGGCACCTGCAGCGGAGCCGCTTCAACCAAGGCAGCGGTAAGTAACAGACCCAGAGCGAGCGGTAGATGCATCATCGAATCCATTCTCGGAGAACCATGCCCCCAGCTTAGCTGGAAGCGCTTGGCGCGACTATGCCCCTAACAAACGGGCATCAATGAATTTCCTGCAGTGCGACATCGACCGCCTCGATAAGAATGTCCGCATGCTCGTCCGTAAACGCCAACAACGGTCGTATCTTCAGCACGTTTTCCAGCGGGCCGGCGGCACTGATCAACACGCCATGCTCACGCATTGCGTTGACGACCTTGCGCGCCTGTTCGGCTGCCGGTTTCTTCGTCGCACGGTCAGCGACCAACTCGACACCGAGGAACATGCCAGCGCCCCTGACGTCACCGATCATTTCATGACGCTGCGCAAGCTTTGTCAGGCCAGCCAGCAGATAACCGCCAATGTCATGTGATCGCTGCTGCAGATGCTCTTCCTGGATGACGTCCAGGACCGCCTGGCCTGCTGCACACGAGACAGGGTTGCCGCCAAACGTGTTGAAGTAGCGCATGTTCTTTCCGAATTCATCGACTACCTCGGAGCGTCCAACAATACCGGCAATGGGCTGGCCATTACCCATGGGCTTACCGAGCGTGACAATGTCCGGACGCACGTTATGCCGCGAAAAACCCCACATGTTCAGACCGGTACGGGCAAAGCCTGGTTGTACCTCGTCTGCGATGTACAGCATGCCTTCTGCCTGGGCCAACGCCACACCTTCAGCGAGAAAGCCCGCCGGCCCGGGCAGGACGCCGTCGCTGGAGAAGATGCCATCCAGCAAAATAGCGGCGGGACGGATGCCGTGCGCTTTCAAGTCATCGATCGCGGCACGTACGTCTGCGGCGAACGTCGAGGCCACGTTTTCGGCCCCCAGACGGTAAGCGTCCGGTGCGCGTACGGTACGGACATGCGCCGGGAGCACCATGGCGCGACCGAGCGACGGCGAAAGCTCGGCGATGTCTCCAGTAACACCGTGGTAGGCAAACTGGGTGATGATCACGCCGGTACCGCCGGTGTACTGCTTGGCGATCCGCAGCGCGAGGTCATTCGCTTCACTGCCGGTACAGGTGAACATGACCCGATCCAGGTCACCCGAGAATGTGCCCAACAACTGCTCGGCGTAGTCGAGAATGCCTTCCTGCAGGTAGCGGGTGTGCGTGTTCAGCACCTGCGACTGCCGGTACATCGCCTCCACCACGCGGGGATGGCAGTGACCGATGGAAGCGACGTTGTTGTAGGCATCCAGATAACGACGCCCCTGCTCATCGAAGAGCCAAACGCCCTCCCCTCGAACGGTATGCAGCGGTCGTTCGTAGAAAAGACGGTACGCCGGGCCCAACAGGCGCTCGCGGCGCTCGATCAAGCGTCGTTCCGTTTCTGAAAGCCGGTTTGCGTCCTCTGAAGTGAAACCGTTGGTCATGCTCATGCTTTCACCTCTCGCAGGCAGGCTGAAGAAATTCGATCTTCAATTTCAGATCGAGACAGAGACGACATTGCCTGCAAATTCGCCCACGCGCGCTGGGCGTTTCGAAGGATGTACTGACGATTCTCGGGATGCAGCTCGGCGCGCCATGAGTTGATGCACAGGGCTAATGCCAACCGCGTGGCCAGCAGCTCCGGCAGCAGCGCCAACTCGTCATGGGTAAGCGGATTGTGTTGGTGGTACGCGCCAATGACATCCAGTGCCGGCGCCAGGACATCGCCCTCTTGCCCAAGGTGGTATGAAGCGGCAACCGCTACTTCGTTGACCAAGGGTGCGTACACCATGTCACCGAAATCAAGGATGCTGCGCAGAACATTCGGGTTCTTGGCATCGACGATAATGTTGTGCGGGTTCGTGTCATTGTGAATCACCTGCTTTCGCAGCTGAGGGATCCGCGGCAAGACGACGGCTTCGTACAGGTCAAGACTTTGCTCGACCAGGCTTCGTCCCTGACCTGGTTCGATGTGAATCAGCAGCGGCCGAAGGTGCGCGGCGTGCTGCATGTCCCAGAGCAGCGCATGCCCGGCGGCAGGATGAGTGAAACCCTCTAACGCTACGTCAAGCCGGGCAATGGACTGCCCAATTACGCGGCGAAACGCCGTTGTGGTGCGGCTCACGCAGTGCAGGGGCATACCGTCTGCAAAAGACAGGAGCCGGGCCAGCATGCGCTGTTCATCAATTTCGACAAAGGTGGCGTACCGGCCTTCAAGCGACGGATGCACGCGTTGAACCGGAAGATCGGGGTCTCGAAGTTCGATCCTGCGCATCGCCTGGTTGTGGAAGTCGACCACATCGGGGTTTTCAAGCGGATGGGAGAGCTTGAACAAACGAGATGAGCCGTCTTCAAGGGTCACGCGGAAATTGAGGTCTCGCTCTCCACCCAATTTTTCCAGCTTGCCGCTTAAACCAAATTGCTGCTGTAGCACTGCGCATGCCTGCGCATCAGTGACCAGCGCTGGAGCAGCTTCCAGTAAGCTGTCATCAACCGCTAAATTTTCAAGTGGCATGACTCACGTCCTCATCCGGCTTGCCAATGGCGCCCCCGTTGCCAAGGGCGCCATGCATCACTTATTGACCCAAGCGTTGAATCGCTCCTCCAGGTCCTCACCATGATCGATCCAGAACTCGGCATCCGTGGCCCGGGCGTTTTTTAGATTTTCCGGTGCAGTCGGGAGTTTTTCGCCTACACGCTTATCTACCAGGCCCATCGCGTTTGTGTTGCTGGGCCCATAGGGAATGGCTTCGACGAAATTCTTCTGTTGAACGGGCTCGCTGGCGAAAGCGATGAAATTCTCTGCCAGTTCCTTTTTCGCAGAGCCTTTGACGATTGCCCAGTGGTCGAGGTCGTAAAGGCTGCCATTCCATTGCATGGCAAATGACTGGCCCTCCTCCTGGGCGGAGGTGACACGACCGTTGTAGGCGGAGGTCATGACCACGTCACCGGCTACCAGCCATTGCAGAGGCTGCGCGCCGGAATCCCACCACTGGATGTTGGGTTTGATTTCGTCGAGCTTTTTGAAAGCGCGTTGAATACCTGCTTCAGTGCCGAGAAGTTTGTAGACATCCTGGTTGCTCACTCCGTCCGCAAGCAACGCGAACTCCAGGGTGAATTTCGCTCCGCGACGAAGGCCGCGCTTACCGGGGTATTTCTTTATGTCCCAAAAGTCGGCCCAACCTTGCGGGGTTGCGGCGAGCTTATTGGGATCATAGGTAAGCACAGTCGACCAGATGAAAATGCCGACACCACAGTCGCTGACTGCGGCAGGAAGGAAATCCTCCTTCTTGCCTATCCGGCTCCAGTCCAAGGGCTCGAACAACCCTTCACTGCAACCACGGATGAGCTCGGGAGATTCCACCTCGACAACGTCCCAACTGGTTTTACCGGTGTCGGCCATCACCTTGATCTTGGCCATTTCGCCATTGTAGTCATCGGCCGTGATGACCGTCGCGTTCTTGGCGGTGAAGGGTTTGTAGAACGCCTTTTCTTGAGCCTGGCGGTTGTTTCCGCCAAAGGACACCACGGTCAGCTTTTCAGCGGCATTCAGCGGGCCGGCTATTGCTCCAAGCAAAAGTACAGCTGCGATTTTCTTATTCATGCGTCTCTCCAGGTCAGCTACGGGTCGTGGGCAGCTTTAAAGGGATGGCAGTTTTCTTGTAGTGGCAGCAATCGATCGAATGTGTGGCTTCCCCCGGTGGGGACAGCATCCATTAAAACACATAAAAAATATGATGCATCATATTTTGATCTACACTCATCCTCACCAACGAAAGGGATCCCGTCATGACCGATCAACGTACTTTGCTTCTCACCGGTGCGAGCCGGGGTATTGGCCACGCGACCGTGAAACATTTCAGCGCTGCGGGTTGGCGAGTCTTTACTGCTTCGAGGCAGGATCTGGGCGAAGGCTGCCCATGGGCCGAAGGGCTGGCCAACCACATTCACCTCGACCTCGGGAACGTGGAGGAAGTACAGCGCAGACTTCCAGAAATCAGGGAGAAGCTCGGTGGCCGACTGGATGCTCTGGTCAACAATGCCGGCATGTCACCAAAAGGTCCGGATGGAGAGCGGCTTGGGGTTCTGGAATCCGACTATTCGACCTGGCTGAACGTTTTCAATGTCAACATCTTCTCGACGGCACTGCTGGCTCGGGGGCTTTTCGAGGAGCTCAAGACGGCGAGAGGCTCGGTTATTAACGTCACCTCCATTGCCGGTTCGCGCGTCCACCCGTTTGCAGGTGTCGCTTACGCCTGCTCGAAAGCGGCGCTCTCCGCCCTGACTCGTGAGATGGCACATGACTTCGGGCCTTACGGTGTTCGCGTAAACGCCATTGCGCCCGGGGAAATCGATACCTCCATCCTGTCCGCCGGCACCGAGCTGATAGTCGAACGATCGATCCCGATGAAACGCATGGGCAAGCCCGAGGAAGTCGCCTCACTGGTACATTTCCTCTGCACCCACGGCGCTTCGTATATCAATGGCGCAGAAATCCACGTAAACGGTGGGCAACATGTTTGAGTTACTCGATAATCGCTACCGGTAGCCTCCCCTCTCCGCCCGGGCATGTGCCGCACACGAGTAAGCGATGAATTACCCCATTGAGAACCTGAAACACTCATACCTTGGCAGCGGTATCTATGACTTGCTCCGGGAAGCGTTGATCACCGGCCGCTTCCAGCCTAACGACCGGCTGCGCATACGCGACCTTGCCGAACAATTGGGTACGAGTGTCACGCCTGTACGGGACGCCATTCTGCAATTGGCCAAGGAGCAGGCGCTGGTTCTCAAGACTCCGAGAGACATTCGTGTCCCGGTACTGACCTCCAAGCAGTACCTGGAGATCAGAAGCATCCGCCTCTCGCTCGAAGGATTGGCAGCCGAGACCGCCGCATCGTTAGCGACCCCGCAGCAATTGATGCGGCTGGAAACCTGCATTGAAAACAACCTCGCCGCGATTAAAGACAATGACCTGGCGTCAGCATTGACCTTCAATCACGAGTTTCACTTCAGCTTGACGCAAATCGCCGACATGCCGGTGCTTGCCAACCTGCTGGACGGCTTGTGGATGCGCACCGGGCCGCTCATTGCTCGCGCCTATGGCAGCTTCAACGAGCGCATGGCGATCGACCATCACTGGGATGTACTCGACGCGCTGAAAAAACGCGATGGCGCCGGAGCCCGCAAGGCAATCTGTAGTGACATTCTTGATGGCAGTCAGAAAATGCTGGAATACGTTCAACTTGAGCATGATTGAATAGAGCCCTCCCTGGCTTCGCTGCCTTTTACCACTGATGCGTATAAGTCGCCGTCAACACAGTCCCAGGCGCCGGCAAATGACTGGTGTTGTTACTGCTGCGCATCAATTGACTGTAAAGCGGGTAGTAACTCCGGTTGAACAGGTTCTGAACCCCCACACTGACCTGGTCGTCTTCACTTAGCTGGTACTGACTGATCAGGTCTACGGTGGTGTAGCTATCGACCTCGCGCCGACCGAAGCTGGCAATGCCATTCAGACGGTAATCCTCACCGTCAAAATAGGTGGCTTGTAAACGGTTACTCCAAACGTCGCTAGGCTTGAACTGTACGTAGGCAGTCAGTTTGAGTGGCGGGATGCGGTACCCGGTCATGTCTTGCCAGTCGCCGCCGTCCGGCTGTTCCCGGCCCTTCATCCAGGTAAAGGTGCCACCGGCGCCCCAGCGCTCATCGGTGGTCAGCCAGTCGGCGCTGCCTTCGACACCATAGATCCGCTCTTTTGTGCGGGTCAGGATCAGGCCGTTGTTGAAGCTCTGCACATCCCCCAGTTTCGAGGTGGTGTAGAACAGCGCCAGCGACGCCAGCGTCTGCTCACCCAGTGCGCCGCGCCAGCCCAGCTCGTAATTGTTGGTTTTCACCGGTTCCAGGTTCGACGAGTCGATATCGAATCCGCGGCGCGCATTGCGTAGCTGCACGCCAATATCCGGCAACTGGAAGCCCTGGCTGAACGCTGCATAGAGTTCCTGGCCCGCCACCGGTGAGTAGGTCACGCTGAGGTTGGACAGCACCGAATCGTAATGCACCTCGCCGCCCTGGACGGTAGCCGGCTGGGCGGCGGTCGACTCCGACAGCGGGATGAAGTCATCGTATTCGGCGGTGGCGTATTCGTAGCGCACGCCGCCTTCCATCGACCAGTGATCGTTGAACTTGTGCTGAAGCTGGGCAAAGCCACCGACACTGCGTGAGGTCAGGTCGGGCATGTAGGTCAGCTTGCCGATCTTGTCGAACACCCTGCCCCCGCTCGCGTCGTAGACCTGCGGATCGAAGATGTCGATCGGCATGTCGCTGCGCTCCTGGTTGAAGTCGGCACCCCATAGCAGCTCGGTAGTGCCCTCGTTGCCGAGCGGAGTACGCAGGGTGATCCGGCTGCCGTACACCTCGCTGTTCTGCATCACCTGATCGACATTGCGGCCACGGGTGGCCACCGCTCGTGCATCAAATGGCGTGAAGCGGGTGAAGTAGTCCCGGTAGTAGAGCTGCGCATTCAAGGTGCCGCCGAGAATGTCGGTGTGCGCGTATTCAAGGTTGAGCAGCGTGTTCTTGATCTGGTTCTGCTCGTCCAGCGACAGGCCGGACAGCGGCCTTGCCGGTACCGTGCCTGGCGGCAGCTTGGCGACCGACGGGTCGGAGGTGTAGTCGGAGTTCTGCTGGGCGTTGTAGTGGCTGGCAGACAGTTGGATACGCTGGACATCATCGATGCGCAAACCCAGTTTGCCGCCGATGTTGTAGGTGTTGGAGTCAAACAGATCACCCTGGCTGGGCTCTGGCGCGATGCGGTGTCCGTTGGCGTCGTAGGAGGCGCCGATATGTCGCGCGCCGAAGTCCATGGCGTAATCGACCTGGCCCTGAGAACCGGACAGGTGATGCTGCAACTGGCCGCCAAGACCGTCACTGTCCAGTTGGCTGAGGGGCGAGACGGCGGTCAAGGTGGTCTGCGCACGCGGTTCGCCACCGGCCGGGCGCGTGGTGATGGAGATGATGCCACCGGTTGCACCGGCACCATAGATAGCGCTGCTGCCACGGATCACTTCGATGCGCTCGATCAACGCCGGGTCGATGTTCGCCAGGTTGCGTGAGGAATCACGATTGGTGTTGAGCGGAACGCCATCGACCAGCACCAGCATGGTACGTCCGCGCAGGGTCTGGCCGTAGTCGGTGATGGTGCGGCTGGAGTCAGCCATACCGGGAATGCTTTTGGCCAGCAAGGTGGCCAGCCCATCGGAACCCTGGCGCAACTGCTCCAGTTGCTCGCGCTCGATGACATTGACCTGCCGGGCTTGCGGCACCAGGTCGCTGTTCAGACGCGACGAACTGATCTCCAGGCTGGCCAGTTCCACTGCTGCAGATCCGTCCGCAACAATTTCGGTGGCTTGCGCGGACGTACCCGGTACCACCAGATAAGTATGTTCGTCCCGTTCCTGGGCAGTCAGCCCGCTCTCGCCCAGCAACCGCTCCAGCGCTTCCTGCACGGTATAGCGGCCCCGCAGCGCGGGTGCAGTCTTGTTGGCAGTGATGTCACTGGCGAACAGGATCTGTGCCGACGCTTGGCGCGCGACGGCATTGAGGGACTTCTCCAGCGAGGTGGCCGGTACATCGAAATCGACCGGTGCGGATTGCGCCAACGACCATTGGCTGAGCAGCAGGCTGCTGGTCAGCAAAGACAGGCGCAGGAAGGGCTGACTCACGTTTTTATTCTCCACAAAGTAAGGTTGCATGGAGATAGCCGTCAGCACAGCCGCGTAACCCTACCTCGGTCGACGATTATTTTTTTGTTTCGCGCGATTTGATCAGCACCGCACCATCGGCTGCGGTGGAAACGCTCACCGGTAGGATGCCGGGCAACAGCGCCAGTAGGCGGTCGACATGGTCGCTGTCAAACACACCGGATACCGGCAACCGGGCAATACTCGGGTCCAGGAGCGTGATCGGCTGACGGTGGTAGCGCTGAAGCGTGCCGATAACCTCGGCCAGCGGGGTGCTTTCAAACACCAGGCGGCTGTCTTTCCAGGCGCTGACATCCTCGGCGTTGACCCGCGTTACCTGACCCGGCGTACCCTGTCGCACACGCAATTGCTGGCCAGCTTCGAGCAGCGCAAGCGTGTCGGTGGCGCCCCCTCGGACAGCTACCTTGCCCTCGGCCACGGTGACCTGCACATCCTCCCCGTGCCGATTGACGTTGAAGCGGGTACCGACCACGCGCACCCCTGTCTCTCCGGCATCGACCAGAAACGGCCGATAGACCATCGGCGAGACCTGGAACAGCGCCTGCCCACGTTGCAACTCAACCTGGCGAGAGCGCAGGTGCCAGCTGATGGTCATTTCGCTGTCGCTGTCGAGCAGCACCTCACTGCCATCGGCCAGCTGCAGCGCCTGACGCTGACCGACCTCGCTGATCAGGTGTTGACTGCGGTAGGCAGGGTCGAACCAGACAACGCCAGCAGCGATTGCCAACAGTAGCGCGCCAAGCGCTTTCCCTGCGCCGCGCTTGTTCTTGGCCGGCGTTGAAGGCGGAAGCGGAAAGCGCTGCTTGAGGTCCTCGCGAAACCGGGCGATGGCCTCGTCTTCCTGGCTGTAATCCTTGGACTTGTGCGCGTTGCGACTCATGACAGCAGCTCCATACCCAGGTGTTCGCGGCAAGCGCTCATGCCCAGGCGCAGGTGCTTTTCTACGGTTTTGAGGGAAATGCCCAGGCGTTCAGCCACTTCGGCTTGTGGCAGCTCATGCAGTTTGTGCATCACGAAGACCATCTGACAGCGTGGCGGCAGATTGGCAATCGCCTCCGTCAGCAGCGCCAGGGTGCGTTCACCGTCGATATGCCGCGCCTGGCTCGGAGCGCCACTGACGACGTCAGGCAATGACGGTACATCGATAACCCAAGCCTGGCGTCGACGCTCGCTCCGGTAGCGGGTGATCGCGATATCGTGGGCGATCTTGCGCAACAAGGCCACTGGCGTGCGCACACCCTGCTTTTCATCCTGTTCAAGCAACTGCACACACAAGTCGTGTACCACCTCACGGGCGAAGACCCGCTCACCGAAACGTCGGCGAACATGATCCACCAGCTCGTCGTAATGCCGGACCAGTGCTGACAAGAGTGTGGGTTTGGGAGGCTCGACCTGCACGATGACCTGCGCGAAACGGATGCCATGGGAGAGGCGTGGCCGCGCAGTATAAATGCGAATGTTTTACATTTAAAGCAAATAAGATTGCCGCTGCACTGCTGGAAGGACTTTATAGATCTCGGAAACCACCTGCATCGTCGCCTCTTCAACCGTTCCCTCATTACGGCATAGCACCCAGCCGTGATCCGCAACCGCCCGCTCGAACGCCTCGGTAGAAGCAACATGCTCTTCCAGCCTGTGCATCACCGTACTGCTCAGCCCGCGCGTGCGTGCCGCTGCCCTCGCCCAGGAAATTTCAGGGTCGGTGACAACCCCGACATGCAGATCGGGCACTTGCACGTTGCGGTCAATGTTCAACTGGAGAATTTCTGCAAACGGGACCATGCGCCGAAACGCGGCATCCGACGGGTACCAGCGATCAATCAGGATGATGCTGTCCGCTGGCTGTTTGGTCAGCACGTGCTGGGAAATCCAGGTACGGCTATCGGCAAAGCGCTCACAAACCCCCAACTCCAGTTCCCGACTGGGGTTTCTGACAAATTGGTTCACCAGGACCATTGTTTCACCCCGGTAGGGATCGCTTTTTTTCTCGCAAAGCCGAATCACTTTTTTGTTGTCGGCCCTCAGTACTTTGGTAATGGCTTCCAA
>OEPS010000193.1_pt1 | contig 22817 bp, 28 predicted proteins | sample 1539411 | NCBI WGS metagenome assembly OEPS01 (sample SAMN02671747, study PRJEB22543) | soil metagenome | biome: bacteria | place: China:Hunan Province, Lengshuijiang City | collected 2012-10-15 | depth 0.08m m
CATTTTATTATTTACGACTCAATTTGCATTCGATAGTGAAGCGATTTCTTCCCTCCTTATGTGTATGTCAACATGCCTTATCATGCTTCACATATCATCAATGCAAAAATTTATCAATCTTAAAATAAGGCATGATATATCATATGGGGTTTATCTGTGGGGTTTCCCTATCCAGCAAGCTATATCTCAAAACCTAAATTTTCCTTTTATAATAAACATCACCCTATCAATTTTAATGACAATTTCCATTGCTTATGCCTCATGGTTTTTTGTAGAAAAGCCAGCATTGATGCTCGCGAAGAAAATATCAGAACTGGATTCGAAATAATAATTAATTAAGAGTATTCATAAATAATTAAAACACCTGGAGCACCATCATGACCATTAACTGCTTCAGAGGAAGGCTGGCGGGAATTACCGCCGCCGCCGCTTCCATATCCGCTTCCATTCGTACCTGTTGAGCCAGAACTGCCAGAACCAATACCTGACCCACCGTATTGCGAGGGAGCCCCATCACCACCAACGGCACCAGTAGAAGAGTTAAAAAATAAACCAGCCCCTCCACGGCTACCTTGGGTTAATAACAAATTACCACCAGTTGGCATAGAGCCTGGTGCCCCACCAACGGCAATGAAAGCTGATGACGCAGAGCTTGTCAAAGATGTTCCTCCCTTACCACCAGTTGCCGTTATCAACGTGCCAAGTTTAGTATCGCCTCCAGCATTTCCGGTATTCCCCCCTACACCACCAGCGCCGCCAACACCAATGCTAATTACTGCAGCATTGCCTATGCTTGCAATGCCAATTTTCGCTTTCAGGTAGCTACCTGAACCACCACCACCACTTACAGCTGCATTATCATCTGTTGTGGATGAACAACCACCGCCGCCACCGCCGCCGCCGACTGCTTCGACAATAATATACCTGGTGCCAGCAGTAGGGGAATAGGTTCCTGATGTAGTAAATACAACGGTATTTAGCAGGAGACCAGGTGTTTTTTTCATGGCCTTCAACAATTGACTGTCGTCATCAGGGTTCAGCGTAATACCAGAACCTTCCACAGCATTGACTAATTCACGCTGAAAGGTATTAAGCATTTCAGCATTAATAATGGTTGGCGAAATCCCATTTGCAACGTTGCCGTTAGTATATTCGCCATTAGCATCAGCTGTATCCGTTGTACTTCCAACTTTTTTCATAATTAACCTTATACGTTTAATTAGCAGAAATATTTCCCGAGGCAATATCAAATATCGTTGCAAATTCAGGGGTAATTTCATAAACCCCTTCATCATTAAAGCCAAAATAGATATAACCAAACTTCACCAGCGTATAGGATGGCGCCAGTGCGTTAATACGACACTCAAGCTGGCGGTTTCCCCAGGAACGAAGAGGGTCGCCGCAATAGCTAAGTCCGGCGCGCGCATAGGAGATCGTGGTATCCTCTGCTTCCACCAGCCAGACGAACGGCCAGTCATCGCCATTTAACCCGTCACCACAAACTGATAAGCCCGACCGCGCCTGCCTGTATTCTTTGATAGAAATGACATAGCCCATCGCGGCAGTAATACTGAGAAAATAACTTTTCGACTGGCCGCCGGTACTGATTAATTTCGAAACAATAGCGCTCTGCCGTTTGGCGATCGTATCCACTTCCCCGATAGAGCAGTCATCAGGTAACCCCAGCGTTTTTTCCCACTCAGTGAGCATGATGGTCGCTGTCTTCGGGAATGCCCCACGAAGCAGCGCCTGAGCATCGTTATCGCTGCGCTGGAAGCTGGCCCCCAGCGCGCGAAGTACTGCTGCCTGAACAGCTTTCGGATCCCTGGTCCATGCTCTGCCAGAGGGGATTAGTGCCTGCAGCGCCCGGAGATAGTCATCCGTCGTGAAAAGACTCATGTATAGTTCACCTCGCCACGAACGGCCAGCTCCCCAATTCCCGGCTCAATATTGACAGAGGGTGAAACCAGAATGAATCCGGATGTCCCGGCGACATCACCTATGGCGCGGTTGAGATCGGAAATGTAGATTTTTCCCGTCCCGAGAGGATTAGCGGATTCAAACAAAACACCATCGATGGCATCAGCAATAGCAGATGTCGTTTCACTGTCCGCGTAGGAGATACCGCTTATCTCAAAGTCCTGGACGTATTCAATGGGTGAACAAACATAGTTCAGGGAAGTGACCGGCGCGAGCGGATACATATAATCGGCTACCCTCCCCTGATCGCCGGTGGCTTTGACGGCACCCCACTCTTCCAACTGCGAGATGCCATCGGTACCGACCGGGAAACCGTGGTTTGTTTTATCGCTGCCATCACACATGATGTAAATCACAACCGTCCCCGGCCCCATCCCCCGGCGCCGTATCCATGCCCGGGTAACACCAGGAACCGCCAGAGCCCATCCACGATAATCCGTATCACTCCCTCCCTGTGGTGGATTCTGGAACGCCAGCAGCCCGCGCTGCCGGAAATCCTCCTCGTTCTCGATGTCGGCGCCGCCGGTAGCCGGTTCGATCAGCGTAACCGAGCTGTCGATACCCGGTACGTTGGCATCCAGCGTCAGGAGCGTCCCGGTATCCGCATTTCCCCGACCGCCGCCGCCGGTGACATCCTCTGAGATATCCGGCAGGCTGGCCGTCACCGCAACGGTGGCGCTACCATCTGGACCAATGGTTACACTGGCGTCAGTAATGTACTGGTAGCCATCTGCGCGGTTGATAACGGAGCCCTTTGCTAAGACCCGGCCCGGTGTTCCGGTAATGGCGGCGGCTGGCGAGTGTGCCGCGGTTGCCGCTTTGCGGTAGGTCTGCTTTAGCGCCATCCACCCGGCAAGCCATTCATCGGTGGAAGTGAACGGCGTGCTCTGTCTGCCGATATAATCCAGATAGGCATAATGCAGGTGCGCCATACCCGCATCCATGTCGGCCAGCACCTTCAGATTACCGAATCGTAGCAACGCGCCGACGTTCTCCAGCTCTGCCTGCATGAACTGGCGGTTCTCGTCGCGGAGCTCACTCAGTGTTTTCCGTTTAAATGGCATTATTCAGTTGCTCCCATAGCCAGAAGAATTTGAACTCCTGCCAGTCCCCTGCCGGCGGCAAATACCGGATGATCAGATTCAGCCGGTCGGGAAAGACTATTTCCGACTGCGCCTGTATCTCTGCCGCAATACCATCCGATTTCATCCAGTCCAGCGCCTCTTCGGCATAATCTTCTGCTCTCATCGCCACTTCACGAGTCAGCTTTTCACGCCGCAGTAGCCACAGCCTTGAGCCAATATTCCGATCGTTATCCAGATCACCCCACCAGCCGCGGCGGTCGGTTCCTTCATAATTGTCGTCAGCGCGCGCCAGCCCGTCGGAAAACAGGCTGATAATCACCGCCGTGTACATATCATTTTCTGAGGTTAAGATGCCGTTTCCGGCCTGCCAGTCTGCGTGAAGGGCATCAACATTCCAGAAAGAGGAAATATCACTCATACCTGACTCTCTGTTTTTTCGCTGGTTATGGTGCTGTCACCGGACTGAACTTTTTTAACGTCATGGTCATGTTCATTGTGAGCATCACGCAGTTCTTTGAGCGTTTTATCGTTCGTCTCACAGTTATCGATGACGTCTCCGGTCACCAGGAGTTTGGGGGTGACCAGCTTTACCTGCTCCGTTGCCGTCGCAGTGATGTTTGCAGCATTGCTGATCTCCACATCCTTACCTTTGGCATCAATGAAAATGCCCGACCCGGTCAGATGAATATTCAGCCCCCACTGGTTGTAGACCACCGTTTCCCCTGGTTTCAGCCCGGTATGGCGATAAGCCTGATGGTTAGAGGCAATGACGACGGGGCTGGAACGATCGCCTCCCAGAAATGCAATAACCACATCAGCACCCGCCGGCAACCCCGATGAAAAGCCAAAATCAGAAAACCGCGGCGCGCTGGCCACTTCCAGCGGGGTCTGATACTGCACTTCCTGTACCACCCCGCTATCTTTCTGGCTGGTAATACGACCAATGCCCAGCATGCCCGCGATGCGGGTCGCCGCTTTTCTTAAATTTTGAATCATTGGTTTAATCCCGGTATTTGCTGATAGAAGGCATAGGGCTGGACGCTGAAGGCTTCGGGCGGTAGCAGATACATTCTGGCGTGAGTGCCGTCGCTGTCTCTGATGTAGGTCACCTCGGCAATCAGCATTTCCGTATCCGGAAGCTGCATTGAGGGGATATTTACCGGGATCAGCGTATTCGGCTCCCAGAGTTTTCCCGCCTTATCGCGCCAGGAATCAATCGTGACGCTCAGTGGCTTTGAGCGGCCGTATCGTCGGTTCATCTCCCAGTCAATGGCGCGCTGCGCCTGCTGGGATGCCATCAGCGTGCTTTCCACGATGATGATCCGTTTCCGGTAGCGCATGCTTGCCGCCTCCGGATCGCGCGCCGTCGCCAGTGTCACCGAGTCGTAAGCCGTATCAGGGGAAAAGCCGGCGATCGGGGAAATACTCATCGACACACCAACGTAATCAGAGAAGCGGTCAGCCATTGAACGCCGGTAGTTGGCCTGCTCGAGGTTTACCCCTTCGGAGACGCCACTGGCCGCGCGCTTTGTTCCCACCCGGGTAAGAAATAAATTACCGTCAGGCTGATCGTAATAGAGCAGCGCTGACCAGCGGGAGACCCGCTCAAGTATTTCCTGCGGCGACTCCCCCCAGTTGAGCGTGAACTGGGGAACGCTGACTAAATCATCGATATCAGTGGAAACCGTAATGCCGTAATACGATGCGAGTCTTGATGCTATCTCCAGCGCATTGCCGCCGTTGATAACGTTGTTCGGCCATTCTGCTGAGCAATCGACAAGATCGCAGCACTTATTGCGCCCCGTTGCCCTGACTTCATGGCGCGACCGGGAAATCGATGGCGACCAGTCGTCGACATAGCCTGTTATAACCAGATCGCTGCCGAGTTTTACCTGGCAGGGCATCCCCTCGTTCACCAGTTGTTTCTGATCACTACCGGGAAAATAATCCATCAGACCCAGATCAAAATCGGAGGGGAAACGCTCAATACCGCGGGTAACCCGCACAGAATCCCACCCTTCAATGACTTTCCCGCCGACAGTCAGAGAAACGATATCCTGATCGTTATCGGTACTCATTGTCTCAACACCTTCATCGTCGTCGGCATAAACGCCGGATGCGGCACGCTGGCTTCCTGTATCAGTTCATTCGCCCGTGAGGCATCCTGATACAGACGATTAGCCAGAACCAGTGCAGGAATGGGCAGCGCGGTGTTAACCTGCATCAGATCACTCAGCCCGGCTGAAATCTGGGCCATGGTGTCCAGGAAGGCGCTTCTCACTGCCATCAGCGCACTATAGAGATCGTCATCCGCCCGGTCGCCCGCCAGAAGTAATGCCGTATCCAGCTGCGTGGCCACGCGTTGCGTGATTTCCTCGGCCTCATTACGACTGGTAGGGTTGTAATCGGCCGCCGCATTCGTCATTGCCCCGCTGCACAGCACAATGATGAGCGTGTTCATTGTGTCGGCCAGTTGCTGACTACTTTCAGACTGCTGGTAATCGGTGCTGGTTGACGCCGCCAGCTTTTCAAACGCAGCGATCTTATCGTTCACGCCGCCGGCACTGTTCAGAATGCGATTGACCACATCGGCAACCCCCTGAACAAAATCATCAACGGATCCTGCCGAACTCAGCGCAGACGTCGTATCCAGTACAGCCTGACGGTCCATCACAGACCGGGCGGAGACCTGTTCTGACAACGCCTGGTAATCATCTGAATCGTCAGCATCACGATTTCCGTTAAGACCCGACGAACTCCCGCCAACCGTCCCTTTGCTGTACCGACCGTACCGGTTGTTCCCGAAGGTGGAATTCAGCACGTTACTGACGTTCGTCACCTCACTGATGGTGTTGTCCACCATATTGGTCCAGAACGTCACGGTTCCCTTTATGGTCTTAATCCCCTGGCTCACACCGCGGATCTCGCTTTTGATTCTCGCAAGGGTACTGGCAACCGCCGTGCTGACCAGCTTCAGATAGTTGGTGCCGACGGTGTCACCCGCGGCGGTACTGTCTGTAACGGCGAAGACCTTTAACCCCGACTCAATCACCATCAGGGTAAACTCAAACGAACGACCATTATCGGCGGAGCCGGAGAGTCTTAGCCCGTTCTCAGGTATGGAAACGGTCATTTCCCCCAGTGTGGGGTGAATGAGCGTACCGCTCCCCTTCGCTTCACACGCATTAATCAACGCCTGCCGCTGGGAAATGACATCCCCGCCGCCGTAGACCAGGCTGTTCTGGACGATAAAGCCACGGATAATAAATCGCCGTGTCCCGCGCCCCATGTCCTCAATCCAGGCGGTATCACGGTAGGGATATTCGTGGACGGCCTGCCGGCGTCCATGGCTGCCTTCCTCATTAACCACAGCAAAGGGCACGCCACGAAAAGAGCCAGGCCGTAATTGACTCAGCCAGTCCTCACTACCGCCACCGCCCATCAGGGAAGTTATTGCATCCTGAATAATTGCCATCAGGCCTCCGGAATAAAAAAAACCGCCAGGGCGGCGGTTTAATCGGGTTAGTAATTCATGGCGGTTGTTATTCTGCCGTTATCCTCAACGTTATAGGTTTTCTTCTCCCCCTTATCATTGACCAGGGTGATTTCCAGCTTCATTTTCTGATCGGCCATCGCCTCTTTGAGAGACCGGGTCAGGTTTTCACTGGCTGCCTCTCTCCCGTTGCCGGAGGCTGTCAGGATAGAAGAGCTGTCAAACGTATCAGGCTGAGGCGCGAGGATGTTCTGTCTCTGTTGGCTGAGTACACTACTATCACGAAGACCTGACCAACGCGGGTCACTGATGGCCGTTTGAATTGCAGCCTGTATCTCATCTTCAGAATATGGCTGCGCGCCATTCTCATGCTGAATCATGGCTGCCATGACAGATTTCAGTACTTCCGGGTTATGCAGATCCATCCGCTGCTGGGGCTGAAATCCCGTCGCGGCTGAGACTGAATTGATATAGGACTGAGTGTCATTTTCTGACCGCGGCGCATAGGTGTGGATCATGCTGTTCAGCGTGTTATTCCCACGATCGCCATATAACATCAGCTGCCTGGCCATTGCCGCCAACCCGTCGTTGCTGTTGTCATAAGTGACGAAACCACGATTCACCCCGGTCGCATTAGGCGCTATCCGGAGATTGCCCGGGTTATTATTTCTGAGGCCCAGTGCCTGGTTAGATGGCTGGCTGTAATTCACCTCCCCGCGTGGAGCTGCTGCACCTGCTGGCAGGATGACAGACAAATCATTACGGAGTTGTTCAGCTCTGTCACTGGCGCCATATTGCGCGTCGTAGCGTTTCCGGACGGCATCCGTCATAAAGCCGGCATCTACCGCCCCGCGCTCACGCCGGGAAAGGGTGTTATACAGCGCTTTATCACCCTGAATGCGGCGTAGCTTCCCGGCATCCTTGCTACTGATAAACCCCAGCGCATGCGACAGCCCGGTGAAATCGCCATTCGTGAACAAGTCGGTCACACCTTCGAGACCGTCTTTCACCGAACCATCGGAAAGCAATCCCTTAAACAGAGAGTTTTTCGAACGGTTTTTCAGCCCATCCCATGCTGCGCCCAGCTCATTCATGGTGCCGTTAACCTCGGACAATTGCCGATTAAGTTCCGGATCAACTGTCAGGCCAAGTTCATCAGATTTAGTCAGCAATGCTTTCATCCGTACGCCTTCACGCATCAGCGCCAGCATTTCCGGCGTCAATCCGAGGGCATCGGAAACCGACTTCTGCTGGTCAGGGCGCAGGCTCGGGAAAACGCGCGCTATCGACTCCAGCGTTCTCAGCGTATCAACGGATCCGTCATTGTTTTTCTGGATCTGAACGCCAATCTGTGACAATGCGCCAAGCACCTGGCTGTTGGCACCGCTGGCGGCCTCCTTCAGGCTTTTAGCCATCCCCTCGATGGAAGCGTTGGCACTGTCACCATCAGCCCCCAGTATCCGCATGGCGCCGGACAGTCTGGAAAAATCCTCCACCCGCATACCCGCATTTTTCGCGGCAACATCGAGGTTATAGGCTTCCCTTGAGGCCTCATGGAAACCATAGGCAATCTGTTTTAACCCGAATCCCGCCGCCCCGACTACACCCAGCGACGCCAGCTTTCCTGACAACTCACCGACCATCTTCAGCGGCGGCACCATGTCCCCGATGTACTGCACGTTATCACGGGCATTTTTGGACAGATTTTCAAAACGGGAGATAAAACCGTTCAGTCCATCGAGGGTCTCCTGTCCTCCTAACTGGAGACCCTCTTTGGTTTTATCCAGCTTTGGCTCCAGATCACGGATAGCCTCATTGATTCGTTCAATGGCTTCCGTCGCCTGGTCGCTGGCCACCAGCTCAAAGTCGAAAGAATTACTCATCGGGTTTGGTATTCCTGAGTTTATTGATACGGGAGGCCTGCGATACCCACCACTTCAGACGGGCATAGGTCATGCCCCATGCCCTGTCCTCGGTCCAGCGGAAATAAAATGTGACGTCAGCGGCCGTTTCCTGCCAGGCGGTCAGGGCTTCCAGGTCAAAAAACCGAGCAAAAAATCCTCACATTTCCGGAAGTCGATAAAATCCATCGGCTGAAGCACACTTTCCCGTGTATCCGTGACCAGCGAGATCAACAGGCGCATCGCCGCCAGTGAAGTGGACGATGCCTGCTTTTCGTAGAACTGCTCGGCCTGGCTGAGCGTCGGCGCCTTCAGCTCCAGTTGCTCATAGCGTGTTTTTTGCGCCTCATCGACCAGAGGCTTGATGAGGGGAATGACTTTGGTGCGTTCAAGTTCTGCCATCTTAGTTCTCCGTTACGTCCCTGCCTTCCCAGCGAACATCAAACACTGCGTCTTCGCTTTCCACCTCCTGAACGTTAACCGTCCAGAGTGCGCGACCGATAATAGTCTTTCCGTTCGCCAGCTCGGCGATCACGTTGACGTTCGTCTGACCGTTAAACCCCAGCACGTTAGTCCCGCCACTGTCACGCAGACGGGCTGAAATATACGGGGCAACCGGTTTTTCTTTATAACCATGTACTCCGTCCATGCCTGTCAGCGTGGTGCGATTGACAGTAGCTGACTGGTATTTAAACGAGCCCTCCACCATCACAGTCACCCCATTGACGGTGACATAAGCGGTACCCGCCAGGCGGTTAGTGGTATCTCCTGCCATGATTTATGCTCCTGTTGACTCAGCCTGCAGGCGGAACTGATTAAGCAACGCGAAGATGCGCAACTGGTTCATAAGCGTTCCCGGCCACAGTACGTCAACGCGGTTCGGGTTCGTTTTGTTCTGCTCAACAATAATGTTTCTGGCAAAGGCCTCTGCGTCCTGCGCATAGCCGTTAAAGACCAGCGTCTGGTATTCCGCAATCTGATCGGCCCTGATGATGTTAGGTGTCACAATCGCCGCCCCCGGCGCAAAACGCGTGCCGTCCGCGGCCAGCTTCATGCGACCAAATTTACTGGTGACTGCAGTGCGGAGATATCGCGTGACAAACATCAGGCTGAACAGCGTTTCCACCTGCAGGTAACTGTCGTCTTCGTCGCCATAGCTGTTTTTCTGGTAGGTGGTAATCAGGTTTTCAATCATCACCGTCCCGTCATCACCTACGGTGTAAGTGGAGATGCCGCTGTACAGCAGGTTGTTGCGCTCTGTCAGCTCAAAGCGATCCGCCAGATCCGGCGCCAGCACGCCATAAACAGGCAGACTTTGTAGCGGGCGTCCGGGGTCATTACGCAGGCTGGGTGCGGCGGCCCCAGTCAGTGCCGCCGCCCAGATATAACGCGGTGACGGTGAGCGGTACACGCCAAGCAGTGACTCATGCTGGTTATTGCGGGTTTCCCCTTTGGTGCCAAGCTCAGCGTAAGTGCCATTGGTGGTGGTGAAAGCGTGGCCATAAAGCTGTTTATCCCATGCCCAGCGGCCCGTTGCATCATTCAGAAACTCCCGGATGGCATCCAGTGATGCGGTGTCATCATAAGGGTTAATGACAAAATCAAAAGTCTTATCCTGCAGGTTGCCAAGGGCATCAATAAAATCCGGCGCGCCGGCGCCGCCGGCCATGCCCGTGATGGTCAGCGTCAGTCCTGCGGGCGTCACCTCGCCGCCCTGAACACCGAGGTAATTCAGCCTGATATCAATACCATTGCCCAGTAACCCGGCATTCTTGGCCGTCAGTGTCACGGTATCTGTGGCATCGGCTTTTACAGCAGCGGTCACCGGCAGTTCCGTTTTGCGGGTAATCGCCGCGACCAGCGCAGTGGCAATCTGAGCCGGAGTGTCAGTCGCCAGTACGGTCAGTTGTACGCGAACGCCAGCAATATAAAGAGAGATCACGCCGGTTTCTGTCGCCTGTGTGGCAACCTTGATACTGCCTGTTGCCACTGCCATCGAATCCGCATCATCAGCCAGCGGAAGGATCCAGACCTCCGCAGCGGTATCGTTTTTTTGATACGCCGTCATCATGCCATGCAGCATTGAGCCTTTTCCGGTAAGCTCACCCACCGCATTGGGAGAAGAGACTTTTACCGGGATTTTTTCCTGTGCAGAGCCTGATGCCAGCATCTGACCAATCAGCAGCGTTCGCTGTGTAGCGGTCGCCGTGTTGGCCATGGAGTTATCAAACTCCACATGAAAAAGCGGCACACGTAAATTGCCGGGAACTCGCGAAAATGGAACGGTCATTTAGTTACGCCCTCTTTTTTTACGGCGTTTTTAACGCCCTTTTCCGGTACCTGGCTGACGTCACCATCCTTCAGGCGGCGGCGCCAGAACGTATTATCAGGTACCTCCGCGCCATCTTTGGGCAAAGGCTCCCCCCTGACAGGGCAGCGAACGCTGAGCCCGTCCTTCGGTTTTACAAACATGATTACTCCTGAAGGTCTATTTTTACGCCCGGCTGCGGCGTACCGTCCGGCATGTTGATGGTGATGTCGATCCCCGCCAGCGGTACCGTATCGACCGGATAAAAGTCTTCCGGTCCCTGATAGTGCTCAATATCAATTTCGATAAGCAGCTGGCCCATATGCGCTTCGCCATCCGCATCAACATCAATCGTCGAGCGAACCTCCGCATATTTCTGGATGTTCCGGGTCAACTCGTAGCTGTTAATCACCGCCCTTTCCACCTGTTCCCGGAGCTCCTCCAGTGCAACCTCCGCGCGCATGGCGCCATCATCAGTGGTTTCACTGTCATACTCCTGAACCCGGCCGGTAATACGAACGGTGGTCAGAGAGGTGAAGGCCGGGGTATTTCGCCCCTGCGCCTTTTTGTGATCAAATGGCGTCTGAACAAGCAATGCAGGGTACAAGTCCGGCGAAGTTGCCCAGTCACGCGGGGAATACACACGATCGCCGGCGGCGGTTTTATCTTTCAGCGCGGCCACGACCATTTGTCGTATTGCGGAAGCATTCATCGGGTTTTCGCCACATTGAGAACGAGACGCGAGCCGCCATGGCTGTCCGGTTCGACGTTGGACACAACAAATAACTGATTGATGACCTGACCCCCGACTGTTTTAATAAACACACGGTCAGATACGGCAGGCTGCGGTTTACCCAATTGACGAAATTCAGCATCACGCACACCCAGCATCGGGCTGGAGGTGTTAATTTCTGATTCACCATCAAGATTTTCTGCAACCTGCGCATAGCCACGGTCAAAAATACCGTTAATCGTAAAAGGAGTACCGTTGCGGGGACGGTACTCATGCTCATCGCCAAACACGCCATGGAGCGGACTCAGAAGATGTAAATCCCAGTCCACGCCCATCTGCTTACTCCGTTGTGATTTTCACACCACGCGCAGCAGATAATGCGCGCTGTCGCAGAGCATGGACATCGGCAATTACACCTGCTGCCAGCAGACGCTCGGCATCCTTACCGGAGACCGGAATAAGGGAGTTTTCCCGATAGACCTCACCGTCATGGCGGATGCAATTCCCTTTCAGCACCACGAACTCAGGTTCCGCGGCTTCTTCCTGGTCATCTTCTTCAGCGGTATCCTCATCATCGGATGGATCACCATCTTTTTCGTCATGCTGCTGGGTCTCCTGAACGCTGCCGCCTGCATTCAACTCGTCAATAATCAGACCATCATCGGCAGTCCCTTCCACATTCAGATCATTGACCGGTTCGGTTTTGGTTGCTTTAGCCATATCAGACCACCGTTGCGCAGAGGGATGCGTTTACCCGGCTCGGAATAACCAGCGGGGAGGATTGCATCAGAATTAAACGTTGGGCCGGGTCTTCTTTCACCCAGGATTTTGGTGCATAAGCCAGCGGACCGTAGTTGAATGCCGGGTCGAGGATAACGCCAAAAGCTCGGGTACCCATCAGATCGGCGCCAGACATAATTACGGCACCATCGGGGATCATCGGCTTCTCGACATTATCGAGCGGGTCAATAAACCAGTCGTTATATAACCAGAGATCAAAATTGCCCCAACGCCCTTTATAAATGGCGCCCTTCATCGCCTGTGGGCCAGCGTTAATCTGGTTACCAAATGGGCTCAGCGCCGGGAACGTGATGGCGTTATCTTTGATGGTGGTATCCAGTCGGAACGCACGCCATGACTTGCTCGTGAACACCAGATCCGTCGCGACGGAACCGGATTCTTTCAGGAAAAGCGTCTGCCAGGCTTCGATATCATCAGAAGGTTGAGTATTGGTAGTACCAGCGGCAATCGTCAACGGCCATTTGTCCGAACCGCTCAGGGTGATAGTCAGATCCGAAGAACGCCCGAAATCCACCACTTTGGTTTCATAGCCTTCCCCGGTAACCGTAACGGTGCCGGACACCAGCGCGCTGGCGGCCATCCACTCCAGACGACGGTTGATCATGTCAATCTGATCGGCCATCTCAAACTGCAGGTTCAACATTTCACGTTCTGCGGCCGTGTACTCCCCACCAATACGCTCACCAATCTGGCGGCGGATGGGTTTACGCAGATCCGGCGCGCGCTTATCTTTGATATAGGCAGGCTTGAAGGTGTTAGTCTGGTACTTACGAGACTCGACCAGCTTACCTTCCACCAGCGGGGAGACGAACGGCGCCATACGACGCAGGCCGACATCCACGTCAATCGCCACTTCTTCGGTCTCATAAGTCACGACGTTCGGAAAGAAACGATCAAGTAGCCAGTTCTGACTGGTTTTCAGGTTAGGAACGACCTGCACCAGCACACTGGTATCATAAATATTTTCCATATTCAGTCTCTTGATGGTGCCAGTTCTACGCTGGCAAAAATTTTAAATGAGTCGCCCCCTGCCGGTTAAAGCATTCGCCAGGAACGATGAGGGATAAATCAGGAGGTGGTTAAAGGGGCCTGAGCGCTGTCTTTCAGGAAGATGGCCAGCGGGCGTAGTTCGGTTTTCAGTTCTGCAGCAGTCCACGAATCGTCAAAAACAATATGATTCTGGTTGAACTCGCCCATCAGGTACAGGCCGCCGGACTGATCACCATGAGTGGAAGCGTCCACATCATCAACCAGAATGGCCGCCGGCGTCTCGCTACCGTCCGTTGCCGTTTTCACACTTAATGTGTATTTGCCGCTGGCGGTGATCATGCCAAGCACAGCGCCACGCTTATACACGCCGCCGGTGATCGTGCCGGTATCGGTGACCAGTTGCAGCGTACCGGCAACCAACTGATCCGGAACAAACACTGAACTCTTCATGCCCGGAGCAAAGGCATTCTGACCAAATTGATCCATTATTTATCCCCTCTGTTGGTGTCGTAGAGGCTGGTCATCTTACTCACCAGCGCTGATTTACCGCTTTCTTTTGGTCCGCCATCCGGATTCAGGCGAGTCTGGTGGCTGGCCTGCATACGCTGGTCAAGCGAGCGTTTACGCGTTGCGTCGGGCTGCGATGCTGGCGCGGTGGAAGCCAGAACATTGATGGCGGCAGCAGAGCTCATACCGGTATTGAATGCCAGCGACGCGGCCAGTGAAGGATTCGCCGCAGCGTGCTTACTGCCGAAGATACGGGCACAACGTTTACGCTCGGCGGCGCGGGCATTTTTCACCGCTTTGCTTTCTTTGCGGTCATCGTCGCCGTCATCTTCGGAATCGTCATCGTCTTCAGCAGCTCCCGGATCGTCGCCGTCATCTTCCGCATCATCGTCACGTTCGTCGTCTTCCGCGTCGTCGTCACGCTCATCATCCTCGGCGTCATCTTCGCGCTCATCCTCTTCCGCGCGACGGCCTTTCGCCTTTTTGTCTTCTTCGTCTTCGGAAGCAGTCGCACCACGGCCAATAAGGTGAGCAAAACTAAATGTCTTTTTCTTCGCCATTTCAGGCTCCTGTTTTTTCAAGTAAGTTTCTGAACGCAGCATCAGGAGGGCATACCTCATCAGCCAGTCCAAGTTCCACACCATCAGCAGCCATAAAACAGGCGGCCTGAGTACTTTTGATAACCTTTACGCTAATCCCCCGATTTCTGGCGACAGTATTCACGAACAATTCGCCCATGGTGTTAATGTCCCGTTGAATGGCTGCCAGCGCTTCGTCTGACAGTTCTCTCAACGGAGAACCTTCAGCCTTACGGGATCCGTAGGTGATGATTGTTACCTTGAGACCGTCATCTTTAATCCGTTGTGTCCAGTCAAGGTGCATGGTGATTACACCGACGGAACCCACGCCGCCAGTGCGAGGGACAGAAATCCTGTCCGCCGCACTGGCAATGGCATAGGCAGCGGAATAGGCGCTTTCTGTCAGAATGGCATGGATGGGTTTTTCCCCGCGGGCACCATAAATGACATCAATCAGATCGAAGCAACCCGCAACCTCGCCGCCTGGCGAATCTATGTCCAGGCAAATCCCCGAAATATCGGGGTCATCCATCGCGGTGAGAAAGGCCTGACGAATGCCGTCATATCCTGTCATCCCACTGTAAGGACGCAGGCTGCCCAGCTTTTGCACCAGCGTCCCGCATATCGGAATAACGGCGACACCCAGCACATTGTCATAACCTGGATCGTGACGGGATTCCCGTCCCCGATTATCGTCGTATCCATACCAGTCATCATCTATGGCAAGGGCGGTTTCGATTTTACTGATACCAAACCGGTCCATAACGGATGCCATAATGACTTCAGCTTTACTCGGGTGTAGCGCCAGCGGAGTATTAAATAAACGCTGGGCCAGATGAGGTAGATTCACTTTTCCTCCGGATCGGTAATTGTCTGGCTGGCGAACTGGTCCGCCTGCGCCCAGCTCGGCAACGGAAGCCCACGCTTTAGACAGGACTCAATTTCCCGCTGGCGCTGATCAAGAATTTCTTCCCAGTCCTCACCCACGTTTTCACCCACTTCAATTTCAAGAGTAGAAAGGCCGGCATCAAGACCAAGGATGGCGCCTTTTTTCTCCGCCACCGGATCAACCCATCCCCTGCCGGGTCCCATCCAGCGCGCACGTGAGTACGCTGCCCGAGCATCAATAAAATCCGGGGCATTCGACGGAAGAGGTAAATCCTCGTTATCGTGAACTTCTTCAACAAATGCAGTCAGCACAGGCTGTGCGGTACCCATGGAAAAATCATCACGCCGGCGGGTGAGTGTTTTCCATGCTTCAAGCAGTGAAGATCGTGCAGAGCTGTAATTCACATCGGACCAGTCCTGTGTAACCTGCTGCGGAGATAACCCCGTACCGGATGAGAAATTACGCAAGACTGCCGATTCAAACACTTCAAAGTTGCTGTACGGTCGAGCCGCATTGACAGTATTGATTTTCTCGCCTGGATACATAATCGGCATACGTGCGCCGTTTTGAAGCGTTAACCGACGGTCTTTATGAAACTCGATACGCCCGTCCTGATATGCACCAAGACTTGTATCATCGAAATTTTCTCCCAGTGCCGCCTGAACCATTTCAGGGTCGTAGGGAGATTCTATGTAAGCTGCAAAAATCGCATTGAGTATCGCAGCTTCAAGTTCGCTCTCATCATATTTCACCAGCATTTTCAGGCGCTGGATGACTGGTGTGAGAATTCCGTTTCCACGGTGCTGCGCTCCACGCTCATGATCGAAGTCGTGAACAACATGCGGTCGTCCCCAGTCTGTCTCCCGCGGTATACGGCGCCATGTCATCGTTTTGGCGCCACTCCACCAATCCCCAATATGCGCTTCCCGGAAGTGATACGCGATGGGAGCTCCATCAGCATCAATTTCGACACCGCCGCGGATATTCGGCATATCAAAATTCTGCTGTGGGTTACTGAGTCTGTCAGGATCTACAACCTGAACCGTCGTTGCATAGCGCCCCTTACCTCTTCCCAGGCGATCGGTGCGGTACTGGAGAACCATCAAGGCATCACCATCAATAAGTTTGTGACGGAAAGCCAGGCGTAACATTTGCGGGACGGTCAGCTTGCGTTCAACGTCGCAGTAACGTCCGGTATCGTATGCCCAGGTTCGCCAGTGGGAAGCAAGCGCTTTACCGTACTCTTCAGCCCAAACAGCATCGAAACTCTTATTGCCTGTCATCATCCGTAACACGCGGTAATCAGGCTTCATAATGGGGCGGAAATTGGCGCCGACCGCATTATCTAGCAGACGCGTGACTGCACCATTAGCCCACCCGTCATTTCGGACCAGATCACGCGCACGGGAAACGATGCGATCACGGTAGATATTGATTTCGTTATCCGGCGACCATAGTGCTGGCTGCCAGTTTGCCAGTTGGTCGCTAAAAGAATCCGCCGCATCATAAGGCACCCGGTTACTGCCCGTCAGCATGCTGGGTCTCGGTGCCCGATAAGGTTTCCCATCCGGGCCTAGTATTTGCACTTTATTCATCAGAATCGAAACCTCACAGGCTTCCGCGGCCTGGCAACAATACCCAACTGCGCCTGCAACAGCTGAATCAGCGCCAGCAGGTCAGCCAGAGAACTTTGCTGATAGGATACTGAACGTGTCCCATCCCCTTGCGTATAGGAAAAAGAGACACCACGGCTGCCAGTAGTCAGATCGATATAGGCCTGCTGAGCCTTCTGTAATGCGTCCCGGAGCTGTGCATCAGTCATCCCACCAGCAAGCAAGCTCGTGTTTCGGTTAAACATGGTTTTCCTTATTGCGGAAGGAGTTTAGAAATTTTCTTGCGCTTAACGGGAGCGGCGATTTCCTCCACGATGGCGCCCGGTAACTCGTAATTTATTTTTTCTTCTGGCTCGGCAGGCGCCGGCAGGAACTTATCGGGATTGGCTTCAAGGTTAGCGGCCCGAACATTGAGCTTTAACCCCATATGTTTCAGTCCACATAACGCGGCATAGCTATAAACGAGACAGTCGAGCGCTTCGTTCGCCCGGCCAGTAATGGGCTCCCAGACACTGAATCGCTGACCGGCCACCACTTTATAGACCAGTCTCTCGGCCAGCAGTTGGTTGAAATATCCGAGGTCACGATCATCCGGGAAGTGCATATAGCCCGCACCTGCAGCACCTAACGCCGGAGGCTCAAGATGCAGGCGACCGCGCACGACGTCTTTCGCTGAGTTAACACCAAGAATAATTGGCCTGAAGCTGACTTTGCTTTTCGACGTCGGACGTTTGGTTGGCCAGACAGGATTACGTTTGCCACCCTGAGCGGATTCACCCTTGATGGCCCAGATGCGGCGCCCAAGGCGATCTTTGCAGAACTCATAAACCTTTTGGGTGTGGTGACCGCCGGAGTCCATACATGCAGCCAGAATATTCAGCCCGCGGCCGTCACCACGCCGCCATATCTGCTTCAGGTACGCATCCAGTCGTTTCCAGGGTTCCTCTGTTTCCAGATCGCCATAAATCACATCGTGGGAAACCGACCAGGATTCCTCATCTCTTCCCCAGCCGGTGATCGTGATTTCGAAGCGATCATCCTGGGTATCAACGCCGGCAGTTAACAATGCCACGCCATCCGGGACGACGGCCGGAAATACTTCGCGGCGCGCCAGCAGAACATCAACCGGGAGCTGTTTCCCATGGTTCGGCCGGTGCGGCAATCCCATCTGGGTATTCCACCAGGCCTGTTCCTTATCCGGGTCCCCTTTCGCATCGAGGTATTTCTTCGCAATATCCGACGGCTTATCTTTCTGCCAGGGACTAAACAGCTTTGATGCCTGGTAACCGGCGTGATGATTATCCAGCGCTTCAGCGCCGCAATCAGGGCAAATCGCCCGGTATACTGCGTGCCGTTCCGACTCAGACCAGCGCCAGACGATATCAACGCTGCCTTCGTCGCTTTCACGCCATTTCTGGTCGTATTCCATTAACGGCGAATGACGCGAACCGCAGCATTCAAACGGTTTGGTCTGGTGCCAGCGGATAGTCTGTAATGCCCGCAGACGCTGCCCTTCCGACCAACCAGCGCCGCAACACTCGCAATGGATCATTGCTGATTTGGTCAGGTGCTTATCACCCTCTTTCGGCCACTGGACGTGTTTGAAAAAGTCGGGAAACTGGCGGTGACCACAGTGTGGGCAAACTACGGATGCACGGCGCTGATCGGAATCCTCGTAACTGTCCGCAATCCGGCTTTCATCTTCGACTGTCGGCGAACAGGCACGCACGGACAACCAGTTAAGGCCAAATGTCGCGGTTCGCTCTTCCGCCAGGGCGATAGGATCGCCCTCACGGGTAATCGGGTATTTATCCACCTCATCCGCCAGCAAAACACGGATAGGACGGCGCGCAAGGTTATCAGGGCTACCGGCGCCGGCCAGCGCCAGAAATCCGCCGGTGAAGGCTTTATACAGGATGGTTTCTTTCGAACTTTTCTGTTTTGAGTCACCGATGATGTTACGCAGCGCCGGCGTCACGCGAACCAGCGGGCTGATACGTTCTTTCGAAAACTGCTCTGCGGCTTCCTCTTTCGGCTGCAGGAGCAAAATCGGGCATGGATCGAGGTGCGCGAAATAACCGAACAGGTTTTCCAGCAGCGCGGTTTTCATTAACTGGGTACAGCACATCACGGTAATGACGTGGACGCCCGATTCAGTCGCGGCCAGCATAGGACCACGAGCGATCTCTACCGTTGATGTTTCCCAGTTCCCGGAGGTGCTGCCAGCTTCTTTCGCCAGCTTCCGGTAGTCATCGGCCCATTGCGGGACGCTGATCCTCGGCGGCGGTGTCCACCCTTTTCGGACACTCAGTTGAAGACGCTCAATCTTCCGCTGGGTTAAACTCTGGTTCTCCGAGGACTGAGATATGTTTGTGGACATGTTCAATCAGCACCTCTGTCATCCTGTCCGCCGGCACATTCAGATCGGCGGCTATCAGCGGTGCCACGCGTGAAGGCCAGTTCAGCCAGGCATCACGCTGCTGGCGAAAGGCGTTAAACAGAATCTCCTCGGCGATGGCCAATTCAATTGTCTGGCCGCTGTCTTTTTCATACTGGAGCTTTGCCTGCAGGGCCATGTAATTTTCACGGATCCTCGCGGCCTCTTCCCTGGAAAGGTCAGCACCTTCTGTAAGCATTATCTGGCGAACGGTTTCATCAATTTCATCGTCGCCATCATTCCGGGGTGCTGAGGTTTTTTTCTTCTTCGCATTTGATGCCCGCGGATCTTTTCCATCACGGTTTTTCTTCAGCGCGGCATCGCTCGCTTCAACATTAATCAGGTCACCATCCATGACGATAAACCGACCGGCCTTGATCCATCGGCCAATGGTCTTGCGATCGACGCCTGAATGTTGCGCGTACTGACTCTGGTTCATCGTGGTCATGGGACATCACCTGGGACATTTTTGGGGTGGGACATTTACCTGGGACATTTTTGCAATGTCCCACACGAATGTCCCACTGGAATAAATGGAATAATCCGTGCTGGCTCTGGCATGGCTGGCGATCCATTGGGGTGGGACATGGGACACAAAATAAAAGTTTGTAGCTAGGAAAACACTGCGGCGCGCAATGCCCGTGCCTTACAAAAGTCTCAGGAAGGACCCAAACCCTATGGGGCGGGTGTTCGGGTCATTTTGCCGTTCGAATCGCTTCTTCTATCGCCCTGCTCAGCGCGACGGGCATCAAGCTGGCTGCCATTGACCGTGAGCGGTTCATGTAGTCAAGCGTAGGCGTAACAGGGAGAGCATCACCAAACCTCACCAGCAGCTTAAGAGCGCGTTGTTTCCGCTTTGGTCGGCGCGTACCGTTCGCAGAGCGCCGGGCTCGTTTCTTTTTCGCCTTCTTCGATTTACGCCGTTGCCAGACAGCATCAACACCATTGACCTCACCTACGAATACATTCGGCTTCGCTTTCAACTGCGACAGCTTGTTTCGCGGCATGTTGCCGTACTTGTTCAGTTTAATGTTCTTCGGATTGAGAAGCGCCTGGCTGTTCAGCTTATGTTCACCGCCAAACTCAAAAGGTTCGAGATATTCAGCGGCGACATCACGCACAAAGACTTTCGCACGGAGGTTGTTCTTTCTTGCGCCAGCAGAGCCCACTGAGTTGACGGTGAACGGCGTCGGCGATTCTAGTTTTCGCCCCAGCGCCACTTTTTGCGCTGCGGCGATATCCCTTACTACCGATGTCATGGCCTGTGCCGTAGCAAAAGGGATTTGCTTCTGCAGTTGCTTAAGCCGCCGGGATAAATCCTTAAGCGTTCCCATGTTGCTTCGCCCTTGTGATGGTGCATTAAAAAAGCCATCCGTAGGTGGCCTTTGTGATGATTAACTAATCGTGCAACTCATTAGATGCGTTTTTTTGTTTCTATTGCTTTAAGGTCGGTAACTAGGTTATCAACGAATTTTATGCTCCCCGTCACTGCCTCATCGACATCTAAAGCTCTCGTAAAGCTATATCCATCAAAACCGATTACCCATACTCCATCCTGGTTTTTCCGAGAAATATCTGCATAAAAATGAGCATCTTCATCTTCATAAATTTCAAATTTGTATTCACCTGCTACGGAATTTGATACGACAACCGTCCTAACTAAGGTACTTACTGACATGAGAGCCTCACTTACAGATTGTTGAGTTCTCATAATTAGCATAGGAAAATTTATATTAAAACCAATAAAATCATAAATATAATTCAACAATAAGTTGAAAATAAATTAAATCAATATGATGCTTCCTGCATTATCACAGGCACTCAGAGAATGCCTGCTGTAATGCCTTACTTAACCGTTTCAATGGTTGAGCCGTGGGAATTCATCACATATACCTGGTCTCCGGGATAGATGAACTGGTATCGAACACCGTCAAATGCCTTACGCTTTGCGTGCTCAGGGCTTTCGAAGTCTTCAACCAGAATAGCAATGGCATCTTTATCTAGAACACCCTCGCGTTCACTGACAATTAACTCCTCTTCCTGCAACGCATCTTTGCACTGTGGGTCTGAATAGACCGCTGGCAGCCAGATAGCGAAATCAGGGTTTGAGTGATCATTTGTCTGTAAGAGGATATCGTCGAATCGCTCACATCCCGCTCGGGCAATCGTTACACTCGGCTGTTCGCAGATATGGGTCACGCCGTTGATGATGGTCTTAACTGTAAACATGTTATTTCCTTCTTCTTCTGGTAATAAAAAGCCCCGCTATTGCGAGGCCGTGATTAGTCATAATTTCGGGCAGTTAGCCTGCACTGATTTGTTATGCGCCAGAATGTCGCGCTTGGTCTGCTTATCCAGCGCGTCAATATCGTGGCCGGTCAGGTAGATAATCCGCACCCAACTGCACGCGGTATCAACCACCACCGGGGCGGGTAAATCTTTCGCGCAGCTCGCGATCAACATCGTCATCGCCCATACGCTTAACGTCTTCCTGTACATCACTGGCCCCTTTCGTTGCATCAGCCCGGCGTTCTGCCGCGGCGACGGTAGCAGCGGCGTTCTCTTTGGTGCGCTGTTGGTCAGCCTTGGCTTCTGCCTTGCCGGTCCCGCGTGCGTGTCCGATGCCGAACGCTCCAGCGATGACACTCAGGATGAAAACCACCAGCCCCGCGATAGCTTCTGTTCCCATAATCACCCCACCAGTTCCGATTTTGCTTTCAGGAATCGGGCGCGTCGGTCGTCAATACCGTTCTGACCACCGTTGATAATCTGAGTTATGCGCACTAAATCGCCGGGATATTTCAAACAACCGCTTGAGGTATAGAACCATGCAGCGCTGCGGGCGGCGTTAATGTCTTTCTCCAGCAGTTCGGGGTTGCTGACTAAATCAAGCTTTAGCGCAGTACCGCATCGCAGGTAATTATCCAGGAAGGTGATTTGCTTTAGTCCTCGCCCGCGATATTTCCAGCCATCACCTGCTGACTTATTGCCGTAGCGATTGCTGTAGACCAGATTTGCGATTGCCTTCTGGCGCTCAAGCGGTAGCGCCTTCTCAGATGATTTGCGCCCGAGTGAGTTTGCCTGGTCCTGCGTGATACGCTTTGCCTTCACAAAACCAGCCAGCCCTGCAACGCTATAGTTGAAGCTTTCTACCAGTTGAGTGAATGACGTACTCTCATGCCCGCACTGCGCGATAAACATCGCCTGGTCGAGTGGAGCAGTAATGCCGAACTCTTTCATCGCAGCATCAATATGCGGAAACCAGCGCGCAGCTAACCCGGCGCTGATACCAGCCGCCCTTTGAAATTGTGATTGGTTCATCAGTGCCTCAGTGCATCAACCAAGCGAGCAACGTTCCCTCTGCACCAGAGAACCGCACCGCAGATTAGAATGTTCACCAGCACCACAAACCAGTGTGATTCATGGTATAGGCCGAACAGGTAACGGAAAGGGATGCTGGCATATACCAACACGGTGAAATAAGCCAGCAGCGATATCATTG
>OEPS010000194.1_pt1 | contig 22762 bp, 25 predicted proteins | sample 1539411 | NCBI WGS metagenome assembly OEPS01 (sample SAMN02671747, study PRJEB22543) | soil metagenome | biome: bacteria | place: China:Hunan Province, Lengshuijiang City | collected 2012-10-15 | depth 0.08m m
GCCATTCGCGAGTACAACAAATGCTCCAGCGGCGATCCGCGTGAAGGCAGCGCCGAGTGCCCGGTGGCCAAGGCGCATCCGTTCTTCGGACGCTTCGGGCGGGCTGACTGGATGGGCGCCCGTACCGCCATGCAGCGCTGGTTCGCCGACCCGGTGGTCAACGTACATAACGTCGACCGTGGCCTGGGCACCATCTTTACCCACGACCACCTTGGCCCATCGACGCACCAGCAACTGGGTCTCTACGCCACCGTACTGGCCGAGCCTGCCGGTTCGACCTGGTACCACGCCGAGACCGGTGAGCAGCTGTACAACCCTGCACTGCGGGAAGACGGCGGGCCGACTTCATGGCAAGCCGTGGTCAAGACCGGCGACCACGACGGCGACGGCCGCAACGACAGCTACCGTGAGTTCTTCCTCGAGTACAGCGACTTCCAGCATGCCTACGAGGCTGGGGTGTATGTCGGTGCCGGTCCTGACGGTATTCCCAATGCCCAGGCGTTCCCGGCCACCGCCGACACCTTCCGCTACGCGATCAACCCGCCTGTGCGGCAGAAAGCTTCGAACCTGCTGGAAGCGGTGGTCGAGTCCCGCGGTGGCCTGTTCCCGGGTTGCCCGTCGCGGCCTTGTCCGCAAGCCATCTCGGTGGATGACCCGGGCATGTTCGTCGTCAACTACCGCAACGAACCGCTGGCCCTGCGGGTTTACGACCCGAACAAGGTGGCGCCGGACGGCAAGCGCGGCATGCAGGCCGACGGCCTTGGCGGTGACCTGGCGTTCGCCATGCAGAGCCGTACCGACCGTGCCATCCCGGCGATGAACCTGTCGCCAGCAGCCATCACCTCGGCAGTCGGTCCTACTGGCGGCACCACCCTGTTCCCACCGCACATCAACAAAGGCGGGGCGGAACCAGGTGACCCGTTCACGCCGATGCTGCGTACCTACTCCGGTGACAACGTGCGGTTGCGCATGCACGCCGGTGGCCATGAAGAGGAACACAACGTGACCCTGCATGGCGTCAAATGGCTGCAGAACGGCTCGGGCTTCGGCAATAGCTCCAACTCGGGGTGGAAGGCCTCGCAGATGGTGGGTATCTCCGAGCAACTGGGCTTCATGGCACCGGTGTCGATGATCTCCAGCGCCTCGTCGCCTAACGGTGACTACCTGTACTCACTGGATGCCGCCCATGAAGGCTACTGGAACGGGATCTGGGGGGTAATGCGCAACTACACCACCAGCCGCAATGACCTGTTCGCCTTGCCGAACAACCCGTTGCCGATGGCGGCGCGCAATACCGTGGCGTTTGACGGCATCTGCCCGCGCTTCACCACCAACGCCAACGGCATTGGTACCCGGCCGACGGCACAGCGCAGCTATGAAATCGTCGCAGCGCTGGCCAACGATATCCTCGGCAATCCACTTGGCGTGAGCATCAACGACCCGAGCGGTGTCGGCCAGCACGTGGGCGGCCCGTTGAAAGCCAACGGCGGCACCCTGGTCTACAACAGCCGGCGTACCAGCATTCCGCAGGTGACGGTGACCGACCCCGAAGATGGCGAAACCTTCACCATCGGTGGGCACAGCGGGCCGCTGCATGACCCGACTGCCATCCTCTATGTGCGCAAAGCTGACCTGGACCCGATCTCCGGCAAGCTCAAACCGGGCGTACCGATCGAGCCACTGGTACTGCGCGCCGCTGCCGGCGAGTGCCTGAAGGTCACCCTGGAAAACCGTCTGCCGCTGGTGATGCCGGACCTGCCAAGCACCGCCGTGATGCAGAACGTGGTCAAGCGTGACCGTCAGGGCAGCGAAGGCTCCACCGCCTTCAACAACAACCTGATGCGTCCGTCCAGCCATGTCGGCCTGCACACCCAGCTGCTGTCCTACGACATCACCAAGTCGGACGGTGTCAACGTCGGCCAGAACCCGGTGCAAACCGTACCGCCACGCACCGGCAGCAGCGGCGCCTACCCGAGCAAGGTGTTCCAGTACTACGCCGGGCACCTGGAGCGTGAAGGCAAGCCAGTGATGCAGATGGGCCGTTCGGTGGACAACATCAACACCACGGCCATCGAGTTCGGTGGGCTCAATATCACCCCGGCGGATGTCATCAAACAGGGGCAGAAAGGCCTGATCGGTGGCATGAGCATTCTGCCGCAGACCGCCACCTGGACTGAAGACACTGCCAGCCGCGCCTCGGCTACCGTGCAAGTGCCCGGGCAGCCGGCCTACCGCGACTTCGCCACCCTCTGGCAGCGCGCGCTGAACATGCGTTGGGCGGATGGGCGGCCGGTGGAAGGCATTGCCACTGAAGGCAACGGCGTTCCGGGTGATCCGAAAGACAACTCGAACATGGCCATCAACTACAAGACCGAGCCGCTGTGGTTCCGCTTCGGTCTGGCCCCGGATGCGCCGTTCGGGCACGCCGATGGCAACGGTTGGGCGGATGTTCCCAACGCCCACATGGCCTACAGCAACGCGCTGGTGGGTGGCGACCCGCAAACCCCGGTGCTCTGGGCCAGGCCTGGTCAGCCCTTCCGCAACCATGTGCTGATGCCTACCGGTGGCAGCCGCGGCATTACCTACCAGCTCGACGGGCACCTGTGGCCGCTGCACAACTATCAGGCCGAAAAGTCGGACATCAGCGGCTACCCTTTGAATCTGCCAGGTATCGGTTCGGTGCGCTTCGGCTACAACCCGCAAGCGATGTTCATCGGCGCCCAGGAAAGCGTGCTGCCGGCTGCGCACTTCAGCTTCATGGTGCCCAGTGCCGGGGGCAGCAATGCGGTGCCCGGTGATTACCTGTTCCGCGACTATGCCGCCTATGGCAACGCCTCGGGACTGTGGGGACTGCTGCGGGTAACCGAAGAAACGCCACCGACTACAGCGCCAGCGCAGTAAGGGAAAGGGGAGAGGTCATGAATAAGAAAAATCGACCGTTGTACCTGGGCCTGATGGCAGGTTTGACCCTGATGGGCCTGGGTATCAGCTACGAAAGCCTGTGGTGCGACCCGCGTAGCGAGCTCGCCGCCAGCGCCAACGATCCTCAGGCCCTGCATCGGCTCAGCCGCGACGGTGTCACCGTTGAGTTCGAAGCCCGGCCACTGGGCAGCGATGGCGTACTGACCGAGGGGGCGTTTGCCAGCGTGCGTTTCAAAGTCACCGACCAGAACAGCGGCCAGCCACTGTCGGGCGTGTCGCCCGGCGCCTGGCTGGACCCGGCACTGACCGGCGATGCCGCCAAAGACCGCAACAAGAGCTGCAAGGCCCGGGTGGCGCTGTTTCTCAAAAGCAGTATCGGCGCCCGACCCTTGCTGGACCTCAACAGTTACTTCCTGCTGGTATTGAACAAGGATGCCAGCCTGACGGTGATCGATCCCAATGTTTCGGTCGGCGGGGTGACCAGCACCCTGGCGCGCATCGAGCTGCCAGGGGTGCCCATGGACTGGGCGGCCAGCAGCGATGACAAGCAGGTGTTCGTTTCGATCCCCGAACGCGGTGAAGTGGCGTTGATCGACACCGAGACCTTCCAGCGGGTGGGCAGTATCGATGCCGGCAAACAGCCGCTGCGCGTTGCATTGCAGCCGGATCAGCGCTTGTTGTGGGTCGGCAACAATTCCACTGACCCGGCGCACAGTGGCGTTACTGTGATCGATGTACCCAGCCGCAAAAACATGAAATTCTTTGCCACCGGCACCGGGCATCACGAAATCGCCTTCAGCGCCGACTCGCGTTACGCCTTTGTCAGTAACCGCGACAGCGGCACCCTGAGCGTGATCGATGCCAGCGAGATGCGCCTGGTCAAGACTATCAAGGTCGGTTCGCACCCGCTGTCGGTAGCCTATTCGGCGCTGTCCCAGGCGGTCTATGTGGCCGATGGGCGCGACGGCAGCATCAGTGTCATCGATGCCCGCAGCCATGAAATGCGCCACTGGATCGAAGGCAAGCAGGGCCTCGGACCGATGCGCTTCAGCAGTGACGGGCGCTTCGGTATCGTCCTCAACACCCTGGAGAGCCAGGCACTGGTGATCGACGCCAGTACCGACCAGTTGATCCACACCCTGCCGGTGGCCGCCGAACCCTACCAACTGACCTTCACCAAAGCCTATGCCTACATTCGCGGTCTGGCCTCGTCGAAGGTCACCATGATCAACCTGAGCAGCCTTGGCGAAGGCCGCCAGCCGATCATCCAGGGCTTTGAAGCGGGTGCCGCCGCACCGCGCCAGGCCGGTGACCTGCCGCTGGCCCAGGGCCTGACCGCAGCGCGCGATGAAAACTCGGTGTTCGTGGTCAATCCGGTGGACAACACCACCTACTTCTATGCCGAAGGCATGAACGCACCAATGTCCGGCTATGCCAACCGCGGTCACAACGCCCGTGCGGCACTGGTGATCGACCGCAGCCTGCGCGAAGTGGCGCCGGGGGTGTACAGCTCGACGATCAAGCTGCCCGCTGCCGGTACCTTTGATGTCGCCTTCCTGCTCAACCAGCCACAGATCATTCACTGTTTCAGCACCGAGGTGGCGGCCTCACCCAGCGCGCCGCACCGGCAGACGCCACAGATAGAGTTCCTGCTTGAACCCACGGTAGTCGTGCAGGGCAGTCCGTTCACCGCGCGCTTCCGGATCGTCGAAGGCAATGGTACCCCGCGCAACGGTGTCAAGGACCTCAGCGTGCGCTACTTCCTCGCACCGTCGTCCCGGGCCCGTGACAGCCGGGTGCATGAAGTCGGTGATGGCATCTATGAAGCACCGCTGGAACTGGCCGAGGCGGGTGCCTGGTACCTGCATGTGCAGGCGCCGTCGCTGGGCAGCGCCTTTGCCGAGAAAAACTACACCAGCCTGCGGGTGCTCCCCGCCGCGGCTCAACAAGCGTCCGATTCGGATTCAAGGAGTGTGCGATGAACATGCTTGATCGCTGCAGACTGTTCAGTCTCTGCCTGTTGGCTGCCGCTTGTGGATTCGCCCAGGCCCATGGCGGTGTCGATCATGGCGGCCATGATGATCACAGCGGCCATACGCCGCCCGCGGCCCACCAGGAAAAGACCTCGGTGCGCTTTGCCGATGTCCAGCTGCTGGACCAGAACGGCATGCCGGTGCGTCTGGAGAAAGACCTGGTGTCTGATCGCCTGGTGGTCATGGGCTTTATCTACACCAGCTGCACCACGGTGTGCCCGGTGGTGTCCTCGATCATGGCCAAGGTGCAAAAGCAACTGGGCGGACGCGTCGGTGATGAAGTGCAACTGGTGTCGATCAGCGTCGACCCGCAGCGTGATGACTCCAAGCGCCTGCAGGACTACGCCAAGACTTTCCAGGCAGGGCCGGGCTGGAGCTGGCTGACCGGTTCACCCTATGCGGTCAATGAAACCCTCAAAGGCCTGGGCAGTTTCAGCGCCAACTTGAGCGAGCATCCGCCGCTGATCCTGGTGGGAGACGGTCGCAGCGGCAAATGGACACGCTTTTACGGCTTTACCGACCCTGCGCTGCTGGTCAGCGAAATTGATCGCCTCAGTGCCCGCCGGGTCCATGCCAAACACACGGCCATCGCCCAGGAGGTGCAACCATGAGCGCTGCTACTGCACGCAAGTCGGTGATGCGCGGGGTCGACTGGGTGGCCTTGCTGGTGTGCCTGTGGATCCTCAGTTCGGTGGCCTTGGCCCATGAAGGGCACGCACCAAAGGCCAGCACCGATACGGGCACCAACACGGCGGTTACACCCACCACAGGTACCCATGATGCGCAGACCTATTTCACTGACAGCCTGGTACAGGACCAGAACGGCCGCACCTTGCGCTTTTACAGCGATGTGCTGAAGGACCGGGTGGTGCTGCTGAATGTCATCTTCACCAATTGCAGCGATGCCTGCCCGCTGATCACCCGCAAGTTGCGTGAGGTGCGCGAAGCGATGGGCGAGGAGCAGGCCAGTAAAGTCACGTTCATTTCCTTGAGCAGTGACCCCACCAACGACACCCCGCAAGTGCTCAAGGAGTTTGCGCAAAAGCAGGGTGTCGACGGTCCCAACTGGTTGTTCCTGACCGGTGACAAGGCGCAGATGGACCTGGTGCTGATGCGCCTCGGCCACCTGATCCCCAGCCCCGAACAACATTCAACCCAACTGATCGCCGGCGATGTGGCGAATAAACGCTGGAGCAAAATCCGCCCCGATGCGCCACCCATGGCCATTGCCCAACGTCTGCAACTGCTGTCGCAACCCCTGGCCGGACGTTGAGCATCATGAATACGGCGCTGCGTACCGGGACCTTGCTGCTGATGCTTATCGCCAGCAACCTCGCGCAGGCTCTGCAACTGAGTACGGCGGAGCTGGCAGGCAAACGTTTGTACCGCGAGGGGCTGTCGAGCAGCGATGCCCAGGTGTCGGCGCGGGTCGGCGCGGCCGACATGCTGGTGCCGGCCAGCGTCGTACCCTGTGGCAGTTGCCATGGTACCGACGGGCTGGGGCGGGCCGAGGGCGGGGTGCGTCCACCGGTATTGAGCTGGCAACGGCTGGCAGCCGGGCAGGGCCTGCGCAACGTCAATGGCCGGAGCTATCCGGCTTATACCGAATCCAGCCTGGCCCGGGCGATTCAGGAAGGCCGCGACCCGGCGGGCAATCGTCTGGATCCGGCCATGCCGCGCTTCGTCCTGAGCATGGCCGATCAGCGCAACCTCAATGCGTACCTCAAGCGTCTGGCCGACGACCGTGATCCGGGCCTGGAGGAACAGACTCTGCGCCTGGGCACCTTGTTGCCGGGTGAAGGCGCCCTGGCGGCGTCGGCGCGGGTGGTGGCCGCCGTGCTCGAAGATCGCATCGGCCAACTCAACCAGCAAGGCGGCATCCATGGCCGGCGTTTGCAATTGATCAATGTCGATCCGGGACCCGACGCGGCCAGCGCCGAGCGGGCGCTTACTCAGTTGCTTGAACAGGAACAGGTGTTCGCCTTGATTTCCCCGCTGGCACCGGCCCTGGACCCCATCCTCGCCAGCCGCCTGGAGCAGGCACGGGTACCCTTGATTGGCGCGGCACCCGTGTTGTCCAGCAGCGTGCAGATCTTTGACCCATTACCGGGGCTGGATGATCAATTGCTGAGCCTGGCCGACTATGCCCAGGGCAACCTGGCGCTGCAGCAAGGCGGCACCCGGATTGTCTATGCCGACCCGGGCCAGGCCGGCCTTGCCCAACACCTTGAGCAGCAACTGCAACGCCGCGGCTGGACTGAGGTCAAGGCCCAGCCCCTGAGTGAGCAGGCTGCAGACGCACAGGCGATCTTCTTTCTCGGGCAGCCCGAAGACTTCGGCCAGCTGATCGGCCAACAGCAGCAAGCCAAACGCACGCCTTACCTGTTTGCCGCCGCCAACCAGGTGTCCAGCCAGTTGCCGCAGGTGCCTGAAGCCTGGTCACGACGGTTGTTCCTGGCCTATCCCTTCGTCCCGGGTGACTGGACGCCCGCCGGTACCAAAGCGCTCAGCGAGATGCGTGCGCGCCAAGGCCTGGACGGGCGTCAAGGGGTGTTGCAGGTCAGCACCTGGTGCGCCGTACAGTTACTCGGCGACGCCCTCAAACGTGCCGGGCGCGATGCCAGCCGCGAAAAACTCATTCAAGCCCTGGAAGGCCTGCACGATGTGCAGACCGGCCTCACGCCGCCCCTGAGCTTTGGTCCTGGCCGCCGCCAGGGGCTGGCCGGGGCGCATGTGGTGACCCTGGAAATGCCCGGCCCGGTGTTCTACCCGGTGGCTGTCTATCGTCCCGTCGCTGAGGTGAATGCGCCATGAAGCTGCTCTCTTTGTTGTTGTGCCTGGTGGCTTTGCAACTGCATGCCCAGGAAGGACCCGCTGCAGCCCAGGTCAATGGCGTGGCCATCAGTCAGCTGCGTCTGGAGCGCTACTTTGCCGATTATCTGCAGAGCCAGGGCAGGGCTCTGACCAGCATTCGTAATCCCAGTGTGTACAAGCGCTTGCGTGAGCAGGCATTGAATGACCTGGTCGACAAGGAGCTGCTCTGGCAAGAAGCCCAGCGCCAGGGGATCAAGGTCAGTGATGAGGACGTGAACGCGCAGATCGATCAGTTGCGCCAGGCCCTGGGCACTGCCAAGCCCTTTGAGCAACGCCTGGCCGATGCCGGTTTTGATCGCGACAGCTTTGCCGAGTACACCCGCCACGAAATGGCCGCCCAGCAAGTGTTCATGCACGCTTCACAGGTCCCGGAGCCGGCCCCGGCCGACGTTCGCGCGTTCTACCTGGCCAACGCCAGTTCTTTATCGCCGCTGCAGAACCAAAGCGCTGACCGCTCTGTCGAAGATGAGCAGGGACTGGAATTGGCCAAACGTCTACTCATCGATCAGCAACAAGCGCAGGCACGCCATGCCTTGCTACAGCGTTTACGTGACGCCGGGCAGGTGCAGCGACTTGACTGACGACTGATCTGACCCCCAATGTTGGGGATATCAGTAGGGGCAAAGTGCCAGCCGGTCCCCGGGATTGGGGGAGGGGCCATGGCCCATTTGCGTCTACTCTTAAAGAATCAACGACATAGCCCATTCAAAAGCGCCGTCTCTGGTCTGGCACGAAGCATGCGTAAGCCTATACAAGGTCGCACTTCGCCAGGTCGGGAAACCGGAACCGTGGTGCTTCAAGGAGTCGACCTTGGTTAACACAGTATTGGTAGTCGATGACGAACAGACCCTTGCGGGCAATATCCAGGCTTACCTGGATGCGCAAGGCCTGAACGTCCATGTTGCCCACGACGGGGCCAGTGCCATCGGTGAAGCCGAGCGCACCCAACCTGACGTGATAGTGCTCGATTATCGCTTGCCCGATATGGAGGGGTTTCAGGTACTGGAGACTGTACGCAAGAGCAGGAACTGTCATTTCGTGCTGATCACAGCCCACCCGACCGCCGAGGTCCGTGAGCGTGCCAACCAGCTGGGCGTCAGTCATATCCTGTTCAAGCCTTTTCCGCTGGCGGAACTGGCCCGTGCAGTCAACGACCTGATGGGCATCAAGCGAGAAGCGGGCAGCGAGGCCACAGCGGACACAGGGTTCGTCGAAAGACGCCAGAGCAGGAGTGATAGTTTCCCCCTGCAGTTGTTCGACGGTAGTTGGGTTCTGGCAGATCGCCGACGTAATGGCGCAAGAAAGCCCGAACCAGACGACGACCAGCTGCTCACCGGGGAGTAACGCGCGAGCAGACCTGAACATGGCTTGCCGCGCCCCGCGCTGGAGTGCAAGTCATGGAAACCGTGTCGCTCGCTGTTGTCACCACCCGGGAAAGCGCCCCCGCCCCGCTTGGTCGTGAGTTGCTGGTGCAGGCTCGTGCCAGCGCAGAACAGAACGCCGAACGCCTCCTCGATACCCTCCAACGCCTCAGCAACCTGAGCCCCGCCGACTTCGTTGCACGCCTGGGCGTCACCCTGCATTACCCGGTACTGGACAGCCAGGCACTGTTCGCCGCCACGCCACTGTTTGACCGGGTCAGCCTGGCCCAGTGCCTGAAACGCGAATTCCTCTTCCTCGAACATGACGGCCAGGCCCTGGGGGTTTTCGCCGACCCCTTCGACACCGCGCGCCTGGCCTGGATCGATGAGTGCCTGCAGGGTGCCCCGCTGTACCTGGTCGAAGCCGCTGACCTGGCCGGCTTTCTGGCCCGCCACGAAGAAAGCTTTCATGCCGTCGATTCGCTGGAAAACGACAGCGAAGCGGTCAACGAACTCGACACCCTGCAAAGCCTGTCGCTGGCCAGCATCAGCGAAGACCAGAGCCGGGTGGTCAAGCTGGTCAACTCGACGCTGTATGACGCCCTGAAAATGCACGCCAGTGATATTCACCTGGGGGTCACCGGTAATGGCCTGGTGATCAAATACCGTATCGATGGTGTGCTCAACAGCATCAGCAAAGTCAGCGGCAGCGAATTCGCCGAGCAGGTGATCTCGCGGATCAAGGTCATGGCCGAGCTGGACATCGGCGAAAAACGCGTGCCTCAGGACGGCCGCTTCAAGATCGGCATCAGTGCCCGGCAGATCGACTTCCGCGTCTCGATCATGCCCAGCATCTTTGGCGAAGACGCGGTGCTGCGGGTGCTCGACAAACAGGACCTGGCGGATCGCGTCAGCGGCGTACAGCTGCAGGCCCTGGGTTTTGAAGAGCAGACCCTGCGCAGCCTGCGGCGCATGGCCAACGAGCCTTACGGCATGATCCTGGTCACCGGCCCCACCGGCAGCGGCAAGACCACCACCCTCTACGCCATGATCAGCGAGATCAACCACGGCGTAGACAAGATCATCACCATCGAAGACCCGGTCGAGTACCAGTTGCCCGGCGTGCTGCAGATCCCGGTCAACGAGAAGAAGGGCCTGACCTTCGCCCGCGGCCTGCGTTCGATCCTGCGTCACGACCCGGACAAGATCATGGTCGGTGAGATCCGCGACCCGGACACCGCGCAGATTGCCGTGCAGTCGGCGCTGACCGGGCACCTGGTGTTCACCACCATCCACGCCAACAACGTCTTCGATGTCATCGGCCGCTTCAGTCAGATGCAGGTCGACCCCTACAGCTTTGTCTCCGCCCTCAATGCGGTGCTGGCCCAGCGCCTGATTCGCCTGGTCTGCCCGCACTGCGCCAGCCCGCACCAGCCCAGTGACGAAGAGCTCAGCCTTTCCGGTCTGGAAGCGGGGCAGGTGGGGCACTACCGGTTTGTCCATGGCAGCGGCTGCGGCCAGTGCCGTGGCAGCGGCTATCGCGGACGCACCGCGATCGCCGAGTTGCTGCACCTGGACGACGAGCTGCGGCAAATGATCGTCGAACGTCGGCCCCTGGCCCAGATCAGGGCCCTGGCCTGTCAACGCGGCCTGCGCCTGCTGCGCAGTTCGGCACTGGAACTGGTGCGCGATGGCCGGACCACCCTGGAGGAGATCAATCGTGTCACATTTGTCGCCTGATCGTTTTATCGCCGTACTCGGCGCCCAGGGTGTAGGCCTTTGCCAACGTCTGGGGCAGGAACAACAGTGGCTGGGCAGCCTGGGCTTCATCGCCGAGCGCAGCCAGGCCACCACCCTGGCCCTGGATACGCTGCACAGCCTGCTGGCTGAACAGCGCTGCAAGGGCGCCGAACTGCAGCTGTTGCTGTCGGCGCACTACTGCCGCTTCTGCCTGGTGCCGTGGAGCGCTGCCATCAGCCGCCCCGATGAGCTGCACCAGTATGCCCGGGCCTGCTTCGAGGCTCATTACGGGCAGAGCCTGGACGGTTGGCGCCTGGTGGTGTCGCCGGAGGCTGCAGGACTTGCGCGGATCGCCACCGCCGTGCCGGAAACCTTGCTGCAACGGCTGCATGACCACTGCCGCGACCTGGGCCTGCGCCTGCGTTCGGTGCGTCCTTACCTGATGGCGGCTTACAACCGCTTTGCCGAGCAACTGGGGCAGAGTGACTTCCTCTTCGTGCTCGCCGAGCCACAGCGCACGGTGTGCCTGCTGGCGCAGAACGGCGTCTGGCAGCACATCAGCACCCAGGGCGGCAGCGACAGTGACGCCGCGCTGCAAGCGCTGATTGCCCGTCAGTGCGAACTCAACGCCAATGAACGGGAACTGCCGGTCTACCTGCATGCGCCAGGTCGCCAGGAACAGCCACCGGCACTGGACGGTGTGCAACTGTGCGAACTGGGTGGCGAAACAGCCGATGTGCTGTGCCGCATGACCCGGGCGGTGGCCTGAAATGCGCCGCCTGGAGCTGGACTTTCAGCCACGGCGCACGGCCCTTTCGGCCTGGGCGCTGGTGGGCATCGGCGCCTGCTTGCTGGCGGGTGCCATTGTCCTTTCGCAAGGTTTCGACCAGCAGCAGGCGGCACTCGATGAGCAACTGGACGCGTTCGAGCGCCAGCTGGGCAAACGCCCTGAACACACAAGCACACTGACTCCGGCGCAGAGCCGCGAGCAAACCGAGAAGCTGGCGCAGATGCGCAGCGTCTCGCAGCAACTGCAGCGCCCCTGGGAACGCCTGTTCGACATGCTCGAGGCCTTGCCCCAGGACGACGTGGCCCTGCTGACCCTGACCCCCGATGCGCGCAAAGGTCAGGTGCGCATCAGCGCCGAAGCCCGCGACCTGGAAGCCATGTTGACCTTCCACAAACGCCTGGAAGCCAGTGGTGAGCTGCGCGATGTGTCGTTGCTCAACCACGAGATCCAGGCCAAGCAGGCCGAGCATCCGGTGCAGTTCAACCTGTCCGCCACCTGGGAGATCGGCAATGCGCATCCATAGCCTGATTGTCCATGAACGTGTACGCCAGTTCGGCGTGGTCGGCCTGGCCGGCGCTGCCCTGTTGATCTTGGCCCTTCTGTATGGCGTCGGGGTGGTACTGCCGCAATGGCAGTACCTGCAAGGCCAGCAACTGCGCAGCGCTGAAGCCCAGGCGCAGGTGCAGCAGTTCAAGCGCGGTGACCTGAAACTGCCGCAGGTACCGCAACGTGAACTGGAAGACTTTCACAAGCAACTGCCGGCCCAGCCTCAGGCCACCGTCGCCATCGACCGCATCTACAGCCTGGCCAAGGCCGAGCGCATCAGCCTGGCGCGCGGTGAGTACGCGCTGGGCGTCGACCCGAAAACCCAGCTGGCGCGCTACCAGATTCTCTTGCCGGTACGTGGCAGCTACCCGCAAATCCGCCGCTTTGTTCATGCCTTGCTCGGTCAGTTACCGGCCCTGGTGCTTGAAGACGTCGACCTGCAACGCAAGAAAATTGGTGACAGCGAACTGACCGGTCGCCTGCGTATGACCCTTTATCTGTCGAGGTCATGATGAACACTCAACGCCGTCTGGCCTGGCTGGCCTTCCTCGGATCTGCGGCCGTACTGGCCTGGGCCCCGGGCTACTTCTTCGACGACGAGTCGGCTGATAGCGAAGCGGTTGTCGCCGTCGCCGACAAAGCCGCCAGCGCTGGCGCCGATGCGGGCGTCCAGAGTGCCAAGCCTGCTGCCCTGAAACTGCGCGACCTGTTCCCGAGCAAGAGCTGGAAGCCGGCGGCACAAATGGCCACGGTCACCGAACAACCGGTTGCCGTTGCACCGGTGGCGTTGGCGCCCACCGTACCGCCATTGCCTTTTCAATTTGTCGGCCGCCTGGATGATCGCAACGACCAACAAGTGTTCCTGCAAAGCGGCGAAAAACTCTACGTCGTGCGCCGCGGCGACGTGATCGATGACATCTACCGGATCGAGCACATCTCCGCTACGGAGCTGAGCGTGGTCTACCTGCCGTTGCACCTGTCCCAGACTTTGTCTGTAGGGAGCGCACCATGATTTCGTCCAGGCACTGCAACAAGGCGCCATTCCTGATGCTTGCACTCTGTGTCGCCCTGGCTGGGTGCGGCACCAGTGGTGTACGCAAGGACGGCCAGGCGCTGATCGCCGAAGGGCAATACGAAGCAGGCGTTTCCATGCTCGAAGAAGCGCTGAAGGAGAATCCGCGCGACACCGAGCTGAACATTGCCGTCATTCAGGGCCGTCGCCAGTCGGTTGAAGCCTTGCTGACCCAGGCTGACAGCGATCGCAGCCGCCATGATTTTGCTGGCGCCCGTATGGGTTACGGACGGGTGCTGACCCTGGAACCGAACAACCGTCGGGCCCAGGAGGGGGTACGCCAGATCGAGCAGATCGACAACATCGGCGAGCGTGTCGCCCTCGGCCAGGCGGCGCTGCGTCAAGGTGACCTGTTTGGCGCCGAACGGCACATGCGCGAAGTGCTCCAGCTCGACCCGCAGAACCAGGATGGCCTGGCGCTGCGCAAGGACATCGAGCTGGTGCAGAGCCGCACCGCCCAGCCCAACCCGCAGCTGCGCACCAAGATGGAACGGCCGGTGACCCTGGAGTTTCGCGATGCCAACCTGAAAACCATCTTCGAAGTGCTGTCGCAGGTGGCCGGGCTCAACTTCATCTTCGACAAAGACCTGCGTCCGGACCTGAAGGCGACCATCTTCGTCCGTGATGTGCGCATTGAAGATGCCGTGGCGCTGCTGCTGGAGCAGAACCAGTTGCACCAGAAAGTGGTGAACGACAACACCTTGCTGATCTACCCGGACTCGCCGCAGAAGACCAAGGATTACCAGGAACTGGTGATGCGCACCTTCTACCTGACCAGCATCGATTCGAACACCGCATTGAACATGGTCAAGACCATGCTCAAGACCCGTGACGTGTTTGTCGATGAACGCCTCAACACCCTGACCATGCGCGACACCCCCGACGCGGTGCGCATGGCCGAGAAACTGCTGCAATCCCAGGACCAGTCCAACCCGGAAGTGGTGCTGGAGGTTGAGGTCATGGAGGTTGCCCGCTCGCGCATTCTCGAACTGGGCTTGCAGTGGCCTAACACCTTCGGGGTGATCAACGACGACGGCAAACCCGTGGGCATCCTCGATCAACTGCGCGGTATCAACTCCTCGCGCATCACCATCTCGCCATCGCCGCAGGCCAAGATCAACGCCCAGGACAACGACATCAACACCCTGGCAAGCCCGGTGATCCGCGTCAGCAACCGCGAGCAGGCACGTATTCACATCGGTCAGCGGGTACCGATTGTCAGCGCGACTTCGGTGCCCTCGACCCAGGGGCCGGTGATCACCGAAAGCATCACTTACCTGGATGTCGGTCTGAAGCTTGAAGTAACCCCGGTGGTGCACCTGAACAACGAAGTGGCGATCAAGGTTGCCCTCGAAGTCAGCAACGCCAAGCCGCTGGAGCCCACTCGCCAAGGCACCATTCCGGTCCAGGTCGATACCCGCAACGCCCAGACCAGCCTGCGTCTGCACGACGGCGAAACCCAGGTGCTGGCGGGGCTGGTGCGCAATGACGAGGGGGCCAGCGGCAACAAGATTCCGTGGCTTGGCGACATTCCCGGACTGGGCCGTCTGTTCGGCAGCAACCGCAACGACAAAGGTCAGTCGGAACTGGTGCTGTCGATCACCCCGCGTATCGTGCGCAACCTGCCATACCAGAGCCCTTCGGACATGGAGTTCCCTTCTGGTACCGAAACCAGCATGCAGATCCGTAACCTCAATCGCACGATCGAGGTCGACGACGAGCAGCCACTGGCCGCGGTCCCTACTGCTGTGAGGCCCTGAACCATGAAACGCTCGATGGCAGGTTTCAGCCTGATCGAAGTGATGCTGACCCTGGCGCTGCTCGGGTTGCTGGCCTCGATTGCCGCACCGCTGACCGAAACCCTGGTACGCCGGGGCAAGGAACAGGAGCTGAAAACCGCGCTGTACCAGATTCGCGATGCCATCGACGCCTACAAACGCGCCTTCGACGCCGGCTACATCGAAAAATCGCTGAATGCCAGCGGCTACCCACCGAGCCTGCAGGTGCTGGTGGACGGCGTACGTGATGTGCGCAGTGCCAAGGGGGCCAAGTTCTACTTCCTGCGGCGCATCCCCCACGACCCGCTGCTCAGCCGTAAGAAGGATGACGAAGGGGGTTGGGGACTGCGTTCCTACGACAGTTCGGCACAAAGCCCGCGTGAGGGGGAGGACGTCTTCGATGTCTACTCCAAGGCGTCGGGCAAGGGCCTCAACGGCATCGCCTACGGACAATGGTGACCAGCATGCGCCGCAGCCAAGGCTTTACCCTGATCGAGTTGCTGGTGGTGATGGCGATCATCGCCACGCTGATGACCATCGCCATGCCGCGCTACTTCCAGAGCCTGGAAACCTCGCGCGAAGCAACCCTGCGCCAGAGCCTGGCGGTGATGCGTGAAGCCCTGGATCACTACTACGGTGACACCGGGCGTTACCCCGAATCGCTGGAACAGCTGGTCGAACAACGCTACCTGCGCAACGCGCCGCTGGACCCTATCACCGAACGCCGTGACGGCTGGCAGGTGGTAGCGCCGCCGGAAGGAGTAGCGGGTTCCGTAGCCGATATCAAAAGCGGTGCAACCGGGAGGGCGCGTGATGGCAGCTTATATGCCGAGTGGTAGCGCCGCCGAGGCCGGTTTCACCTACCTGGGCGTGCTCTTGCTGATTGCCGTGACCGGCATTGCCCTGGGCTCGAGCGCGACCCTGTGGTCGACCCAGTCCTTGCGTGAACGGGAACGCGAGCTGCTCTGGGTTGGCAGTCAGTATGCGCAAGCGTTGCGCAGCTACTACCGCAGTTCGCCAGGCGTGGCCCAGTACCCGCAGACCCTGGATGAGCTGCTCGAAGACCCGCGCTATCCCAATGTCAAACGCCATCTGCGTCAGCTGTACCCCGACCCGATCACCGGCTGCGAAGACTGGGGCCTGGTGCATTCGATCGACGGACGCATCACCGGGGTTTACAGCCAGTCGGAACAGCAACCGCTCAAGCGCACCGGCTTTGCCGCGCAGTGGTCGGACTTCGACGGCCTGGAGCATTACTCCGACTGGCAGTTCGTGGCGGAAAAAGCCTTCTCTGAAACCCCGTCCGCCGGGCAACCGGGCCTGACCAAGGGAGCAGGGCAATGAACCGCCAACTGACTGCCTGCGCCCTGGCCCTGGTGTTGATCGCCGGCACCGCCCGGGGCGGCGCCGAGGACGAGATGATGGGCTTTATCGTCGACAACACCATCTCGCACATCGGGCACGACTTCTATTACAGCTTCGCCGAGCGGCTGCGTGCCACCAGCCGCCTGGATTTCAACCTGGTGGTACGCGAACGGCCGGACGCACGCTGGGGCAGCCTGGTAACGGTCGAGTTCGAGCAACGCGTGATCTACCGGCGTTTTCTGCCACCCAACACTACCGAGCTGAAGGACGCCGCCTATGAAGCGGCTGACCTGGTCAAGGCGCAGATCATCCAGCGCAAGCTGCAGATGCTGCTGCAGGACACCACTGATCTTGAGAGGGACGAGCTATGAACAACAATAAAACCTGCCGCCTGGCCTCCCTGGTCCTGCTGACAGCCCTGTGCGGTCAGGCCGGCGCCACTGAACTGGTGTACACCCCCATCAACCCGGCGTTTGGCGGCAACCCGCTGAACGGCACCTGGCTGCTCAACAACGCCCAGGCGCAGAACGACCACGAAGACCCGGCGATCAAGGACCGTGCCTCGGCACTGGCCGGTACTTCAGCGCTGGAGCGCTTCACCAGCCAGCTGGAGTCGCGGCTGTTGTCGCAACTGCTCAACAACATCAACAACGGCACCACCGGCAGCCTGCAGACAGACGCCTTCATCATCAACGTGCTCGATGACTCTGGGGCCTTGACCATCCAGATCACCGACCGCGCCACAGGCGAAATTTCAGAAGTTCTGGTGAACGGCCTGAACCCTTGAAGGGGCGGGTAATGGGGAGTGACAATCATGAAACGAATTCTGACCACACTGCTGATCCTCGCCACCCTGCAAGGCTGCAGCCTGCGCGAACCGATGCCGGCCGAGCAGGACGGGGAAAGCCCGACGCTGACCCCGCGGGCCTCGACCTACTATGACCTGCTCAACATGCCGCGGCCCAAGGGCCGGCTGATGGCGGTGGTGTATGGCTTTCGCGACCAGACCGGGCAGTACAAGCCAACCCCGGCCAGCTCGTTCTCGACCAGCGTCACCCAGGGCGCGGCGAGCATGCTGATGGACGCCTTGCAAGCCAGTGGCTGGTTCGTGGTGCTGGAGCGCGAAGGGCTGCAAAACCTGCTGACCGAACGCAAGATCATCCGCGCTTCGCAGAAAAAGCCTGACACACCAGTGAACATCCAGGGTGAACTGCCACCGCTGCAGGCGGCCAACCTGATGCTTGAAGGCGGCATCATCGCCTACGACACCAACGTGCGCAGTGGGGGTGAGGGTGCACGCTACCTGGGGATCGATATCTCCCGCGAGTACCGGGTAGACCAGGTGTCGGTCAATCTGAGGGCAGTGGATGTGCGCAGCGGTCAGGTGCTGGCCAATGTCATGACCAGCAAGACCATCTACTCGGTCGGACGCAGCGCCGGGGTGTTCAAGTTCATCGAGTTCAAGAAACTGCTCGAAGCCGAGGTCGGCTACACCACCAACGAACCGGCGCAGCTGTGTGTGCTGTCGGCGATCGAATCGGCGGTGGGACATTTGCTGGCCCAGGGTATCGAGCGGCGCTTGTGGCAGGTGGCGGGCGATGGCAGCGGCGACAGCGCGACCCTGGACAAGTACCTGAGTCAGTATCAAACCCCGTGAGTAGTAACTGTGGGAGGGGCTTACGGTGGGAGCGGGCTTGCCCCGCGATTGAGGCCTGTCAGCCACATCGCATCGCGGGGCAAGCCCGCTCCTACAGGTCAGTGGGTCGGGCAGCCCTGTTCCTTGACGATCCGCTGGGTCGACGCCGGATACTTGGCCAGCTTCTCTGCCGCCCGTGGCGGGCGCTTCAACAACTCACCACCGCAGTTGGGGCACTGACCCTTGAGCTGCTGCTCATTGCAGTCCGTGCAAAACGTGCATTCGAACGAACAGATCAAGGCATTCTGGCTGTCGCCGGGCAGGTCACAGCCGCAGCATTCGCAGTTGGGGCGTAGTTCGAGCATGGGCGGATCCTCTAGCTGGGTCGGTAGAGATGGGCATGGCTGGCACGGTATAACGCCGACTCGGAAAAGCTGTCGCTGGCCAGCACATGGCCTACCAGAATCAGTGCGGTACGGCGAAACCCCTTGGCCTGTACCTGCTGGACAATACCATCAAGGGTAGCGAGCACCCAGTCCTGGTCCGGCCAGGTAGCGCGATGGACCACCGCAATCGGGCAATCGCCACCGTAGTGCGGGCGCAGTTCCTCGACGATCTTCTCCAGGTGCTTGACCCCAAGATGAATCGCCAGGGTGCTGCGATGGCGGGCCAGGTCGGCCAGTTGTTCGCCTGCGGGCATCGGTGACTTGTCGCCGTAGCGGGTGAGGATCACGGTCTGGGCAATGTCCGGCAAGGTCAGTTCGCAGCCGAGCAGGGCGGCGCTGGCGGCCACGGCGGTAACGCCCGGGACGATCTCGTAGGGGATGCCCAGCTCGCGCAGGTAGCGGATCTGCTCACCGATGGCGCCGTACAGGCTGGGGTCGCCGCTGTGCACACGGGCTACATCCTGGCCCTGATCGTGGGCCTGCTTGATGGCCTCGATGATCTGCGCCAGATGCAGTTCGGCACTGTTGATGACCGTCGCGGCGCAATGCCCTTCCAGCACGGCTGCGGGTACCAGGGAGCCGGCATAGATGATCACCGGGCAGCGATGGATCAGGCGCTGGCCTTTAACGGTGATCAGCTCGGGATCGCCGGGGCCGGCTCCGATGAAATAGACGGTCATGCAGAATCCTTGAAGAGAAAGCGCTGATTATCCGCCAAAGCCTGTGGCCGTGGCCAATGCCAGGCTGGCGTCGCTCAGCAGGGTGCGGGTCACGCGTAGTTGCGCCGAGCCGGCGAGGTGTTCGGCCAGGGCCAGCGCGGCGCTTTCGGCAACGCCATAGCAACCACTGTGCTGGTAGGCAACGGTTGAACGATGGCTAAGGTGTTGTTCGAAAGCCGCCAGTTGTTCGGCGCTGAAGAACAGCAGGGGTACTTTGAGTCGTTGGGCGAGTTGTTGCAGCCCGGGCTCGTCGTGCTTGAGGTCGATGCTGGCAAGGCCCGCGACGGCTGCCAGCGGCAGGTCGTGGGCCTTGAGGGTTTGTTCCAGCAGATCGCCCAGCGTTTTGGCTGGGCAACCCCGTCGACAACCCAGGCCGACGAACACCTGCATGGGTTTCAGGCCTGGCTCGAACGACGGAACAGCCAGGCACTGAGCAGACCCAGCGCCAGCCAGAATGCAGCGTTGGTCAGCAGCGAGGCAACTTTGAACTCAGCTTCCAGGGCTTGCGGTGCAAGCATTTCATGCACCTCTGGTTGCGGCGCGCCAATCACATGCGGCACCACCAGCAGCGCAACGCCCAATGCCTTGAACAGCCAGTGGTGGGCAAACACGATCAAGCCGAGCCCCACGGCCGTGGCGGCGGCAGTGCCGACCCACCAGGCCTGGCGCTGGGCCAGATCAGCGGCAGCGGTACCCGGCAGCTCCGGTGGCAGGCCCAGGGTCGGCGCCAGGCAGAACACGGCAAAGCCGCCCAGGCCCCAGAGTGCGCCGCTGACCACGCTGTTGGGTGCGCGCAGCGAATACAGCGCGGCCAGGATCAGGGCGAAGCCGACGGCAACAACCAGATTGCCACCCGTGGTCGACAGCACACGTTGCCAGCCGTCTTCCGGCGACCAGGCTTCGCTGTCGTGGTGGTGATCGGCGGCCACGCCAGGGGCATGTTCATGGGCTTCGACCGCAGGCGCGGCGCTTTCATAAGTTTCCGCCTGGAGAATCAGCGGTGCGACCCAGAAACTTTGCAGCAGGGTCAACAGCAGGGCAGCCAGCAGGCCGGCGAACCCTGCGGTACTGGCAATACGCTTGATCATCGGACGGCACTCAGTGGCAAGGGAAGGCGGCGCTGTGGCGGGTATCGTGGGCAGCGTTGTGCACCGCTTCGATATGCGAGAAACCGGCGAAGTAGACCAGGCACAGGCCCAGCAGCGAGGCACCGACGGCGACCAGCAGGCGCTGGCTGAGGCTTGAAGGGGTAACGGCTGAGTGACTGGCGGTACTGGTACGCATGGCGCTTTCCTCTTGGTGTTGTTCGGCAACAGGCAAGCGCAGGAAACCCCTGCACGGAGTTCGCGCAGGGGTTGCAACAGCGCCCGCCCACCGCGGGTTTGTCAGATCAGTGTCGGGCCGGTCTCCGGGCTGGCGAGGGCTGAGCAGTTGCTCAGCCAGAGGCGTCACCTTCCCATGCCGGACTACGGGCACAGTGGTACTGACGCTTTTCTCACTTACCGTTGCGGGGGCAGCACCGGACTTGTCGTACACCTCTATGACGTGGCGTATGACGCACCGGTTTCCCAGTTTCACCCTGTAAAGGGCACCCAAACGAATAGCGCTAGCAAATCACGGGTGAGGGCAGGCGTCAATCGTGACAGCAGTTGACCGCTTACCGGGCACTGCGTAGCCTAGCCGCTTCGAGGTTCTTCGGCGCTGGCCGAAGCTAAGACGGGAACGCGGTTCAAGCCGCGGCTGCCCCCGCAACTGTAAGTATTGAACGGTTCGACACAGCCACTGCGTTCGCGCGGGAAGGCGTCGTTCGACTGGCCTTCGGCCGGTGCAATGCAAGCCAGGAGACCTGCCTCGAACAGTTTCCGACATAAACCGGGCGGGGTGATCCGGTGGCGAACGCGTCCAGGTATTGATACCTGTGGCTCTCGTCCCGCATGCCCGCCATCCTGCCAAGGGCATCGACATGAAAACACTGGCCAAACTCCCCGTCACCATCGTTACCGGCTTCCTCGGCTCGGGTAAAACCACGCTGCTGCGGCATATGCTCGACAACGCTCAGGGGCGGCGCATTGCGGTGATCGTCAACGAGTTCGGCGAGCTGGGCATCGACGGCGAGATCCTCAAACAGTGCAGCATCGGCTGCACTGAAGAAGAGGCTAGCGGCCGCGTCTACGAACTGGCCAACGGCTGTCTGTGCTGCACCGTGCAGGAAGAGTTCTTCCCGGTCATGCGTGAGCTGGTGGCCCGTCGCGGCGACCTGGATCACATCCTCATCGAAACCAGCGGCCTGGCCCTGCCAAAACCTTTGGTGCAAGCCTTCCAGTGGCCGGAAATCCGCAATGCCTGCACGGTTGACGCCGTCATCACCGTAGTCGACAGCCCGGCCGTGGCCGCTGGCACTTTCGCTGCCTACCCGGACCAGGTCGATGCCCAGCGAAAACTCGACCCGAACCTGGACCACGAGTCGCCCCTGCACGAACTGTTCGCCGACCAGCTGGCCAGTGCCGACCTGGTGGTACTGAACAAGGCTGACCTGATCGCCGCCGATGACCTGGCCAAGGTCCGCGCCGAGGTGCAGGAGGAGCTGCCGCCCGCGGTCAAAGTGATCGAAGCCAGCAGCGGTCGCCTGCCACTGGAGGTGCTGTTGGGGCTGGGCGCGGAATCCGAAGCGCATATCGACGGCCGTCGTACGCACCATGATTCGCACCATGACGGTGATGATCACGACGATCATGACCACGATGCCTTCGACTCGATCTCCATCGAACTGCCTGAAGCCGACGAGAGCCTGCTGCTCGACGCCTTGACTCAGTTGGTTGTGCAGCACGGCATCCTGCGGGTCAAGGGCTTTGCGGCAATTCCGGGCAAGCCAATGCGTTTGCTGATTCAAGGTGTCGGTACCCGCTTCGACAAACACTTCGACCGCGCCTGGCGCAGCGAAGAACCGCGCACCACGCGCCTGGTGCTGATCGGCCAGGAACTGGATGCGGTACAACTGGAAGCGAGCCTGCGCGCCGCCCTGGGCGCCTGATCCATGCACCTGCTGCGGACCCAGCCCGGTGGTTTTGTACCGGACGACAGTATTGCCGACCTCGGCCAGACCCCGGCCGAGCTGGTCATTCTCTGCAGCGGTGACTCGCACCTGGCACTGCTGGCGGAAACCGCCCAGCAGTTGCCCGAGGATTTCCCCAGCCTGCGTCTGGCCAACCCGATGCAGGTACAGAATCATGCTTCGGTCGACCTGTATGTCGACGAAGTGCTGCGCCACGCCAAGGTGATATTGGTGTCGCTGCATGGCGGCGTCGGTTATTGGCGTTACGGCGTCGAGCAGTTGCTGGAACTGGCGGCGCGTGGCGTGCAGTTGATCCTGGTGCCAGGCGATGATCGCCCGGACCCCGAGCTCACCAGTCTGAGCACCGTGTCGGCAGAACAGGCCGAGCGCCTTTGGCACTTTCTGCGTCAGGGCGGCAAGGCCAATGC
>OEPS010000195.1_pt1 | contig 22680 bp, 21 predicted proteins | sample 1539411 | NCBI WGS metagenome assembly OEPS01 (sample SAMN02671747, study PRJEB22543) | soil metagenome | biome: bacteria | place: China:Hunan Province, Lengshuijiang City | collected 2012-10-15 | depth 0.08m m
GGGGGCATTACCGGCCTTTCTGCTGCGCATACCCTGGCCAGCCGTTTTCCTTCGCAACGCCTTGCAGTGCTCGACCGCCAGCGTGTTGCCCAAGGCGCCTCGGCGCGCAATTCGGGTTTTGTGGTCAGCCACGAGTTGCCTGGTGCCGGTGAATTGCTCGGTACCCCGGGGTTTTCAGCCTACCAGGTCGCTTCGCGGATTGGCGTTGCAGCGGGTCTTGAGGTCCGCCAACGTATCGCCGAGCTGGATATCGACTGCGAACTCAGCGATCACGGCTACCACTTTGCCGTGCATGAGCCTGCTCACCTTGAGGCCGTCGAACAGACGTTGGAGACGCTTAAGACCGTTGGCGCACAGGCCCGATTCCTAGACGCCGGCGACCTCAAACAGCGCCTGGGGACTGGGTTCTACCGCCGCGCCATTCACTGCGCTGGCGGCAATGCTCTGCTACAGCCTGCACGCTATGTAAAAGGACTGGCCGACAGCCTGCCTGCGCAGGTGGAAGTCTATGAAAACAGCGCGGTGACCGGCCTGCAACGCGCGCCGGGCAAGGGCTGGACAGCACGCACAGACGACGGCGAAGTGCAGGCGAAACAGGTGCTGGTTTGCGTCGGCGCCTTCCTGCCCAGGGTCGGGGTGCAGCGCAGCGGCACCTTCCCGCTGGAATTGAGCGCCAGCATCACTCGTCCACTGACGGAAGACCGCTGGCAGCAGCTGTTCGACAACCAGGGCTGGGGCGTGCTTTCGACCTTGCCTGGCGGTTGCACCCTGCGTTTGCTGCCGGGGCGTCGCTTGCTGATTCGCAACACGGTCGAGTACCGCCAGCACGATATTGATGCGCGAGGGCTGGCGGTGCGCCAACGCGAGCACCTGCTAGGGCTGCAAAAGCGTTTCCCCGGCATCACCGCGCAGGACCTCGAATACACCTGGACCGGTCACCTCAGCGGTACCCGCTCCGGCGAGCCGTACTTCGCCAGAATCGATGACGGACTGCACACGGTCGCTGGCTGCAACGGTTCCGGTGTCGCCCGCGGCACCCTCTGGGGACGTTTGCTGGTCGAGATGGCGACGGGCGCCGATTCGTCCTTGCTCAGCGATGTACTCGGCCAGGCCAGGCCGGGTTACCTGCCGCCCAAGCCGTTTTTCGATGTGGGTGCCAAAGCCCGCATGGCCTGGGAAGTCTGGCGGGCCCGCAACGAACGTTGAAACCTTCGGCGCACACGCCGCAACAAAAACAAGAGAGGCACCCATGATCAAGCGCACTTGCATGACCCTGTTGTCGATGGCGTTACTGACCGCAACGGCTCAGGCAGCCGAAACCGTCAACATCGCCAACTGGAGCGGCTACATCGCCGACGATACCCTGAGTGAGTTCACTCAGCGCACTGGCATCCAGACCACCTACGACCTGATCGACAGCAACGAAACCACCGAAGCCAAGCTGATGACCGGCAGCAGTGGCTATGACCTGGCCAGCCCGTCCAACCATTTCCTGCCGCGCCTGATCAAGGCCGGGGCGATTCAGGAGCTTGATCGCAGCAAATTGCCCAACTGGAGCAACCTCGATCCCAAGCTGATGAAAATCCTTGAAGCCAGCGACCCGGGCAACCGCTATGCGATTCCCTATATGTGGGTAACCACGGGCATCGGCTACAACGCTGACAAGGTCAAGGCGATCTTCGGCAGCACCGACGTGACCCAATCCTGGGACATGCTGTTCAAGCCGGAGAACATCGAGAAGCTCAGCCAATGCGGCGTAGCGTTTCTCGACAATCCGACCCAGATCATCTCCATCACCCTCAAGACCCTGGGCCTGGATCCGCACAGTCAGGATCCTGCAGACCTGAAGCAGGCCGAAGCGGCGTTGATGAAGATTCGTCCCTACATCAGCTACTTCCACCAGTCGAAGTACGTCAGTGACCTGGCCAATGGCAATATCTGTGTGGCCATTGGCTTCAGTGGCGATGTGCTGCAAGCCATGACCAGTGCACAACAGGCAGGTAATGGTGTGCACATCGGCTACAGCATTCCGCGTGAAGGTTCCACGGTGGCGGTCGACATGGTGGTCATTCCCAAGGGCGCGCCGCACCTGGAAAACGCCTATGCCTATCTCAATTACCTGCTCGAACCGAAGGTGATTGCCAACATCAGTAACGCGGTGAAATACCCCAGCGGCAATGCTGCGGCGCTGGCATTCATCAACCCTGAGTTGCGCGACAACCCGGCGATCTATCCACCGGCATCGGTGCTCGACACGCTGTTTCCGATCAAGACCTTGTCGCCGGCCGGCATGCGCTTGAGTACCCGCTTGTGGACGCGGGTGATCAGCGGGAAGTGAGCTAATGGGTGTGACTGATCTCGGCTGTCAGTCACACCTACAGAAGATAAAACTCAGAAGTTCAAGCGCAACATTGTTCGCCAGAAGTTCTTGAGTGGTGAGCGCAGGTGCCGATCCCAATTGTGCTGCCACCAGTCATCTTCATTCCTGACCACTGCTTCGATATCGCTACCTGCTTCTGATCCGGCATGTTGGCGGAACAACATCGGGAACACACAGTGCTGTTTGATCTGCTTTTTGAACAGCACATCCACAGGCGTACCGTTGTAAGGGATATCGGCAAGGATCTGACAGCCCTCACGCGACAGAATGTAGGCGTGAAGCGCTACAACCCGACCGCGTGCAATAAAGGGGAACCAGGTCAACCAGGTCTTGCCCATGCTGTAGCCCAAGTGCAGGGCTTGAAAATCGCGGGTGCGAATAAAACGATTGATCCAGCGAATCGGTGTGGCCTTCAACTCGTAGGGCTTTACGTCATCCTCAAAGATCAAGATGCGTTCCAGGCCTTCAGCCAGTGCAACTTTAGCCAACGCCTGGTGTGACTCGTAGCAGCCTCTTACCGGGTCTTCGTTTCTTTCTACAACATGGAATATCACCGGGTTTTGCAGCAGGCTGCCCATCGTTTGCCTGAACAGTTCGCGCCGGTCGGTGCGTTCCTTGAGTGAAATACAGTACACAGCATCTACATCGAACTTGATCTTACTCACCAAACAATCCTTGAACCAACAAATCCAGAGCCTGCGCTAACACGCGCGGGCTATCCTGCGGGGGGAGAGGCTAATCGCCAAAAAACCAGATAACTGTGAGCTGTTGCAGCTCAATTAGAACGTGCCCAAAAGATGGCGCAGCTGAATTAAACCGAATGACGCAGGCACGGAGTTACAACAACGTCTTCCAGGGTTGAGTCTGGAACGACACAAACAGAAGGGGGGGATGATGCAGATTGGCGCTGTGTAGCTCACCCGTTAACGGGGTTGTTACTGCAAGCGCTTTGATTGCTTTGAAAAACTGGAGCGGGTGAAGGGAATCGAACCCTCGTTATCAGCTTGGGAAGCTGGAGTAATGCCATTATACGACACCCGCTTTCAGGGCTGACGTTGTACCAGAAGTGCAGTGCGATTTGAAGCCTTGGTGTGCAAAAAAGCCTGGGTCGGTGGCCGGTAGCGCGAGGTCCCGCATCTTCCTTCTGCCCGTTCGGGCTGTTGGTGCAGGAGGCTGCGCTACCGCCAGCCTGGGGGCTCAGATCGCCAGTGCATGGTGATCCTGAATGGGTTGATAACGTACGCGGGATTCGCGGACAGCGGGTTTGAGGAAACTCAACAAGGCGTCACGTGTTTCATTGCAGGCCGCCTTGTGTTCCATGTCGAGGAAGTGGCCGGTGGCGCGGATCTCGCGAAAATGGCTGTTACGCACGTGCTGGCCGAACTGTCGGGCGTCATCAGTGGTGGTGTATTCGTCCCACTCGCCATTCATGAACAGCACTGGAATGTCGATCACGCGGGCTGAGCGCAGGGCGTTGTCGAGGTCGTGGTCGAGCACCTGGTTGATGTGAAAGTGCATCTGCGCGTACTCGTGGTTGTCCAGGCTGCTGACGTGCCGGTAGTTGAAGCGCTTGAACAACGACGGCAGGTGCTTGCCGATGGTGTCGTTGACCAGGTTGCCCACCTGGTAACGGTCGCAGGCACTGAGGAACTGGCATCCGCGTTCGAGGTAGTCGCGCATCGGCTCGTTGATCACCGGCGAGAACGAGCTGACCACCGCCTTCTCGATGCGCCGCGGCTTGTGCGCCAGGGCCAGCAGGGTGCAGGCGCCGCCCCAGGAGAACGACATCACGTGATCGGCGGCGAAGTGCTCGATCAGCTCCAGGAGGATTTGCCCTTCGGTTTCCTTGGTCAGCAGCCGCTCGTGGCGGTTGTGCGCCTTGGACTTGCCCGCGTAGGGCTGGTCGTAGAGCACCACGTTGAATTGCGGATGCAGGCTGCGCACTGTCTGGGCAAACGAGGCCGTCGTGGCCAGCGAGCCATTGATCAGGATGATCGTCTTCTCAGCGGCGTCTGCGCGATAGAACTCCGTGTAAACCCGATACTGACCTTGTATATCAAGCACAGCAATTTCTGGCCTCATGTCGTCGACTCCTGGCGCAAAAAGGGTGTTCGCACATGCAAGGATGCGCGTTCTTTATGACAGGTAGGCATACGCCTTGAAGAGAAACCGAGGGCCCTTGTCGATCCTGTAACGCTGGTCGACGGGTATTGTTCTAGGTGGGCAATCTGCCGGACTCCGGTGCTTCGAGGCACAGGTAGCCAGCAAAAAGGTGTCTTGGACTACGGGTGTGACTGGTGAGTCACATGCAGACCGACGATTGGATTCAAGCAGGCAGCGGACTAACCCGCAAGTGCCTTTGGGGAAATTGACGAAATCTTTCCGCCAGGCGGTCGTCGCCTCAGATCGCCAGGATTTCCTCGGGATAGAGGGCTCGGTACTCGCCGGGACGCAAGCCCGGGTCCAGTTGCAGCGGGCCCATGGCTTCGCGGTGCAGGTGCAGGACCTTGTTGTCATAGTGGCCGAACATGCGCTTGACCTGGTGATAGCGGCCTTCGACGATGCTCAGCCGGGCACTGCGCGGGCCAAGCAGGGTCAGTTCGGCGGGCAGGGTGGTGAGGTCTTCGAAGGCGAAGTAAAAGCCCTGGCGAAATTTCTCGATGTAATGCGGCTCGATGACCTGCTCGGTCTCGACGTAATAGATCTTCGGCAGTTTGGTTTGCGGCTGGGTCAGTCGCCGCGACCACTGGCCGTCATTGGTCAGCAGCATCAGGCCGGTGGTGTTGAAGTCCAGGCGTCCGGCGATGTGCAGTTCGTGCTTGTCCGGCTCATCGATCAGGTCCAGCACGGTGCGGTGCTCGGGGTCCTGGGTGGCGCTGACGCAGCCTTGGGGCTTGTGCAGCATCAGATAGCGTGCCGGGCGTCCGGCTTGCAGCAGTTGCTCATCCACTTCGATACGGCTGAACTCCCGCACCTCCAGGCGCGGATCACTCACACAGTAGCCGTCCACACGCACCCGCCGCTCTGCCAGCAGCACACGTACTTGCTGACGGTTGAAGCAGGGCAGGTTGCTGAGGAATCGATCGAGACGCATACAGAGCCAGGTGCAGGGCGTTGCAGTTTAACCGCTGGAAGAAGCCTTTGCCGCTTCCAGTTGTTCCAGCACCTGGGCGCAGGCAGGGCACAGGCAGGCCTTGTTGCGCTGCTCGGCGGGCAAGGCCTCGAGTACCTCAGGGGCGATGCTGACGCTGTAGCACCAGCACGCCTTGGCCGCCGTACGGGGATCGGCGAGGCTGCAGCGGTTGCTGGCGCCACAGGCGGGGCAGCGTTGGGGATCATTCATGGTCGGACCTGGGCATTTCCACGCAGACGCGGTTGCGTCCACTTTGCTTGGCGCGGTACAGCGCGTGATCGGCGCGGGCGATCAGACTGTGCAGGGTATCCTCAGGTTGCAGGCTGCTCAAGCCGATGCTGGTGGTCAGCCGGATCACTTTGTCGGCAAAGCTGAAATCGCGTTGCTCGGTGTGCAGGCGGATCTTTTCTGCCACCTCTTGAGCCTGTACGCCGTCGGCGTCCTTGAGCAGCACGATGAACTCCTCGCCACCCCAGCGGCAAATGATGTCTGCCTGGCGCAGGCTGTGCTCCAGGACGTGGGCGAACTGACGCAGCACTTCGTCGCCGGCCAGGTGACCGTGGGTGTCGTTGAGTTGCTTGAAGTGATCCAGGTCGATCAACAACGCGACCAGTGGCTTGGGCTCGCGCTGGGCTTCATGCAGTGCCTGGGCAGCCAGCAGGTCGAAGCCGCGGCGGTTGGGCAGACCGGTGAGGCTGTCGCGGGTGGCGAGGGTTTCAATGTTGTCCTGATGGCGCTTGACCATGGCATTGAGCAGTGACAGCACCACCAGACCGATGATGGTGCAGATCACCAGGTTCAGGTAGAGCGACTGGCGAATGTTGTCCAGGGCACCGTCTTCACGTTTATCGACGAACAGGTACCAGTTCAGCTCCGGTACCAGGCGCACATTGAGAAAGTGGCTGTGGCCGTCGCTGCTCAGGTATTCATGGCTGCCGCTGACAGGTTTGGGCATCTGCTTGAGCAGTTCGCGCAAACCGTCCAGCTCACGCAGGGATTGCCCGGTGCGCGCACCGTGGGCGCCGCCTTTGGACCCGGTCAGTACCACATTCCCTTGCGGGTCCACGAAGTACACCTGGCGTTGGTAACGCTGCTGGTAGTCGTCGATAAGGCGCACCACCGCTTCGACAGTGAGGCCGATACCGGCGACCCCGATGAATTTGTCGTTGTAGTCGAACACCCGGTAGTTGATGAACACCGTGAGCTTGTCCTGGTTGGCCATGTCCAGGTCGACGTTGATTTCGTAGGGGGCGTCCATGTCCCGCACCCGGTAGTACCAGGTGTCGCGTGGTTCCTGCGGGTCGATTTTCTTCAGCACACCCACTTGTGCCTGGTAATAGTTGCCGGTGGCGCTGGAGACGAAAAAGGCGGTGTAGGCACGGTATTGATCCATGACTTCGTTGAGGTAACGGGAGATTTGCGCCGGGTCGCGCTCCCCCGCCAGGGCCCAGTCCCGCAGGAAGGTATCGTGGGCCATCATCGAGGAGATCAGGATCGGTCGAACCAGGTCCTTCTGGATTTCCGAGTAGACCGTGTCGGAGGTGAGTGGCAGTTCGGTGTTGACGATGCTTTCGCGGATCGAACTGCGCGAAGCGAAATAGCTCAGCAGCGATGTGGCCAGAAAGCCGCAGCCAAGCAACAACAGCAAGGTCAGAATTAGCGAGCGCTGCGAAAACAGGGCGGAGCGAGGCAATTGACAGTCCCTTGATGTAGGCCAATGCCGTTCATTCTAGTGGTACGGCCGGAAAATAACTGGACAAATATCAAGGGTATCGGCCTTGTATCAATTTATTGCGGCGAGGGCACCGGATCGGCTTTGCATGGTCTTAATCAGTGTCGATGAACGCTTGCCGATCGACGCCGACCAGCGCCGCTGGGATGGGCAGTTTCGCGGTCCGGGAGGCCGCTATGTATCGCCGACTTTTGCTGGTTGCAGTGCTGAGTTTGCTGACCACCGCGTGTGTCCCTTACGGAGGTAACGGTTACTACCATCGCACCGAAGTCTATACCGCTGACCGCTATGGATATCCGGGCTATTATCAGCCTGGCTATCAATACAACCGTGGTTACTACGTGGTGCCACAACCGCGCTACTACTCGCCACCCCCGCAGTATTACCGTTCAACGCCGCACTACTATTACCGCTCGACGCCTCATTACAACCGCGCGACGCCGCACTATTACCGGTCGGCACCGGATCGTTACTACAAACCTTACCCAGGCCGTGGGCATGATCGTTATCGCCAGGGTTCTCGCCACGACCGCAACGGTGACGGACGACGTGACGGCAACTGGCATCGCTAAGCCCTTCAGGCCAGGTCCGCCAGCGGATGGCGGCCTTCCCAGGCTTTGGCAAAGTGTGCATTGATAACCGCCGCTGGCACCTTGGCGATATCCGCCCAGTGCCAGCGCGGCTGCTGATCCTTGTCGATCAGGCGCGCGCGCACACCTTCACTGAACTCCGGGTGCCGACAACAATTGAGGCTCATGGTGTATTCCATCTGGAACACTTGAGCCAGTGACAGGTGGCGTGCCCGTTGAATCTGTTGCCAGACCAGATGGGCGGTCAGCGGGCAGCCTTCACGCAGGGTTTGTGCCGCTTTGGCCAGCAGCGGGTCAGGGTGGTTGTGCAAGCTGGCAATGGCACGCCAGGCACACACCGGATCGGCGACATCGAGCAGCGCATCGATCTGCTGGCGTCGCGGTAACCACTGGGCTTCCGGCATTTCACCCTGGGCCCGGTGCTGCTGGGCCTTGAGCAGGCTGTTCAATTGCAGGGCGGTCTGTTCCTGCCAGTTCAATTGCAGCAGGTCATCGATCAACTCTTCCTGCTGGTTTTCTCCCAGCAGGCGATCTGCCAGGCCGAGGTCCAGGGCGTCGCGGGCGTTCAGGCCAGCGCCGGTCATGCCCAGAAACAGGCCGAGTTTCCCTGGCAGGCGGGCGAGAAACCAGCTGGCGCCTACGTCAGGATACAAGCCGATGCTGATTTCGGGCATGGCCAGGCGGCTGCTCGGGGTCACAATGCGCACGCTGGCCCCCTGCAACAGCCCCATGCCACCGCCCAGTACATGGCCGTGGCCCCAGCACAGCACCGGTTTGGGATAGGTATGCAGGCGGTAATCCAGGCGATACTCGGCAGCGAAAAAATGCGCGGCCAAGGGCGGTACCTCACCCGGATGATTGCGGCACGCCTGCACCAGGCTCCGTACATCACCTCCGGCGCAAAACGCCTTGGCCCCCGCGCCACGTAGCAACACGCAGACGATCTCAGGGTTGTCGGCCCACTGGGCCAGTTGCTGGTCGAGCACTTCGATCATCGGTAATGACAAGGCATTAAGGGCCTTGGCGGCGTCCAGGGTGGCGATGCCGATGCGGGCACCGTCGACGCCGGTGAGTTCTTCGCACTGTACGGCCATGAGCGACCTCATTTGTCTGATCCGGACAAGTATGGCCGCTGTCGGCGAAACTGCCGGTCGCCGGTCGGATCGATTGACAAGCACGGGCAGCTTTCCTAGTGTCGCGCCATTGTTTACGGATGGCCCCATGACTGACGACGACCGCATCAAACTTGAACCGAGCTGGAAAGAAGCGCTACGTGCTGAATTCGACCAGCCATACATGCAGCAACTGCGTGAATTCCTGCGCCAGGAATATGCGGCGGGCAAAGAGATCTACCCGCCGGGCCCGCTGATTTTCAACGCGCTCAATTCCACGCCACTGGATCAGGTGAAAGTGGTGATCCTTGGTCAGGATCCCTACCACGGCCCGGGGCAGGCGCATGGCCTGTGCTTTTCCGTGCAGCCGGGCATTCCTACGCCACCCTCGCTGGTCAATATCTACAAGGAATTGCACCGCGACCTGAACATCGAGATTCCCAAGCACGGTTGCCTGCAGCATTGGGCGGATCAGGGCGTGTTGCTGCTCAACACCACCATGACCGTGGAGCGGGCCAATGCTGCCTCTCATGCCAAGAAGGGCTGGGAGTTCTTCACCGACCGCGTCATCGAACTGGTCAGCGAACATCAGCCGAACACCGTGTTCCTGCTCTGGGGCGCCCATGCACAGAGCAAGCAGAAGCTGATTGATGGCACCAAACACCTGGTGCTCAAGTCCGTTCACCCGTCGCCGCTGTCGGCCTATCGAGGCTTCCTCGGATGTGGGCATTTCAGCCGCACCAACAAATTCCTCGAGCAGCACGGCCTGACGCCGGTGGAGTGGGCATTGCCAGCGCTGTAAAAGAAAAAAGGAAGTCTCAGCTTCCTTTTTTACTGTCTGGCCCGGCTGTGGAGTGTTCGCCCACCCAATGGCGGAACAGCGGCTCGGCCAGAAACAGCACGAACAGCAAGCGCATGACCTGCAACGCCGTTACCAAGGGTACCGATAGCTGCAAGGTTTCGGCGGTCAGGCTCATTTCCGCGATGCCACCAGGCATCATTCCCAGGGTCAACGAGCGCAGGTCCAGTTGCGTCAGGTGACTCAAGATCCAGGCCGCAGCACCCGCTATCAGCATGCTCAAGGCCGTGGCAATCAGGGTGCGTCCGAGAAAGGATGGCGCCCGGCGGAAGAACGCCCGATTGAAATGACAGCCCAGCCCACTGCCGATCAACCATTGACCGATCTGGCTGGCGCCGTCCGGCAAGGCAATGCGCAAGTCGCCACCGACGCTGGCGACAGCGGCGATCAACAAAGGCCCGAACAACCAGGGGTTGGGCTGTTTCAGTCGCTGCCATAGCCATGCCATGGCAACCCCCAACGGACAGATCAGCGCCAGCCATCCCCAACTGACACTGCCGGCGTGGGTGATTGCCACACCGTCGCCCAGCAGGTACTTGAACAGCGCCGGCACACACAGCACCACCGCCAGTACCCGCAGGCTCTGTGCGGCAGCGACCTGACTGAGCACTGCGCCGTTGCGCGCACCGAGGTTGACCATCTCTCCAGAGCCACCCGGCATGCTGGAGAAAAAGGCGGTAGCGCGATCTTCACCGGTACGGCGCAACAGCCAGATGCCGACGACACTGGACACACTGGTGATCAACGCACCGCAGAAAATCAGGCCGAAATTGCTCGCCACCTGCTCGACCACGGCCGGGGTGAAGTGCAGGCCGATGCCAATGCCGATGATCCACTGACCGCATTTACGTCCGCCCGGGATCTCGCTCAGTTGCCAGGGCGTCAGGCAGCGAACGAGGATGATCGCCAGTAACGAGCCGACCATCCATGGCAAAGGCCAGCCGACCTGGCTGGCGAGAAACCCGCCTGCCAGGCCGACCAGCCCTGTGGCCCAGTACAGCTTCAGCGGCCCATCAGACATCGGCCAGGGCACGGCGCTGGAGGCTACGCTTACGCCAGATGCGCAGCAGCGGAAAGGCCAGCATCACAGCGGTCAGAGACCATACCGTCATGCTGATCGGGCTGGACCAGAGAATGTCCAGTCCGCCGTCGGAGATTGACAGGGCACGGCGCAGGTTCTGTTCCATCAAACCGCCGAGGATAAAGCCGAGCAGCAATGGCGACAGCGGGAAATCGAGCTTGCGCAGGATGTAACCGAAGATGCCAATACCGATCATCAGGAACAGGTCGAAGGTCGTGGCGTGCACGGCATACACACCAATGGCGGTAATGATTGCAATCACCGGCACCAGTGCCCAGTTCGGCACGGCAAGGATACGGGTGAACAGCCGCACCATTGGAACGTTCAGTATGAGCAGCATGACGTTGGCAATAAACAGCGAAGCAATCAAGCCCCAGACAATGTCTGGCTGTTGTTGGAACAACAATGGGCCGGGGGTGATGTTATACAGGGTCAGGGCGCCGATCATGACTGCGGTCGTACCCGAGCCGGGTACACCCAGGGTCAGCATCGGTACCAGGGCACCGCAGCATGCTGCACCGATGGCGGTTTCCGGAGCCGCCAGGCCACGCTTGTCACCCTGGCCGAATTTACCGGTGGTACCTGCCAGGCGTTTTTCTGTCATATAGGCAACAGCACTGGCCAGGGTTGCGCCCGCACCGGGTAACACCCCCATGATGAAACCCAGCACGCCACAACGGATGTTCACCCAGAATACCGAGGCCGCTTCCTTGAGGTTGAAGAGCATGCGCCCGGTGGCCTTGACCGCTTGATGGCCGTGGTGGGTTTTTTCCAGCAGCAGCAGAATCTCGCTGATCGAAAACAGGCCCAGCACCAGTACGACGAACTGAATTCCGTCGGCCAGGTTCACGCTGTCGCCAGTAAAGCGGTAGACGCCGCTGTTGGCATCAATGCCGACACAGGACAGAAACAGACCAATCAATGCCGCGATAAAGGTTTTCAGAGGTTTGTCACCTGCCATGCCGCCCAGGCAGACGATGGCAAAGACCATCAGCACGAAGTACTCCGCCGGGCCAAAGGCAATCGCCCATTTGGCCAGCAAGGGCGCGAACAGGACCATGCCGCAAGTGGCGATGAATGCGCCAATGAACGAGCTCCACGCCGACAACGACAGGGCGACACCGGCAAAACCTTTGCGCGCCATCGGGTAGCCATCGAGGGTGGTCATTACCGTCGCGGCTTCACCGGGAATGTTGAGCAGGATCGAGCTGATGCGCCCACCGTATTCGCAACCCAGGTACACCGCAGCCAGCAGAATCAACGCCGACTCCGGAGGCAGGCCGAGGGCGAAAGCAATCGGGATCAACAGTGCTACACCGTTGATCGGGCCCAGGCCCGGCAGCAGTCCGACCACGGTGCCGATCAGGCTGCCACACAGGGCAGTGACCAGATTGTAAGGGCTCAGGGCGACGCCGAAGCCCTGGCCGAGATAGCCAAGCGTATCCATGTCAGTTCTCCAGTACGTCGAGCAGGCCCAAGGGCAGTGGAACATCCATTACACGGTCAAACAGCCAATACAGCGCAATGCTCATCAGCGTGATGATGACGATGCTGGGCAGCCAGCGCCCGTCGTAAAGGCGCGCCATGGGTATGCCAATGAGCATGCTGCTGAGTACAAAACCCAGGGGTTCGAAAGTGCTGGCAAAGACCAGTAGCAAGGCCACACAGATGCCGATCTTGATCAGCGACTCGCGATCGAGTTCGGGCTCATCGTCCTTGCGCACGATCGGGGTAGGACGAAATGCCAGGTACAGCAGGCCGCAGCCCATCAGGCCGATAATCAGCAGGGGGAAGGCACGAGGGCCGACGGGTTCGTAGGAAAACGCAGCCTGATAGGGCCAGGCCATTACTGCCAGAGCGGCACAGACCGCTAGCAGCAACAAGGCAAAAACGCGTTGCAGGATCATCGCGCGTGTCCTCTATGAGGTTCACAAAAATTCGCCGACCCGGTAGGAGCGGATTTATCCGCGAAGGAAGGCAAAGCCTTCCCCGTCAGGGCTGCTGGCGCAGCCCATCGCGGCGGTCCGGCGTACCGGTGAATCCGCTCCTACGGGGTCGCTGGGGAAAAGGAGGGCTTACTGAATCAGCCCGAATTCCTTGGCCAGGGCCTTGTAGTCAGCCACCTGTTTCTTCACGTAGGTGTCCAGCTCAGCACCGGTCATGGCAAAGGGGAACAGTTCGCGCTGGTCACGCAGCTTGGCGAACTCGTCCGAGGCCAGCAGCTTGTCGAACGATTCTTTCCACCAGTTGTATTGTTCGTCGGTGACCTTCGGCCCTACATAGAAGCCACGCACCACAGGCCAGACGATGTCGTAACCCTGTTCTTTGGCGGTCGGAATATCCTTCATTTTCGGCTCGTCCAGACGCTTTTCGGCGAACACCGCGAGCAAGCGCATATCGCCGCTCTGGATGTGCGGCATGGAGTCGGAGATGTCGGTACTGCCTACCTGAATGTGCCCACCCAGCAGCGCCGTGGCAATTTCACCACCACCTTCAAGGGCGACATAGCGCAGGTCGCGCGGGTCGATGCCTGCAGCTTTGGCAATCAGTGCAGTCTGCATCCAGTCCTGACTGCCAACGGTGCCACCGGAGCCGATGACTACTTTGCTCGGGTCTTTCTTCAGTGCCGCTACCAGATCGTCGAGGGTCTTGTAGGGCGAGTCGTTTTTCACTGCGATGGCGCCATAGCTGGTGCCCACTGCTGCCAGCCAGCGTACTGCGTTCTCGTCGAAGCGGCCGAACTTACCTTGGGCGAGGTTAAGCAGCGAGCCGCTGGACCACGCCACCAGGGTCCCGGCATCGGCCGGACGCTGAGCCACCACAGCGTTATAGGCGACCGCGCCGACACCACCGGGCATGTAGGTCACGCGCATGGGCTTGCTGAGAATTTTCTCGTTGACCAGGGCGCTTTGCACCAGCTTGCAAGTCAGGTCGAAGCCGCCGCCGGGGGAGGCGGGGGCAATGCATTCAGGGCGTTTGGGTTCGGCGGCCAGGGCTTGGCCGGCCAGCATCAGACAGGCAGTGGCGAGGGCAATGCGGCGCAGTGAAAAAGTCATCGTCTATCTCCATGAATATTATTGTTATCGGGGGATTACCACAGGGCAAGGCTGTAGCTCACCAGCAGTCGCACCTCGTCCGCATCGCGGGCGAAGTTCGAACGGAAGGTGGCGTTGCGCAGGCGCACGGCGACGTTTTTCAGGGCGCCACTTTGCACCACATACTTGAACTCGGTGTTGCGTTCCCATTCCTTGCCTTCACCGCCATTGGCCAGGCTGACATTATCGCCGCTGATGTAGCGGGTCATGAAGGTCAGGCCGGGAATCCCCAGTTTGGCGAAGTCATAGTCATAGCGGGCTTGCCAGGAGCGCTCGTCGGCGCCGGCGAAGTCGTTGATCTGCACGAAGTTGACCAGGTACGGGTCTGCGCCGTCGACGTAAGGGAAGGCAGTGTCGCCGGACAGGTGCTGGTAACCGGCGCTGAACTTGTGGCCGATGATGGCGTAGCTGAGCATGCCGTTCAGCGCAGTGTTGTCGATATTGCCACCGCGGGCCTGGCCCTGGTCGTCGCTGAACGCCATGCGCAGGTCGGCGCCGAAGGTGCCGGGGCCCCACGGCTGGGTGGCGAGCATGCCGACAAAGTGCTGGCGATAGACATCATCGAGCTGTGCCCAGTGGTAACTGCCGGTGATCTTGTCGGTGAACTTGTAGTCGAGGCCCGCCATGTCGAAATGGTTGCCGGCTACGGTGCCGAGAAAGCGGCTGTTCTTGTTGTTGAGGGCGATGTCCTGATTGTCGGTGCTGTCGCGGTCCTTGGCTTTTTCCAGGCGTCCACCGGTGAACGTCAGGTTCTTGATTTCGCCGGAGGTCAGCAAGCCGCCTTCAAAGGTCTGCGGCAGGATGCGACCGTCGTTGGGCTGCAGAGTCGGCAGTTCCGGGATCAGGGTGCCGACTTTCAGTTCGGTGGCCGAGATCTTCACCTTGCCGGTCAGGCCGAGCTTGGAATACTCGTCGGCGGCGCGGCCATCATCGTGAGTGGGTAGCAGGCCGCTGCCGGTACGGTCGGGGCTGGAGTCGAGTTTGATACCGAGCATCCCCAGCGCATCCAGGCCAAAGCCCACAGTGCCGTCGGTATAGCCAGACTCGAAGTTGAGCATGAAACCCTGAGCCCACTCGTCACGCTTGGACTGTTGGGCGCTGGTGCCGTCGCGAAAGTCGCGGTTGAAATACATGTTGCGGGTTTCGAAGGTCGCCTTGCTGTCTTCAAAGAAGGCGGCCTGGCTCAGTGGGGCAACGCCGGCAAGGGCGAGGGCACTGGCAACTGCGGACTGGCGAGAAGATAAGCGAGGGGTAGGCGCGTGCGCCCGAGGCTGCATTAACAGCATGGTGAAGTGACTCCGTTTTTGTTCTTATTAATTCGAACGTCAATGTTCGGTTATACGGCAAGCAGAGTGAGCCGTGAGTGGATGCTAGGGCTTTAACCTTTCGCTAACCTTTCAATAGTTTTTCATTGTTACCAAGGCTTCACAGGCGGGCTGTCGGCTGTACACTCCGCGCCATTGACCGCGACGCGACCGGGGAGAAAACGATGCGTGTGCTGCTCGTCGAAGACCATTTGCAGCTGGCTGAGAGCGTGGCCCAGGCCCTCAAAAGTACCGGCCTTACGGTGGATGTACTGCACGATGGCGTGGCCGCCGACCTGGCCCTGGCCAGCGAGGAATATGCCGTGGTAGTGCTCGATGTGGGCTTGCCGCGCATGGATGGTTTCGAGGTGCTGGCGCGCCTGCGCGCCCGTGGCAAGACTGTGCCGGTGCTGATGCTGACCGCCCGCAGTGACGTCAAGGATCGGGTTCACGGCCTGAACCTGGGCGCCGACGACTACCTGGCCAAGCCATTCGAGCTGACTGAGCTCGAAGCACGGGTCAAGGCCCTGTTGCGCCGCAGCGTGCTCGGTGGCGAGCGCCAGCAGCGCTGTGGGCCGCTGGTCTACGACCTCGATACCCGACGTTTCATGCTCGGCGATGAGCTGCTGACCCTGACCTCCCGTGAACAGGCCGTGCTCGAAGCGCTGATCGCGCGCCCGGGACGGGTGATGAGCAAGGAACAGGTGGCCGCCCAGGTGTTTGGCCTGGATGAAGAGGCCAGCGCCGATGCCATCGAGATCTATATCCATCGCCTGCGCAAGAAACTCGATGGTCATGCCGTGGCCATTGTCACGTTCAGGGGGCTCGGCTACCTGCTCGAGCACCGCGATGCGTGACATTGGTAGCCTGCGCGGGCGGCTGGTATGGAACCTGGCCCTGTTGCTGGTGGTGTTGATGCTGGCCAGCGGTATGAGTGCCTACTGGAACGGTCGCGAAGCTGCCGATACTGCCTACGACCGCACCTTGCTGGCGTCGGCACGGACCATTGCCGCCGGCTTGTCCCAGCGTGACGGCACCCTCAGCGCCGATGTGCCCTATGTGGCCCTGGATACCTTTGCCTACGACAGCGCCGGGCGTATCTACTACCAGGTCAATGACATTCACCAACGGCTGATTTCCGGCTACGAAAATTTGCCTGCACCGCCGCCGGGTACACCGCGCACGGATGACTACCCGGCCCTGGCGCGCTTCTACGACGCACGCTACCTGGGGCAGGACGTACGTGTGGTCAGCCTGCTCAAGGCCGTCTCCGAGCCGAACATGAACGGCATGGCCGAGATCCGCGTCGCCGAAACCGAAGAGGCGCGAGTGCGCATGGCCCGTAGCCTGATGGCCGATACCCTGTTGCGCCTTGGCATGCTGGCAATCGGTGCGCTGATGCTGGTGTGGTTTGCCGTAAGCGCCGCGTTGCGGCCGCTGGAGCGCTTGCGCAGTGCCGTGGAAGAGCGCCAGCCCGACGATCTGCGGGCCTTGCCGCTGGTCGAGGTGCAGCGCGAGCTGAGCCCTCTTGTGCGCGCGTTGAACCACTTTACCGAGCGTCTGCGTGGTCAGTTCGAGCGTCAGGCACAATTCATTGCCGAGGCCGCCCATGAACTGCGTACACCCTTGGCAGCCCTCAAGGCCAGGGTCGAACTGGGATTGCGCTCGAATGAGCCGCAGGTGTGGCGCGACACCCTGGAATCTGCGGCCCAGGGGACCGACCGCCTGACGCACCTGGCCAACCAGTTGTTATCCCTGGCGCGAGTCGAAAACGGCGCGCGGGCCATTGCTGAAGGGGGCGCACAATTGCTCGACCTGAGCCAGCTGGCACGGGAACTGGGCATGGCCATGGCACCGCTGGCCTATGCCCGAGGTGTGGCACTGGCGCTGGAGGCGCAAGCGCCTGTGCATGTACGTGGCGAGCCGACGTTGCTCAACGAATTGCTCAGCAACCTGGTCGATAATGCCTTGGCCCATACACCCGAGGGCGGCAATGTGATCTTGCGGGTCTACGCGCCAGGTGTGCTCGAAGTCGAGGATGACGGCCCGGGTATTCCCGAGAATGAGCGCGAGCGGGTGTTCGAGCGTTTTTATCGTCGCAGTGCCCAGGGCACAGGCCTGGGGCTGGCGATTGTCGGGGAAATCTGCCGCGCCCACCTGGCGCAGATCAGTCTGCACGACGGCGAGCGAGGCGGCTTGAAAGTGCGGGTCAGTTTTACCGTCGATTAACGAAACATCGCGCGGGCATAGAGCAGGTCGCTAGCCACCAGCTCAGTGCCGGTAGGCAGTCCCAAGTGACGATACGCGGGCAGCGCCGCCAATGGCCGCGCCTTGCTGCTGCCCGCACTCAGGGCCCGGGCGATCTGAACAATGTCGACGTAATCGATGCGGTCGCTGCAGCGGTCCAGATCCAGAACCTGACCCGGCAGCTTCACCAGTTGCTCGGGAAACTCCCAGCTACTGAGGATCTTGTCGCCCAGTACCGGGTGAATCTGGTCAATCACATAGTTCAGGCACACCGGATCGGAGAGCAGCTCGTTGTGCTCTTCGGCATAGATCAGAATCGGCAGGACGCCAATCTGGTGAACCAGGCCTGCGAGGGCGCCCTGGTCGGGCTTGAGCTGGGTGTAGCGCAAACTGAGTTCATAACTGATTCCCGCCACTTCCAGGCTGGTTGCCCAGATTTCACGCATTTTCTTTTCCACCACCTCGGAACGGGCATGGAAAATCTGCTCGATCACCAGGCCGACAGCCAGGTTACAGCTGTAGTTGATGCCAAGGCGGGTGACAGCGGTCTGCAGGTCGGTGACCTCGACCGCGGCACGCAGCAGCGGGCTGTTCACCACTTTGATCAGGCGTGCCGACAGAGCAGCGTCGCGGCCGATGACCTTGCTCAGGGCGCTGACACTGATCTCGGTGTCTTCGGCGGCCTCGCGGATGCTCAAGGCGACTTCCGGCAAAGTCGGCAGCACCAGGTCATCGTTTTTGATGGCGGCCAGCAGGTGGTCCCGGATTTTCTCGGCCATCTTGTTCATGGTGATTCTCTACCGCAATTGAAGAGTGCCTGGCCCGCAACAGGCGGGCGGGGCAGGTTCAGCGCTGGATTTCGCGATCGCGATCCAGTTCGTAAGGAAGTGTCAGCAATTCAAGGCGCGGGCCGTCGGAGCTTCCCAGGTGCAAGTTGTTGTCTTCCACGGCATCGGCAGTCAGTACCGCCAGTAGTTCACTGCCTGTTGCATCACGTGCAGCCAGCACCACTTCACCCACTGAGGAACTGTGGGTAGGCGAGAAGATCTCGGTGCCAGGCTCGGGCAAGAAGTCGCCCGTCACTGCTACCCGGTACTGGCGGCGCTTGAGTTTGCCCAGGTACTGCATCCGCGCGACGATTTCCTGGCCGGTGTAGCAACCTTTCTTGAAGCTGACACCGCCAACGGCCTGCAGGTTGATCATCTGCGGAATGAACAGTTCGCGGGTCTGGGCCATGACCTGGCCGATACCGGCGCGGATTTGTCCGAGCAGCCAGTCATTGAGCTCAGCCTGCGGCAGTTTTTCGGCCAGTTGCGCCTGTACCTGTTGTGCCTGTGCGGCGGGTACCCACAGCTCGATGCGACCGGCCGACACGGCAATGGCAATCAGCCCGTTGTGGCGTGTGATGCCGTCGATTTGCCCAGGTACTTCCAGACCCAATGCCTGCAACGCCGACTCCCCGTTGTGCAGGCCATAACGTACCCAGGCATCGCTGTCATCGGTCAGCTTGGCCTTGGAGAACACCGCGTATTTTTTCAGATCGGCAAGTTGCGGCTCGAGCAGTTCGCGGGTCATGGCCAGGAGGAAGCCGTCGGCTTCTGGCAGGATGCGAAAGCTGGACTGCATGCGGCCTTTGACCATGCAACGCGCGCCCAGGCTACTGGTGCTGTCGCTGAGGTAATTGATGTTGCAGGTCAGTTGGCCTTGCAGGAACTTGCCGGCGTCCGAGCCGCGGACGGCGAGGACGCCTTCGTGGGAGAGGGTGCAGAAAAAAGCGGAATCGGCCATGGGACATCGCAGGGTAGTAAGACTGAGGGCCATGATAGAGCGCTGTCGGCAAAATAGGTAGTTGAGTGCGTCCCTCTGTCATTATTTGCTCACATGTCCGGACCAACGTCTCGTGTCCCCGGGGCGCTGGCTCTGTATACTGGCGGCCTATTTTAGGAGGGCTCCATGGTCGAACAAACTGAACTCAATCGGCTCTTTTGGCACAGCCGCCGTGGCATGCTTGAGCTCGATGTACTGCTGGTCCCGTTCAGCGCGGAGGTCTATCCCACCCTGAACGAGGCCGATCGCGAGCTGTACAAGCGCCTGCTGAGCTGCGAAGACCAGGACATGTTCGGCTGGTTCATGGAGCGCAGCGAGTCCGAAGACCCTGAGCTGCAGCGCATGATTCGGATCATTCTGGATCGTGTCCAGCCCAAGTGAGCGGTTCGAGTGTCGCTGGCAAGGCTCAAGGAGCCTGCTGGCGGCCTACCTGGCCAGCCTGCTGCTGGCCCTGCTGGCGCTGAGCCTGCTGCAGGTGCCCGGGTGGCTGCGGGTAGTGGGCGTTGTCCTTTGCCTGTTGCATGCTGGCTGGATGATTCCCCGGCGTATTCTGCTCAGCCACCCCCAGGCTGTCAGCGGGCTGCGTCGTGATCGTGACGGTTGGCACCTGTTCAGCCGTGCTCAGGGTTGGCAACAGGTGCAGCTACGCCCTGACAGCCTGGCCTTGCCGGGCCTGATCGTGCTGCGCTATCGCCGCCATGGCAGGTATTTCAATCAGGGATTGTGCATTGCCCATGACGCGCTGGAGCCGGTGCAGCACCGACGCCTGCGCGTGCGCCTGAAGTTCAGTCGACGTAGGTGGGCGGCTGCAGAATAGTGTCGCGGGCCTCGGCAAGCATGCCGGGATAGTCGAGGGTGTAGTGCAGGCCCCGGCTTTCCTTGCGCTGCATGGCGCAGCGGATCATCAGCTCGGCCACCTGGGCGAGGTTGCGCAGCTCGATCAGGTCGCGGCTGACCTTGTAGTTACTGTAGAACTCGTCGATCTCGTCGAGCAGCAGACGCACCCGGTGCTCGGCGCGTTGCAGGCGCTTGTTGGTGCGCACGATACCTACGTAGTCCCACATGAAGCGCCGCAACTCGTCCCAGTTGTGCGCAATGATCACGTCTTCGTCCGAATCGGTAACCTGGCTGGCGTCCCAGCAAGGCAGGGCGCGCGGCATGTTCACCTGGTCCAGGTGCGACTCGATATCAATGGCTGCGGAGCGGCCATACACGAAGCATTCGAGCAGTGAGTTGCTGGCCATGCGGTTGGCGCCATGCAGGCCGGTGAAGCTGGTTTCGCCAATCGCATACAGGCCAGGCACGTCCGTGTGGCCATTGTCGTCGACCATGACACCGCCACAGGTGTAATGCGCGGCAGGCACTACCGGAATCGGCTGGCGGGTGATGTCGATGCCGAACGTCAGGCAGCGTTCGTATACGGTGGGGAAGTGGCTTTTGATGAAATCTTCAGGCTTGTGGCTGATGTCCAGGTAGACGCAGTCCACGCCCAGGCGTTTCATTTCATGGTCGATGGCGCGGGCCACGATGTCACGGGGTGCCAGTTCTTCGCGGGGATCGAAACGCGGCATGAAGCGCTCGCCGTTGGGCAGCCGCAGCAATGCGCCTTCGCCGCGCAAGGCCTCGGTCACCAGGAAACTCTTGGCCTGGGGGTGATACAGGCAGGTGGGGTGGAACTGGTTGAATTCCAGGTTGGCCACCCGGCAGCCGGCGCGCCAGGCCATGGCAATACCGTCGCCACAGGCACCATCCGGGTTGCTGGTGTACAGATAAACCTTGGCGGCACCGCCGGTGGCGAGCACGGTGAAGCGCGCACCAAAAGTGTCGACTTCGCCGGTGTTGCGGTTGAGCACATAGGCGCCCAGGCAGCGATCGCCATCCAGGCCCAGGCGGCGCTCGGTGATCAGGTCGACGGCGACCCGCTGCTCGAGCAGCTCGATATTCGGCCGTTGGCGCGCCTGTGCCAGCAGCGTGGTGAAAATCGCCGCACCGGTGGCATCGGCGGCATGAATGATGCGCCGATGGCTATGGCCGCCTTCGCGGGTCAGGTGAAACTCGAAACCGCCGTCGTCGACACTGGCGTGCTCGTCACGGGTAAAGGGCACGCCCTGGTCGATCAGCCACTGGATGGACTCACGGCTGTGCTCGACGGTGAAGCGCACGGCGTCTTCGTGGCACAGGCCGCCACCGGCGTTGAGGGTGTCCTCGACGTGGGACTGCACCGTGTCGGTGTCATCCAGTACCGCGGCAACCCCGCCCTGGGCCCAGTAGGTTGAGCCATTGGCGAGGTCGCCCTTGCTGAGCACGGCAATGCGCAGGTGGCCAGGGAGGTTCAGCGCCAGGCTCAGACCGGCGGCACCGCTGCCGATCACGAGGACATCATGTTGGAGTTGTTGGCTCATGTCAGGACACTAGTATCTGAAGGGGGGGATCGGCACAATAGTCAGGCGCTTATGGCATTGTGAAACTATCGTGAATCTGGACCGGTTGCCTTTATAGCAGCCCCAAGGCCCTGATTTCCAATGGCGCTTGCATGGGCCAGGTAGCTTGCTGTGGGAACTTTCCACGCTGTGTGGATATCCATAGAAGGTTGCCCGCACACAATAATGCCGCGGCGACGCATGGCAGTAGCCCATAATCAAGGTACTGTCGGCGTATTCGAGACCCGATTATCGACGCAGCCGGCCATGACCGCGCTGCGTTTTTCGTGCGAGCCGACCAAGGGCCGCAGGAAACTTGCTTGGAGGGGAGAACTTTTGCGAAAAGCCCGAGTCTATGGTTGCAAGCCTGAACGATGCTTCTCGCAACGCTCCTTCAAGTTCACTGAGGAGTGTTCATGCTAACCCAGGAAGAGGATCAGCAGCTTGTCGAGCGCGTGCAGCGTGGCGACAGGCGAGCGTTCGATCTGTTGGTGCTGAAGTATCAGCACAAGATTCTCGGGTTGATCGTGCGTTTTGTACACGACACCCATGAGGCCCAGGATGTGGCGCAGGAAGCTTTCATCAAGGCTTACCGGGCGCTTGGCAATTTTCGCGGAGACAGTGCCTTCTACACCTGGCTGTACCGCATTGCCATTAACACGGCAAAAAACTATCTGGTGTCCCGCGGTCGGCGGCCACCGGACAGCGATGTGAGTTCCGAGGATGCGGAATTTTACGACGGCGATCATGGCCTCAAGGATCTGGAGTCCCCCGAGCGTGCGTTGTTGCGAGATGAGATCGAAGGCACCGTCCATCGGACCATTCAGCAACTGCCAGAAGATTTACGTACGGCGTTAACTTTACGTGAATTCGATGGTCTGAGTTACGAGGACATTGCGA
>OEPS010000196.1_pt1 | contig 22600 bp, 21 predicted proteins | sample 1539411 | NCBI WGS metagenome assembly OEPS01 (sample SAMN02671747, study PRJEB22543) | soil metagenome | biome: bacteria | place: China:Hunan Province, Lengshuijiang City | collected 2012-10-15 | depth 0.08m m
TCGGTGTTATTGCCATTATTTGTGCTTTTTGTTTGTGGGTTAACTGATTCAGTATTAATAAATTCTCAAACGGTGATGCTATTTTTAATATCAGTTATTATTTCAGCCTCGTTACCTGTATCTAATAAGTAAAGATGGGGAGCGAGGCTCCCCATTGAAAATTACTTTCTAATGATGCGTTGAGCCACATCGATAATTTCCTCCACCTCTATAGTGGAGATAGGATGATACTTATCGCGCGTCAAGATTTGCACTGCTTCCGGATAGCCAGGACCCCAGGTCAGGTTATTCTGAAATTTACCGTGCATGTCATTGCCATAAAGAGCAATCAGAGGCTTACGGTACGCTGCTGCGATATGCACGATAGAGGTATCTGGTGTGATGACAAGATCGGCATGTTTGACAAGTGACATTGCGCTAAACAATGAACTGTACGGGTTTTTATATACTCCGGGAGGAAGTTCGGTAGTAATTTTATTGTTTGGATCAAGGATAATTATATTATAACCAGGAAGGCGCTTTATTATTTCCTGGCAAAGCTGTTGAAGTTGATGGAGTGATAGCTCACGTTTGCTATCGGCAGCAAAAGGATTGATGACTATGTTTTTAGCTTCAGGCAGGCCTTGCAAAAAGTCGGCAACCTCGACATCAATCTCTTCAGGATAAAAAAGGTCGTATGAAGTATCAATATGCGTAAAGCCCAGCTCAGACATTAATAATGCATAACGATTAGTAATATGCTGCTGAAAGCCAGAGAAAGTTATCGATTTATTATAAACATTATACTTTTCTTTATTAAAACCAATAACATTCCGGGTGTTAATTTTCAGTAAAAACCGCAGGCTGGCAGGCGATATTTTATCGCCCATATCGATAACAAGATCGTAACTCTCGTTGGCCAGGCTTGGCGCATTGCCGTGCCGATCGTAAAGGTGAATTTTGTGGATGTAAGGGTTGTGCTTAATAGCGATGATATTGTTCGCCGTCGCTAATATATCAACGGTATAACCATTGTTATACATTTCTCGTATCAGCGAAGTGGAGACGATCATATCTCCAATTTTCCCGTCATCACGTAAAAGCAGGATTTTTGCATCTTTCTTTAATGCAAACTCTTTTTTAACTCGATGGTCCCATGTCCAACGAGCAAGGGTCATTCGTAGCGCTTTAAAAAAATAATTCCGTTTTCTGTTCCAGGCCCGTAATGTCGCAAATTTTTTCTGGTGATGAGCTTTCATTTTGTTTCTGGACTCTCGCGAAAAGAACTCAGGTCCGTAAGATGGGATGTTTCCAGCAGGTTGCATACATGCTGAGCAGAAATATCCCCCGTGCTGTTGCTGCTTTCCGGACGCACGACGTGCTGATTTTTACCGTAGCCGCCAATCAGCCCCGGATCGGTTGGGCCGTAGAGCGTGAAGTTGGGTTTATCGAGCGCGGCGGTTAAGTGGCTCAACCCCGTGTCGACGGAAACCACCCCGCGCGCGCCAGCCAGCACCTGAGCAACCTGCTCCAGACTCATTCGCGCCAGGACGTCGACAAAATCGTGCCCTTCCGCCAGCCGTTTGGCTCGCGCCTCTTCATGCGGCGCACCCCACGGCAGTTTAATGCGTACGCCGCTGTTGGCCAGCAGGTCAATAAGCTCCCGCCAGTTCGCTTCCGGCCAGTGTTTGTCATCACGGGTGGTGGCATGCAGGAATACCAGATATGGCTCGGTGGGCGTGTCATTCTGGCGCAAAAAATGACGGGCGATAGCGTAGTCACCCTGGGTTTCCGGCTTCGCGTAGCCAAGGCTTTTAGCGAACAGTTCGCGGGTGCGCTCAACGGCGTGCTGCTGTTTAGCGATATGATGGCGGCGATTGTAGAACAGGCTGGCCAGCGGTTCGCGGGCGGTTTGCCAGTCCATGCCGTGCTTAACGCCGTGGGCCAGTCTTGTCACCAGCGCGGCGCTTTTCACCAGCCCCTGAGCATCAATGATGGCATCGTACTTTTCCGCCTGGACAGCCTGGCGAAATAGTTTGCGCTCGGCTTGAATCGGCGCGGAAAACCACGCTTTGCGCCAACGGCGGATCGCTACCGGGATGACACGGTCAACGGCTTCATGCCAGGAAGGGATCTGGGCGAAACTCTCCTCAACGACCCAGTCGAAACGAATGTTGGGAAAGGTCTGCGCGGCGTCGGTCAGCGCGGGTAGAGTATGCAATACGTCGCCCATGGACGAAGTTTTTACGATCAGGACCCGCACAGTCAGCCTTCCTCTGTTTCCGTTTTTTCCGTCAACAGCGCGTTCAGCTCTTCGAGTACTCGCTGTGGGGTAATATCAATCAGGCTCTGATGATAGCCTTCGGCGGCATCGCCTTTACGTACTTTGTGGTAACCGCTAATCAGGCGAATAACCCGTGCTTTATGCGACAGCGGCGGAGTGAAGTCCGGGCTGCTTGGGCCGTAGAGCGCGACCAGCGGGCGGTCCAGCGCCGCGGCGACGTGCATCAGGCCGGAGTCGTTGCTGACGACAGCTTTACAGGCGGCAATCAGAATGACGGCCTGTTCAAGCTGGGTTTCCCCGGCAAGATTGCGGCACCACGCCTGCTGTTCGGTATTCAGCGTAGCAACGATCTCTTTGCCCGCTTCATTATCCTTGGCGGAACCGAAGAGGACTATCTGATAACCGTCGTCAATAAGCTGCTTCGCCAGCTCGGCGTAGTGGTAGTGCGGCCAGCGCTTAGCCGGGCCGAACTCTGCGCCGGGGCAGAAGCCGACGATCGGGCGATCGGCTGAGATATTAAATGCGCTACAGGCCTGAGATTTTTCGCCTTCATGAACCTGCAGCTGCGGCCAGAGCAGAGGCTGCGGCAGATCTTTAGCGCAGCGCATCACCCCTTTGTCGTACGCCAGACCAACGTAGCGTTCGACCATCAGCGGCCAGGCGTCTTTATCGAGCTTGCGGGCATCGTTCAGCAGCCCGTAACGCATCTCGCCGAGCCAGCCGGTACGATGCGGTATCCCCGCGAAGAACGGTACCAGGGCCGATTTAAACGAGTTCGGCAGCACGTAAGCGCGATCGTAGCGACGCTCGCGCAGGCTGTGTCCGAGCTTACGTCGTTCGCCGAGTTCCAGCGCGCCGTGGCCGAGCGGCATGGCAATCGCTTCGTTAACTTCCGGCATGCGCGACAGCAGCGGACGGCACCACGCGGGCGCCATCACGTCAATTATCGCCTGGGGATAGCGCGCCCTGAGCGTACGATAGAGACTTTGCGACATCATCATGTCGCCCACCCATGATGGGCCCACCACCAGTATCTTCATTCATTTCATCCTTCAAGCTGTCTCTGCGTTGGCTGCCTTCGTGCACTTCAGTCACATAGTTATCCTATGTTCCTGAAGATTCACTCAGTTGCCGCCTTAATACCGCCCGAATGATTTTATGAATTCGCATGATTGTCGCGGTTGAGCCAGGCCATATATTCCGTTACGCCTTCGGCGACGGTCTTGAACGGTTTGTCGTAGCCCGCTGCGCGCAGGTTAGTGAGATCCGCCTGGGTAAACGCCTGATAGCGGCCTTTCAGCTTGTCCGGGAACGGAATGTATTCAATGCTGCCTTTCTTATGATAAGCCAGCGTCGCGTCTGCAACGGCCTGGAAAGACTCCGCGCGGCCGGTGCCGAGGTTAAAGATGCCGGAAACGCCGTTTTCCCAGAACCACAGGTTCACTGCCGCCACATCGCCGACGTAGACGAAGTCACGCTTAAAGCCATCGCTGCCTTCAAACAGTTTCGGGCTTTCGCCGTTGTTCAACTGGGTATTGAGATGGAAAGCAACGCTGGCCATGCTGCCTTTATGGCCTTCGCGCGGCCCGTAGACGTTAAAATAGCGGAAGCCGACGATCTGCGAATTCGCTTCCGGCAGGATCTGGCGGACATATTCATCAAACAGAAACTTGGAGTAGCCATAAACGTTGAGCGGCTGCTCGTATTCGCGGGATTCGATAAAGTCGCTGGTGCGTCCGCCGTAGGTCGCCGCAGAAGAGGCGTAAAGGAACGGAATTTCGCGCTCCAGGCAGTAGTGCAGAACCTCTTTTGAATACTGATAGTTGTTGTCCATCATGTACTTGCCGTCCCACTCGGTGGTGGAAGAGCAGGCGCCTTCATGGAAAATAGCGTCGATATCGCCGAACTCTTCGCCCGCCATTATCTGGATCAGAAAATCTTCTTTATCCATGTAGTCGGCAATGTTCAGGTCCACAAGATTAACGAATTTGGTGCCGTCTTTCAGGTTGTCAACGACCAGAATGTCGGTAATGCCCTGGTCATTCAGCGCCTTAACGATATTGCTGCCGATAAAGCCTGCGCCGCCGGTAACGATGATCATAACTGTAGCCTTTGAAGTTGGGAGTCCAGAGACAATCCGGACATGAATACTCCTATCATATCACCACATCGACAAGGCTTCAGCCATTCGCCGATAAGGGGGATGTAGCTCGTGATTTATGCTGCAAATAATTCATGCAGTAATGCATCATCTCGTATCAGCGTATATCTTTAGGTAATATACCCGTCATACTTCAAGTTACAGGTACGTTGGTTTTCCTCGCTCACCCCAGTCACTTACCAGAGTAAGCTCCTGGGGATTCGCTGCGTCACCGCCTTCCTGCAACTCGAATTATTTAGGGTAATATGTGCCAAATTTTGCCGAATCTGGAGAGTTGCAATGCGTGGTGATTTTTACAAACAGTTAATCAATGACCTTAATACCGCGCGTGCGGAAGGGTTGTTCAAAGAAGAACGTATTATCACTTCGGCGCAGCAGGCGGATATCACCGTCGGCGGTAGCCAGGTAATTAACTTCTGCGCCAATAACTATCTGGGCCTCGCGAACCACCCGGAGCTGATTGCCGCAGCGAAAAGCGGGATGGATAGCCACGGTTTCGGCATGGCCTCCGTGCGCTTTATCTGCGGTACTCAGGACAGCCATAAGGCGCTTGAGAAGAAACTGGCCGATTTTCTCGGTATGGAAGATGCGATTCTGTACTCTTCCTGCTTTGATGCCAACGGCGGCCTGTTTGAAACCCTGCTTGGCGCGGAAGACGCGATTATCTCCGATGCCCTGAACCACGCTTCTATCATCGATGGCGTGCGCCTGTGTAAAGCGAAGCGTTTCCGCTATGCCAACAACGACATGCAGGAGCTCGAAGCTCGCCTGAAAGAGGCCCGCGAAGCCGGCGCGCGTCATGTGCTGATCGCCACCGACGGCGTGTTCTCAATGGATGGCGTGATTGCCAACCTGAAAGGCGTCTGCGATCTCGCGGATAAATATGATGCGCTGGTGATGGTTGACGACTCACACGCCGTCGGTTTTGTCGGCGAAAACGGTCGCGGTTCCCATGAATACTGCGACGTGATGGGCCGCGTCGATATTATCACCGGTACGCTTGGTAAAGCGCTGGGCGGCGCGTCCGGCGGCTATACGGCAGCACGTAAAGAAGTTGTCGAGTGGCTGCGTCAGCGCTCGCGTCCATATTTGTTCTCCAACTCGCTGGCGCCGGCAATTGTCGCCGCCTCCATCAAAGTTCTGGAGATGGTGGAAGCCGGCAGCGAGCTGCGCGACCGCCTGTGGTCTAACGCGCGCCTGTTCCGCGAAAAAATGTCCGCCGCAGGATTCACACTGGCGGGGGCCGATCACTCCATTATCCCGGTGATGCTCGGCGAGGCCACCGTGGCGCAGAAGTTTGCCAGCGAGCTGCAAAAAGAAGGTATTTACGTCACCGGATTCTTCTATCCGGTGGTACCAAAAGGCCAGGCGCGTATCCGTACCCAGATGTCTGCGGCGCATACCCCTGAACAAATTGAACGTGCGGTGGAAGCCTTTACCCGCATCGGTAAACAACTGGGCGTGATTGCCTGAGGGTGTGAGATGAAAGCGTTATCCAAACTGAAGGCGGAAGAAGGCATCTGGATGACCGATGTACCGGAACCGGAAGTCGGCCACAATGATTTGCTGATTAAAATCCGCAAGACCGCGATTTGCGGTACCGATGTGCATATCTATAACTGGGATGAGTGGTCGCAAAAGACTATTCCGGTTCCGATGGTGGTAGGTCATGAATACGTCGGCGAAGTCGTGGGTATCGGTCAGGAAGTGCGCGGTTTTAAGCTTGGCGACCGCGTTTCCGGCGAAGGGCATATCACCTGCGGCCACTGTCGTAATTGCCGTGCCGGGCGTACGCACCTGTGCCGCAATACGACGGGCGTTGGCGTCAACCGTCCGGGCTGCTTTGCCGAGTATCTGGTGATCCCGGCATTTAACGCCTTTAAAATCCCGGACAATATCTCTGACGATCTGGCGTCGATTTTCGACCCGTTTGGCAACGCAGTGCATACCGCACTCTCTTTCGATCTCGTCGGCGAGGACGTGCTGGTTTCCGGCGCGGGCCCAATCGGCGTGATGGCAGCCGCGGTGGCGAAGCACGTCGGCGCGCGTAACGTCGTGATCACCGACGTTAATGAATATCGTCTGGAGCTGGCGCGCAAAATGGGCGTCACCCGGGCGGTAAACGTTTCGCAAGAGAACCTTAACGATGTGATGGCTGAGCTGGGCATGACCGAAGGTTTCGACGTGGGGCTGGAGATGTCCGGCGCGCCGCCAGCCTTCCGCACTATGCTGGATACCATGAACCACGGCGGGCGCATCGCTATGCTTGGTATTCCGCCGTCGGATATGTCGATCGACTGGACCAAAGTCATTTTCAAAGGGCTGTTTATCAAAGGGATTTATGGCCGCGAAATGTTTGAAACCTGGTACAAGATGGCCGCGCTCATCCAGTCCGGTCTCGATTTGTCGCCGATTATCACGCATCGCTTTGGCATTGATGACTTCCAGCAGGGCTTTGACGCTATGCGCTCCGGCCAGTCCGGGAAAGTCATCCTGAGCTGGGATTAATTCCATCCTGGCTGGCATTTAAAAAGCGCCTGCGGGCGCTTTTTTGAGAGTTATCCTACATTTTTGCGATCCTTAATCCACTCCGCACATTTTCTAAATCGCTTTTTCAGCTTTTCGTTTATACAGTCGGGTTAACCATGATTTAACCCTGTTAAGACTATGATTAAACTATCTGTATGCTTATTGACCTGTAATTCATCCCGCTTATTACGGGAGGTATTACCCCCATTGATGAAGGTAGCCGATGAATTTATCGTCATCGACTCAGGCAGCACGGATGCCACGCTGCAGATTTGCCAACAATTCGCTCTCACGGTACATCACCATCCCTATACCGCTCACGGTGCACAAATGAATTATGCCACCTCCCTGGCCAGCCACGACTGGGTTCTGTGCATGGATAGCGATGAGATCCTTGATGATGACGTGGTAGCAGCTATTCTGGCTTTAAAGGCGGGCGATGAGCCGGCTCCAGACTGCGCATGGCGTCTGCCGCGCTACTGGTTCGTGCTGGGCGAACAGGTACGAACCATCTATCCGGTATCATCGCCGGATTTCCCGGTTCGCCTGTTTAATCGTTCCGTTGCCAGGTTCAACGATCGGCCTGTAGACGATCAGGTTATCGGTTTTACGCACTCCACCAGGCTCCCGGGCTTCGTGCGCCACGATACCTTCTACTCCCTGCATGAAGTGTTCAGTAAGCTCAATAGCTACACGACACGGCTGGTGAAATATCAGAAGATCAGGCCATCAATCGGACGAGGGGTGATTAGCGCCATTGGCGCATTCTTTAAGTGGTATCTGTTCAGCGGAGCGTGGCGAAAGGGTAAGGTTGGGGTAGTTACCGGCCTTTACGCGACTTTTTACAGCTTTCTTAAATATTTTAAAGCCTGGTATGCCCATCAGGATAAGCCGAAATCCGCGGCGGATAAGCACACGGATTCACGAACGATTTAGTTGGTGGGTTTATCCCAGCCCTGCCACTTCAGCTGGTAGTACTGTACCAGGGCGCTCTGGCTGATGCTTTCGCTCAGAATAGTAAAGAAGCGGCTGGCATTAACCGGCTGCGGCGGATGCTTCGGTTTACATAGCTTCACGCCCCGGAACGGGTTGCGCGGCGGCTGTTGCGGCGGCGGCACACTATTCGGCGTTGAGGTATCCACCTGCGGCTCGTTTAGCAGGCTGCTCGGGCGTACCAGCGTGATATCCGGCGGCAGGCTATATACCATCTGCTGCAGCACGCGCACCGTTGTCGGGTGCGGATGCCCGATCGCAATCGCAGAGCCGTTGCGCCGTGCCAAAGCGATGGCGCGGTTAAACTGATAGCGTATATCCGCTTCGTTCTGGGTATCGTCAAGGAACACCTTGCGCTTAATCACCTTCACTCCGGTGCCCTGCGCCGCGCGCATGGCCTGGGTGTTGCCAATCGTGACGCTATCAAGGAAGTAAAGATTGTAGCGTTCAAGCGCCTGCATCACCTTCTGCATACCGAAGAGATTCGACGTCATGGCGCTGCCCATATGGTTATTCAGCCCCACGGCGTACGGAACCTTGCCGTAGGCTTCGCGGATAATGCGCTCAATCTCGCTGCTGTTCATATCCGGGCGGAGCGTGTCTTTTTCCAGCGGCTGCTTGCTCAGCGGCGCCATCGGCAGGTGAATCAGCACTTCGTGGCCGAGATTATGCGCTTTAGTCGCCATTTCTCGAGCGTGGGGTGCATTAGGAAGTACGGCAACGGAGATCGTCGCTGGCAGCGCCAGCACCTGGTTTTCCGTTTGAGGACGATAGCCAAAGTCGTCAATAACAATGGAGAGTTTGCCGGCAAAAACCGGCGACGCCATAACCAGCGTACTGGTTACCGCGAGTGCAATTCTGCGAAATTGAAGCAAAACTTATCTTCCCAACCACGGCTGTGGATTGACCGCCTGACCCTGGCGGCGAATTTCGAAATAGAGCGACGGACGGCCCTGACCGCCGCTGCTGCCTACGAGAGCAATCGGCTGGCCCGCCCGGACCTGAGTGCCGACGCTGACCAGCGCGCTTTGGTTATAGCCGTAAAGACTCATGTCGCCTTTGCCGTGTTCAACGACCACCACCAGGCCATAGCCCTGCAGCCAGTCGGCGAGAATAACCCGACCATCGGCAACGGCTTTGACCTCAGTGCCTTCAGACGCAGCGATAACCATCCCCTTCCAACGTAGTTCACCTTGCAGCTGTTCGCCATAGCGATGGAGAATTGAGCCGCGAACCGGCCAGAATGCCTGGCCGCGAGGTGAGCCTAGTCCGCCGGTTCGGGACATCAGCGAGCGTTCGCTTTCGGTCGGTTTGTAGGTGGTGCCTTTACGTGAAGCTTCCTGTTGGCGATCGCGCACGTCCTGCGCTTCTCTGGCTTCACGATCGGCGCGCGCTTTGGCCGCCGCCGCTGCCTGGGCGATGCGACCGCGCAGACGTGATTCGTTAGCCCGCATTTCGCTGAGCTGCTGCTGACCTTTCTGGATAGAGGATTCCAGGCCAGCGAGGGTCTTTTTACGTTCGTTTCGCGCCTGTTCCAGCTTGCTCTGCTGGGCGCGCTGTTCGTAAACCAGGGTTTGCTGCTGGCTCTGTTTCTCTTCCAGCATGCTTTTTTGCACCGCTACGTCTTCGCGGGTCTTCTTAAGCTCGGCAATGGTTTCCTGGCGCGCCTGGTTCAGATAGCCGAAGTAGGCCTGCATGCGCTGGTTACGCTGCCCCTCTTCGCCGCTAAGGATCATCTGGATGCCGGTATGCGGCCCCTGACGAAACGCGGCATCAAGCTGTGCAGAAAGATTGCGTTCCTGCGAGGCGCGCTGACGCTCCAGCTTCGCAAGGGCTGCGTTCATTTCATCGATCTGCTTATTCAGCTGATTCAACGTTTCCTGGGTTTCGCGCAGCTTGCGCGCGGCGGCGGAAATAGCCTCCTCCTGCGCTTTAAGCTGAGCGACCAGGGAGGCACGCTGCTGCTGCTGTTGCTTAATCGCCCGCTGCTTAGCGGCGATATCGGCCTGAATGGATTTTAGCTGGTCGCGCTCGTCGGCGTGAGCAGATGCGGCGCACAGCAATACGCCAGCGCTAAGCGCGCTGGCGTAAAGAACGGATCGAACTGCCGTTGCGATCCATGTAGTTGAATAAGTCGCCTTTCCCCTCATGGGGAAGGATTATTCCACGATGAACAGCGGCTTGCCAGTCATCTCTTGCGGGATTTCCATTCCCATCAGCGTCAGCATGGTCGGCGCGATGTCGGAAAGTTTGCCGCCGTTGACCGCTTTGACGTTTTTATCGCCAACATAAATCAGCGGAACCGGCAGGTTGGTGTGAGCGGTGTGCGCCTGACCGGTAGCCGGGTCACGCATCTGCTCGGCGTTGCCGTGGTCTGCGGTGATCAGCAGCTGTCCGCCAACGGATTCAACGGCTTTGCTCACCTGGTCGATACAGTGATCCAGCGCTTCCACCGCTTTAACGGCGGCTTCCATCACCCCGGTGTGGCCAACCATATCGCCGTTCGGGTAGTTACAAATGATGGTGTCGAACTGGCCGCCTTTGATGGCTGCAACCAGTTTTTCGGTCAGCTCAGCGGAGCTCATTTCCGGCTGCAGATCGTAGGTCGCCACTTTCGGCGAATTGATCAGAATGCGCTCTTCACCTTTGAACGGTTCTTCAACGCCGCCGTTAAAGAAGAAGGTCACGTGAGCGTATTTTTCGGTTTCGGAGATACGCAGCTGGGTTTTGTCTTTTTTCGCCATCCATTCGCCGAAGGTATTCACCAGAGAAGCCGGTGGGTAAGCACAGGCGACTTTGATATCGGCGGCGTATTCGGTGAGCATAACGAAATCGAGATTCACCACTTTCTTACGGGCAAAACCGTCGAAATCGGCGTTAACGAAGGCGCGGGTGATTTCGCGTGCGCGGTCGGCACGGAAGTTCATGAAAATCAGGGCGTCGCCGTCTTCCATAGCCGCATCGGCCTGGCCTTCGGCGCGGATAACGGTTGCTTTCACGAATTCATCGTTTTCATCGCGCGCATAGGCAGCCTGCAGGCCCGCAACGGCGGTATCGGCCTGGAACTCGCCTTTTGCCAGGGTCATCAGATCGTAAGCCTGCTCAACGCGCTCCCAACGGTTGTCGCGGTCCATAGCGTAGTAGCGGCCAATGATGGAGGCAACGCGACCTTTACCCAGCGCGGCAAATTTTTCTTCAAATTTCGCCAGCGTCTTTTCAGCGCTGCGCGGCGGGGTATCGCGGCCGTCAAGGAAGGCGTGCAGATAGATTTTTTCCGCGCCGCGCTCGGCTGCCAGCTCAACCATTGCCATGATGTGATCTTCGTGGCTGTGGACGCCGCCCGGAGACATCAGGCCCATAATATGCACGGCTTTGCCCGCTGCGGTGGCTTTATCGACCGCGCCGGTCAGTACCGGGTTTGCGAAGAAGGTGCGTTCTTTGATTTCAACGTCCAGACGGGTCAGATCCTGATACACGATGCGGCCCGCGCCGAGGTTGACGTGGCCCACTTCGGAGTTACCCATTTGCCGATCCGGCAGACCAACTTCCAGGCCTGAGGCATCAATCAGGGTATGCGGGCGTTTCGCCCACAGTGCGTCCATTACGGGGGTTTTAGCGCTGTAAATAGCGTTATCCTGCTGGTCTTCACGGTAGCCGTAGCCATCCAGGATCACCAGTACCATAGGTTTTTTAGAAACCGACATTTCGACAACCTCATGCTCAAAGACAGAAAATTTGCGTAATTTTACTACAGCTGAATCGATCAAATCACCGTAAAAGATCAAAGAAAGAGGGCGGCCCGAGCGCATTGCTACGATGAGAGCGGATTTTTTTCGTGACGGACCGCAGAAAATACATTACATCACGCTCACTGGCTGTATTTGCCGCAATGCACAGGTATACTCCTTCCCTGGTTTTTTTATCACTTAGTCGGGAGTTGTAACCCCCCATGCAAGAAATTATGCAATTCATCAGCCGTCACCCCGTTCTGAGCATCGCGTGGGTCGCGCTGCTGGCGGCGGTGCTGTTCACTACGTTTAAAGGGCTGATGTCAAAAGTTAAAGTCATCACCCGTGGTGAAGCGACGCGCCTGATCAACAAAGAAGATGCCGTGGTTGTCGACCTGCGTCAGCGTGACGATTTCCGCAAAGGCCATATTGCGGGTTCCGTTAACCTGCTGCCGAGCGATATCAAAGCAAATAACGTCGGCGAGTTGGAAAAGCACAAAGCACAACCCATTATAGTGGTAGACGGCTCAGGTATGCAGGCGCAAGAACCCGCCAGCGCGCTGAACAAAGCCGGTTTTGAAAAGGTCTTCGTACTGAAGGAAGGCATCGCTGGCTGGAGCGGCGAGAACCTTCCGCTGGTACGCGGTAAATAATTTACCCGCGTCTTTATGGCGCAGCGCAGTTTCCTTTATGGCGGCTATTCGCCAGCGGGAGAATAATGCCTGCGCTGTAAAACCCTCACGGGTAAAAACAGGAGTGAAGTCATGGCCAATATTGATATCTATACCAAAGCGACCTGCCCGTTTTGCGTGCGTGCGAAAGCGCTGCTGAACAGCAAGGGCGTGACGTTCAACGAGTTGCCTATCGATGGCGATGCTGCGAAACGCGAAGAGATGATTCAGCGCAGCGGTAGAACGACGGTTCCGCAGATTTTTATTGATGCGCAGCACATTGGCGGCTGTGACGACTTGTATGCGCTTGATTCACGTGGTGGACTCGATCCCCTCCTGCGCTAATTTTTGCGCTCATCCCCATTGGACGGGCGTACTTAAGGACAACACGAAAGGGTTTTACTATGTCAGAACAAAACAGCACCGAAATGACTTTCCAGATTCAGCGCATCTACACGAAGGATATTTCTTTCGAAGCGCCGAACGCTCCGCAAGTTTTCCAGAAAGATTGGCAGCCGGAAGTTAAACTTGATCTGGATACTGCTTCCAGCCAGCTGGCTGAAGGCGTGTATGAAGTGGTGCTGCGCGTGACCGTTACTGCCTCACTGGGCGAAGAAACCGCATTCCTGTGCGAAGTACAGCAGGGCGGTATTTTCTCCATCGAAGGCATTGAAGGCACCCAGATGGCGCACTGCCTCGGCGCATACTGCCCGAACATTCTGTTCCCGTACGCGCGTGAGTGCATCACCAGCCTGGTTTCTCGCGGTACCTTCCCGCAACTGAACCTTGCGCCAGTGAACTTCGATGCGCTGTTTATGAACTATCTGCAGCAGCAGGCTGGCGAAGGTGCTGAACAACATCAGGATGCCTGATGAACGCGCTTAACGCTGCAATGACTGTGATCGGTGCCGGCTCTTACGGCACCGCTCTTGCCATCACCCTGGCAAGAAATGGCCACCACGTTGTGCTGTGGGGCCATGACCCGAAACATATTGCGACGCTGCAGCACGATCGCTGTAACGCCGCATTTCTTCCTGATGTTCCTTTCCCAGATACGTTGCATCTGGAGAGCGATCTGGCGACCGCGCTGGCTGCCAGCCGCGATATCCTGGTTGTCGTGCCGAGCCACGTGTTTGGCGAAGTGCTGCGGCAGATTAAACCGCTGATGCGTCCTGACGCTCGCCTGGTTTGGGCGACAAAAGGCCTCGAAGCGGAAACCGGACGTCTGCTGCAGGACGTGGCGCGCGAAGCGCTGGGCGATGATATCCCGCTGGCGGTGATTTCCGGCCCGACCTTCGCGAAAGAGCTGGCGGCAGGCCTGCCGACGGCTATCTCGCTGGCGTCTACGGATCCGCAGTTCGCGGACGATCTGCAAAGCCTGCTGCACTGCGGTAAGAGCTTCCGCGTCTATATCAATCCGGACTTCATCGGCGTTCAGCTTGGCGGCGCGGTGAAAAACGTTATCGCTATCGGCGCCGGCATGTCTGACGGTATCGGTTTTGGCGCTAACGCGAGAACTGCGCTGATTACCCGCGGGCTGGTCGAGATGTCTCGTCTTGGGGAGGCCCTTGGCGCCGATCCCGAGACCTTTATGGGCATGGCGGGCCTGGGCGATCTGGTGCTGACCTGCACCGATAATCAGTCGCGTAACCGCCGCTTTGGCATGATGCTCGGTCAGGGCATGGATGTGCAAAGCGCGCAGGATAAAATTAGCCAGGTGGTCGAAGGTTACCGCAATACCAAAGAGGTTCGCGTTCTGGCGCAGCGTTTAGGCGTCGAAATGCCAATAACCGAGGAAATTTATCAGGTATTGTATTGCGGAAAAATTGCGCGCGAGGCAGCATTGACCTTATTAGGTCGTGCTCGCAAGGATGAGCGTAGCAACTAACTGAGATGGAACCTGGATCACCTGAATGACCCGGCCAGCAAAGAACTGGCCGGTCATTATTATATCGCCTGGAGTCAGCAATGCCGTGTGAAGAACTGGATATCGTCTGGAATAACATCAAAGCCGAAGCTCGGGCTTTAGCTGACTGTGAGCCGATGCTCGCCAGTTTTTACCACGCCACGCTACTCAAGCACGAAAATCTCGGCAGCGCCCTGAGCTATATGCTGGCAAACAAGCTTGCCTCGCCGATTATGCCCGCCATCGCCATTCGTGAAGTGGTGGAAGAGGCCTATGCCGCCGACCCGGAAATGATTGCCTCCGCCGCCTGCGATATTCAGGCGGTGCGCACCCGCGACCCTGCGGTTGATAAATACTCAACGCCGCTGCTCTACCTGAAGGGCTTTCATGCCCTGCAGGCCTATCGTATCGGCCACTGGCTGTGGAATCAGGGGCGCCGGGCGCTGGCTATCTTCCTGCAAAACCAGGTTTCCGTCTCGTTCCAGGTCGATATCCACCCGGCAGCGAAGATTGGCCGCGGGATCATGCTCGACCACGCCACCGGTATCGTGGTCGGTGAAACGGCGGTGATTGAAGATGATGTATCCATTCTGCAATCGGTTACCCTTGGCGGTACCGGTAAAACCAGCGGCGACCGTCACCCGAAAATTCGCGAAGGCGTGATGATTGGCGCCGGGGCGAAGATCCTCGGCAACATCGAAGTCGGGCGCGGAGCAAAAATCGGCGCAGGCTCAGTGGTGCTGCAGCCAGTGCCGCCGCATACCACCGCAGCAGGTGTTCCTGCGCGCATCGTCGGCAAGCCGGAGAGCGATAAGCCGGCGATGGATATGGATCAGCACTTTAACGGGATACACCACACTTTTGAGTACGGCGACGGGATTTAATTGATTTCCCGGAGGCGATGCTGCGCATCTGTCCGGGCTACAAAACAGAGTGTTGTCTGGTGGCCCGGACAGGCGCTACGCGCCGCCTCCGGGAGAAAGCCAGCATGTAGCCCGGATAAGGCGCTGTGCGCCGCAATTCGGGAATCGCTCAGGCTAGCTGCGCAGCACCGCGCCGGGATACCCCAGCTGACGCCAGGCTTCATACACCACCACCGACACCGCGTTTGACAGGTTCATGCTGCGGCTGTCCGGCATCATTGGAATACGGATTTTTTGCTCCGGCGGCAGGGCATCCAGAATGCTGCCTGGCAGTCCGCGAGTTTCCGGGCCAAACATCAGATAATCGCCGTCCTGATAGCTGACCGCGCTGTGCGCCGGGGTTCCTTTGGTGGTCAGGGCGAACAGGCGCTGCGGCTTTGCGTTTTCAATAAACGCGGCGTAATCATGATAGCGTTGGACGGCGGCGAATTCGTGATAATCCAGCCCGGCGCGGCGCAGTCGTTTATCGTCCCAGGTGAAGCCCATGGGCTCAATAATATGCAGATTGAAACCGGTGTTGGCGCACAGTCGGATAATATTCCCGGTATTTGGTGGGATTTCTGGTTCGAATAAGACGATGTTAAGCATGCTGCCCCCTTGATAGCGGGGGGCAGAATAGCAGATATTTGGTGAACCCTCACCCCGTGGTAGAGGGTGAGGGGAAAACCACCGCTAACCTGCCTGCCGGACGGTTTCCTCCCCTTGTGGGAGAGGGCCAGTGTGGGGAGTAACCGCTGCGTTTCCCGCTTTGATCGTATCAAAAGTCCGCAGCGCATCGGCGTTTTGTACCAGAGAGTCGCGGCTGATTTCTCCGATGGTTTTCGCGCCGGTCAGCGTCATTGCCACCTTCATCTCTTTCTCGATCAGGTTCAACAGATTGGCCACTCCCTGCTTGCCGTGAGTGGCTAACGCATACAGATAGGCGCGGCCAAGCAGCACGCTATCGGCGCCGAGGGCAATCATGCGCACGACATCGAGGCCGTTGCGGATGCCGCTGTCGGCGAGGATGGTAATGTCGCCTTTAACCGCATCGGCAATCGCGGGCAGAGCACGGGCGGAAGAGAGAACGCCATCAAGCTGGCGGCCGCCGTGGTTAGAAACCACGATGCCATCTGCGCCGAAGCGCACCGCGTCGCGGGCATCATCCGGATCGAGGATCCCCTTGATCACCATCGGCCCGTCCCAGAACTCGCGGATCCACTCAAGGTCTTTCCAGGAGATCGACGGATCGAAGTTATTCGCCAGCCAGCCGATGTAATCTTCCAGGCCGGTCGGTTTGCCGAGGTAGGCGGAGATGTTGCCTAAATCGTGCGGACGACCGTTTAATCCGACGTCCCATGCCCACTGCGGATGGGTCATTGCCTGCCAGTAGCGGCGCATTGCCGCATTCGGGCCGCTCATCCCGGAATGGGCATCGCGATAGCGTGCGCCGGGCGTTGGCATATCGACGGTAAAGACCAGCGTGGAGCAGCCCGCCGCCTTAGCCCGCTCCAGCGCGTTGCGCATAAAACCGCGGTCGCGCAGAACGTAGAGCTGGAACCACATCGGGCGCTTGATGGTTGGGGCGACTTCTTCAATCGGACAAACGGAAACGGTAGAGAGAGTGAAAGGGATGCCTTTTTCATCCGCTGCGCCTGCAGCCTGGACTTCACCGCGGCGCGCGTACATTCCGCACAGGCCGACAGGGGCCAGCGCCGTTGGCATCGCCAGCTTCTCGTTGAATAAGGTGGTTTCCAGGCTCAGGTCTGACATATTGCGCAGAATACGCTGACGCAGGGCCACGTCGGACAGGTCTTCAACGTTGCGGCGTAAGGTGTGCTCGGCGTAAGCGCCGCCGTCGATATAGTGAAACAGGAACGGTGGCAGGATACGCTGTGCGGCGGCGCGGTAGTCGCTGGCGGCGGAAATAATCATCACAAGTTCTCCCTGGAATTGTCGTTATGGTCTCCGGGCAGGCGGGTAATTCGCGCCTGGCGGGCCTGGTCTTCATCAAAGCGTTTGATCGTGGCGTGGACAAAGCCCAAATGGGCCATCATCGCCTGTCTGGCACCATCGGGATCGCCGGCGATAATCGCCTCCATGACCGCCTGGTGCTGTTCGGTCAGGCGAGCGAATACCGGCGGAACGAGGTACATCCGCTGGCGGCTCTCCTTGACCGAGGATTGTAAGAGGTCGAAAAAACCGCGCATGGTTTGCAGCAGCACTACGTTGTGCGAGGCTTCGGCAATCGCCAGATGGAAACGGACGTCGGCCTGCGAGGCCAGGTCCGGGTCTTCACTTTGGGTGGCTTCAAAGCAGAGGCGGATTTTCTCTTTTTCGGCATCGGTTGCCCGCATCGCCGCGTGCCAGGCTGTGCTGGCCTCGATGGCGTGGCGGGCTTCGAGGATATCGAAACTGTAATCAGGATCGTCGGAGAGCAGCGTTTTCAGCGGCTGAACGATATTTTGCTCCGACCACGCTTCGTGCTGCCAGCGCACGAAGGTGCCGCCGCCGCGACGGCTGAGCAGCACCCCTTCGTTGACTAACATCGCCAGCGCTTCACGCAGCGAATTGCGCGATACGCCAAGCTGCATTGCCAGCTGGCGCTCGGCGGGCAATCGCATGCCCGCCTCCAGTTGTTGTTCTTCAATCAGCGCCCGCACGCGACGGGCTACGTCGTCGGCAAGGCGTTTAGGCATCACTATCACGGGATCATCCAGGTTAAGACGTACGCCTGCAGCGTGGTGATCGCGCCGACCATACAGGTAAAAATCAGGCTGTGTTTTACGGTAAAGCGGAACAGATCGGACTCCCTGCCCACCAGACCAACCGCCGCGCAGGCAATAGCGATGGACTGCGGGGAGATCATTTTTCCGGTTACGCCGCCGGTGGTGTTCGCCGCGACCAGCAGGATATCGGAGACGCCAATCTGCTGGGCCGCTGTCGCCTGCAGCGCGGCAAACAGCGCGTTAGACGATGTATCCGAACCGGTCAGAAATACCCCCAGCCAGCCGAGGAACGGCGAGAAGAAGGTAAACGCATGGCCGGTGTGCGCCAGCGCAAGCGCCAGAGTTGAGGATAGTCCGGAATAGTTGGAAATAAAGGCGAACGCCAGCACCATACCGATGGAGTAAATCGGCAGCGCCAGCTCTTTCAGCGTGCTGCCGAAGGTGGAGATCGCGTCTTTTGGCTTCATGCGCAGCCAGACGATAGAGAGCAGCGCGGCGAACAGAATGGCGGTACCGGTCGCTGAGAGCCAGTCAAATTTGTAGATCGCAGCATACGGCGTGGCTTCATTAACCACCGGCGGCATGCGAGCCACCATTTTGTCGAGGAACGGCACGGAAATATTAATGACAAAGTCGTACATTGCGCCGCCTGGAGCGAACAGCGCTTTAAACGGCGGTATGCTCCACAGAGTCACGGTCGCGGTGAGGAACAGGAACGGAGACCAAGCGCGAATCACCTGACCCGCCGTGTAGTGAGTTCGGGCCAGATTCATGTCAACCTGCGACGCGCCTATATCGCCGAAGCGGAAGATACGTACCGGCTGCCAGCGTTTGAGGAACAGCGTCAGGCAGACCAGCGACACCAGCGAAGAGATAATATCCGGCAGCTCCGGTCCGAGGAAGTTAGAGCTGAGGTACTGAGCGATAGCAAAAGAGCCGCCGGCGACCATAACCGCAGGCCAGGTCTCTTTAATGCCGCGCCAGCCGTCCATAATCGCCATGATCCAGAACAGGACGATGATGGTCAGAAAGGGGAGCTGCCGGCCAACCATCTGACCGATTTCGAAGCTATCAAGTCCCGTCACCTGTCCGGCGACCAGAATCGGAATACCCATTGCGCCGAACGCTACCGGAGCGGTGTTGACGATCAGACACAGGCCTGCCGCATACAGCGGGTTAAAGCCGAGCCCTACCAGCAATGCTGCGGTGATGGCGACCGGTGCGCCAAAACCGGCGGCACCTTCGAGAAACGCACCGAAGGAGAAACCGACGATCAGCATTTGCAGACGCTGGTCTGGGGTAATCGATAAAATCGATGAGCGGATAATATCGAACTGTCCGGTCTTGACCGAGATTTTATAGACGAAGACCGCAGCGATAATAATCCACGCGATGGGCCACAGGCCGTAGAAGAAACCGTAGACGACCGAGGCCAGCGCGTGGTCAACCGGCATTTTGTAGAACAGCAGGGCGACGGATAGCGCGATGACCACGGTCCAGGTTGCAGCAACGTATCCTTTTAGCTTGAGCTTAATCAGGGCAAAGAAGAAAAACAGAATCGGTAGCGATGCGATGAGACTTGAAAGCCAGATGTTACCGGCCGGATCGTAATTTTGTTGCCAGAGGTTCATGCAGGTCTCCATCGGGCCTTGATGATGTAGCGCTGAGTCTTATGCTCTTTGCAGGTCACATCATTTGTAAAATTGGCCCAGCCAAATTGCGATGTAGGGTTAACGACAACGAATGGTTAATCAGATGTTATCAGTGAGCAATATATTTGTGACCAAAAATGATGGATATGTGAACCATTGGGCGCTTTAAGAAATAATTGGTAGGGCCAATTGAGGGAGGTGAACAGCGTTAGAACCAGAATAGATCCCGGAGGCGATGCAGCGCATCTGTCCGGGCTACCCTCTCGCAGAGGGCAGTGAACCCATAGCCCGGTCAGCACAGCGCCACCGGGAGGCAGCGGCGCCGTTACACCAGGTTCGGCACATTTCCCGGAGGCGATGCTGCGCATCTGTCCGGGCTACCCTCTCGCAGAGGGCAGTGAACCCGTAGCCCGGCTAAGCGTAGCGCGAGCCGGGAGATTCACGGGATGAAAATATCAGAACTCGGTTTTTGAGAAGCCGGTCATTTCTTTCAGGCCCATTTCGCGGCCCAGGGCGGTCATCGGATGGACAACAACCAGACCGCGCACGCTTTTCTTGAGCTTGCCCATATCGGCCTGTTCTTTTTTGGTGATGGCGCGACGGTGCGGCATGCTCATCAGCTTTTGCGCTTCTTTGCTCAGCTTCTGGCCCTGAACTTCACGCAGCCGCACAAGCTCTGTCTCAATAGTGGTTTTCTCTTTTTCCAGCTCGGCGTACTTGTCTGCGGCTTCAACCAGAGACAGGTCAGCCTGCTGGTGACGGATGGCGTCGAGACGATCGCTCAGACGCTTAATTTCATTTTTTTCGACTTCTTTCATGGTGGCTTAATCTATTAAGAAAGGGGCATTATCAGACTATAGTATGTGCTGTTGCGGGTGTTGTGGGTAGTTATTTATCAAAACGCCGCGGATTTTTTGCGAATAACAGTCACCGAGATTAATTATAATTAATTGAATATAATGACTATTTTTATTAATAGTGAGCTAATGTTCATTTCTGTGAAGTCTGTCGGGCATTAAGCACGTTTTCCTCATCTGTATTGCGTTTTTTTAGCTAATTCTAAATAGGATCATTCCCGAGCAGAGGAGAGCGTGATGGCGAAAATCGGCGACGGTGTACCGCGTATTATTGATAAAGCCGTAGACTTTATGGCTTCAAGCCAGGCTTTTATGGAATATCTAAAAAAATCTCCACGTTTAAAGCAGATACCGCCGGATATTCCGACTGAAAAAGAAGAGCTATATCTGCGTCGTCTCGAGTACTATCGTCAGCTTTATCGGCCGACGTGCGAACAGCAAGAGACAGAATCAGGGCGTTGATTTTTGAAAGGCTTTTTTTAAGCTGATTTTAGAAATCAGCTCGGTCAGAGATAGCATCATTGTTGAACGAACAACCTGCTGGTAGCGCAGCTTTTGCATTGCCAGCAGGTCTGCATCGCTCTCATCGAACTGCGGCGTTGGCGGCAGAGCGGCGACGCAGTGCAGTTCGCCAAACGGTCCAAGAATCTCATCATCGGTAAAGCTGTACTCATTACCATCGTGATTCAACTCTTCGCGCAGGGCCATCAGCAGCTCGGCATCTTCATATTCGGCACGGCTAATCACCCCAAGGCCGTAGATCAGCTTCAGGCGTACAGAAAGGTCGCCAAGCGGCCCGTCGCCATCCAGCAACGGTTCCACTGCGTATTTTACCGCGTAGTCGTCTTTACGGAACACCTGAAGCACCAGGATATTGACTGCCTCCGTCAGCAGTTCAACGGTGGCGATCAGGAAGCTTCTTACGGTTTTGCCAGCATTCAGACGTTCAAGCACACGGTTTTCAAATGCCTGTGTTTCTTCCATTATTGCCTGCATATCTGACAGGAGTAGTAATGGGCGCGACTCGAGCCGCGCCAGGTCTTGTCTCATTTAACGGCGTTGTAATCGTTAACGGCTTCCGCCACCACGGCGCTTGCCGCGTCCAGACCAGAAATCTGCGCCAGCGCGGCCTGAGGGCCTTTCTCGGCAATCAGCGCCGCCAGCTCCTGAGCCTGCGGGTCTTCTTCGCTGCGGAAGTGCATGGCAGCGGCGATACCTTTCACCAGGTTCAGATGCGGCAGGCCATATTCCAGCGTACCCAGCAGCGGCTTAATTAAGCGATCGCCCGCGCTCAGTTTGCGCAGCGGCTGGCGGCCAACGCGTTCAACGTCATCTTTCAGGTACGGGTTTTCAAAACGACCAATAATTTTCTGGATGTAAGCGGCGTGCTTTTGCGCATCAAAGGCATAGCGTTTAATCAGTACCGCGCCGCTTTCTTCCATAGCACCTTTGACCACCGCGCGAATTTTCTCATCGAGAATCGCGTCACGAATCGTCTGGTGACCCGCCAGTTTTCCGAGGTAGGCGGTTATAGCATGTCCAGTGTTTAAGGTGAATAGCTTACGTTCGACAAATGCCATCAGGTTATCGGTTAATTCCATACCCGGGATGTTTGGCAGCTCGCCCTTGAACTGGGTCTTGTCGACAATCCACTCGCTGAAGGTTTCTACGGTGACTTCCAGCGGATCGTGAGTGGCGGAAGCAGACGGTGGAACAATGCGGTCAACGGCGGAATCAACGAAGCCGACGTTGGTTTCAACCCAGGCTTTATCTTCTTCCGCCAGTGCATTGAAAACGTGGCCTTTCAGCTGAGTCGTACCGCGGACCATGTTCTCGCAGGCGATAATATTTAGCGGGGCCGTAACGCCCTGCGCCTTACGTTTGGCCAGGCCTTTGGCAATTGCCGGGGCGATACGCTCCAGCACGACCGGGCCGACGGCGGTGGTCACCAGGTCAACGCGAGAGATCAGGTCAATAACGTCGTCACCAATGCTGCTGACGGCATCGACGCCGGAAACGGTATCGACCTGCTCATTTTCGCCTACTACGTGAACCTGATAGCTATGACGGGCATTCAGGGCATCAAGTACGACCTGATTTACATCCGCAAACGTCAGCTGTATCCCCGCGTCTGCCAGCAGTTTGCCGATAAAGCCACGACCGATATTACCTGCGCCAAAATGTAATGCTTTCATAGTATTAACCTTCA
>OEPS010000197.1_pt1 | contig 22505 bp, 17 predicted proteins | sample 1539411 | NCBI WGS metagenome assembly OEPS01 (sample SAMN02671747, study PRJEB22543) | soil metagenome | biome: bacteria | place: China:Hunan Province, Lengshuijiang City | collected 2012-10-15 | depth 0.08m m
TTCGATGGCCGCGTTCAGCGCCAGCAGGTTGGTCTGGTCGGCGATGCCCTTGATCACATCGACCACGCCACCAATCTCGTCGCTGTCCTTGGCCAGTTGCGTCACCGTCTGGCCGGTTTCGCCCACCGCCGCCGACAGGCGCTCGATGGCCTCGCGGGTTTCACCGGCAATCTGCCGGCCCTGGCTGGTCAGGCGGTTGGCTTCCTGGGTGGCATCGGCGGTGCGCTGCACGTGGTTGGCCACTTCCTGGGTGGTGGCGGCCATCTGGTTGACCGCAGCGGCAACCTGCTCGGTCTCCACCCGCTGGCGCTCCAGGCCCGAAGAACTCTTGTGCGCCAGCTCGTCGGACTGGCGCGCCTGTTCGCTGAGGTGTTCGGCGCTGTCCTGCAGGCGGGTCAGGCAGGTTTTCATGCGCGCGTCCTGGCTGAGCATGGCCATTTCCAGGCGCGCCTGGACGCCGCGGCTATCGGTGTACATCTGCGCGATCAGCGGGTCGGACGTCGATTGCTCGGCCAGACGCAGCAGGCGTTTGAGACCGCGTTGCTGCCAGCTCAGGCCCAGCAGGCCCAGCGGCACCGACAACGCCGCAGCCAGGGCAAAGCCCCAGGAGTGGCCAAGCCAGTTACCGATCAGGAAGCCGACCTGGCTGACCAGAATGAACGGCAGCCAGTCCTGCACCACCGGCAACCACTTGTCGCGACGCGGGATAGCCGGCCGGCCCTGATTGATGCGCTGGTACAGAGCCTCGGCGCGACGCACCTGTTCGGCCGTCGGCTTGACCCGCACCGATTCAAAGCCCACCACCTGGTTGTTTTCGAACACCGGGGTGACGTAGGCGTTGACCCAGTAATGGTCGCCGCTCTTACAGCGGTTCTTGACGATGCCCATCCATGGCAAGCCTTGCTTGAGCGTGGCCCACATGTGTGCGAACACGGCAGGCGGGACATCCGGGTGGCGCACCAGATTGTGCGGCGCGCGCATCAGCTCCTCGCGGGAGAAACCACTGATCTCGACGAAGGCATCGTTGCAATAGGTGATAACACCCTTGGTATCGGTGGTCGAGATCAAGCGTTGTTGAGCAGGGAAAGTCCGTTCGCGCTGAGTTATTGGCTGGTTGTTACGCATAAGCTGTTCAATCCGCAAGGCTTTCAAGGGTTATCGGCCGCGAGGGGCTTTTATTGAATGACTTTTTGCAAAAGTCAGCGAGTGACTGCTGGTTCACGAAGGTATCAGCATCGGATAGGTAAATCCGGTGAAATGTGCGAGGTTCAGGGCAAAATGGCAGAGTACTGCAGCGATCAAGCCGCCGTAGCGGTAAGCCAGGCCATAGCCGATGCCAGCCAGGGAGGCGAGTACCACCCATTGCCAACCACCGCCCAGGTGCGCGAGGCCGAACAGGCTGGCGGCCAGGAGCAGGGCCAGGTGCTGGTTCTTGAGTAAACGTTGCAGCCCACCCTGAATGTAACCCCGAAACAACAGTTCTTCGGTAAGGCTGACCAGCAACAGGTTGTTCAACGCCCAGATCCAGGTTTGCTCCGGCCATTTTGGCGCCCAGGCCACCATATCCAGCAGCCAGGCACCGCCCAGGCACAGGGCAATGACCAGCGGCAACGTCCCCGCCAGGCTTGGCAGCAGGCGCTTGCCGCCCATCGTCAGCACCCAGGGACAGGCCAGCAACAGCCAGAAGCCAATCAACGGCTTGTCCAGGTTCAGGTACATCGAAAAAGGCACGGCACCTTCGCTGAACACCGCCTTGTCGATGACCTTGGCCCCCTGGAATCCCGGCAGCCAGTGCAACGCCAGGCCCAGGGCCAACAGCACGAACAGGGCATGGCCGAACAGTTGCTGCCAGCGCGTCGGCCGGTTAACCAGCAAGCCGGCGCACAGCAGGGCGATCAGGCTGGGCAGTGCGAGCAGGCCCAGGTTGCCATTGACGAGAGAAAAGACGTAACCAAGGCCCAGCAGGGCCAGTCCGATCCATTGGGATACAGGCATGTAGATTCCATTGTTCGCTGAAAACGTGAGCTCTACGACTCCCCTGGCGTCGTTCAGGACACGCTTGCCCGCTGCATCAGCGCCCGCAGCAGGTACTCGCCGCTAACAGGTCAAACGGCAAAAGGCCCGGCCGCAAAGGGCCGGGCCGGTACTTTACGCTGCGATCAATTGCCGCAGCACGTAGTGCAGAATGCCGCCTGACTTGAAGTACTCCACTTCGTTGAGGGTATCGATCCGGCACAGCACCTCGATCTGTTCCTGGCGACCATCCTGGCGGGTGATCTTCAGATTCAGGTTCATGTGCGGCTGGATCCGCGCGTGACTCAAACCGAGGATATCGATGCGCTCACTGCCATCGAGTCCCAGGCTCTTGCGGTTCTGGCCGGCGATGAACTGCAGCGGCAGCACGCCCATACCCACCAGGTTGGAGCGGTGGATACGCTCGAAGCTTTCCGCCAGTACTGCCTTGATCCCCAGCAGGTTGGTGCCTTTGGCCGCCCAGTCGCGGCTGGAGCCGGTGCCATATTCCTGGCCGGCAATCACCACCAGCGGCGTACCGTCGGCCTGGTAGCGCATGGCGGCGTCGTAGATCGCCATCTTCTCGCCGGTCGGTGCGTAAAGGGTATTGCCGCCTTCTTCACCGCCGAGAATTTCATTGCGGATGCGGATGTTGGCAAAGGTGCCGCGCATCATCACTTCATGGTTGCCACGGCGCGAACCGTAGGAGTTGAAGTCGCGGGGCTCCACCCCTTTGTCGCGCAGGTAACGCCCGGCCGGGCTGTCGGCCTTGATGTTGCCGGCAGGGGAGATGTGGTCGGTGGTTACCGAGTCACCGAGCAAGGCCAGGACCCGGGCGCCGTGGATATCCTCGATGACCGGCAAGGGGCCGGTGATGTCATCGAAGAACGGCGGGTGCTGAATATAGGTGGAATCGTCCTGCCAGATATAGGTGGCCGCCTGCGGTACTGCAATTGCTTGCCACTGGGCATCGCCGGCAAAGACTTCGGCATATTCCTTGTGGAACATCGCGGTGTCGACACTGGCGACCGCGGCGGCGATCTCCTGCTGGCTTGGCCAGATGTCACGCAGGTAAACCGGCTGGCCATCCTTGCCGGTGCCCAGTGGTTCACTGCTCAGGTCCAGGCGCACGCTGCCTGCCAGAGCGTAGGCGACCACCAGCGGTGGTGACGCCAGCCAGTTGGTTTTCACCAGTGGGTGTACCCGGCCCTCGAAGTTGCGGTTGCCGGACAGTACCGAAGCGACGGTGAGGTCGGCGCCGGTGATGGCTTTTTCGATGGCGTCGTCTAGCGGCCCGGAGTTGCCGATGCAGGTGGTGCAGCCGTAGCCGACCAGGTCGAAGCCCAGCTCATCCAGGTAGGGCGTCAGGCCAGCCGCCTTGTAGTAGTCGGTGACTACTTTGGAGCCGGGGGCCAGTGAACTCTTGACCCAGGGTTTGCGCTTCAGGCCTTTCTCGACGGCTTTTTTCGCCACCAGGCCTGCCGCCATCATCACGCTGGGGTTGGAGGTGTTGGTGCAGGAGGTAATGGCGGCAATCACCACCGCGCCATCGCGTAACACATGCTGCTGGCCTTCATGTTCATAGCTGACCTCGCCAGCCTGGTCGGCATTGCCCACAGCGACGCCGCCACCGCCTTCACTTTCCAGGCGGCCGACATCCTTGGTCGAGACGCGCAGCTGCAAGCCGAGGAAGCTGTCAAAGGCCTGGCTGACCTGCGACAGGGCGACCCGGTCCTGAGGGCGTTTGGGCCCGGCCAGACTGGCTTCGACCTCGTGCATGTCCAGGGCCAGGGTGTCGGTGAACACCGGCTCCTGGCCAGGCAGGCGCCACAGGCCTTGTTCCTTGCAGTAGGCCTCGACCAGTTGCACCGTCTGTTCGGGGCGACCGGACAGGCGCAGGTAATCCAGGGTCACCTGGTCGACGGGGAAAAAGCCGCAGGTGGCGCCGTATTCCGGGGCCATGTTGGCAATGGTGGCGCGATCCGCCAAGGGCAGGTCAGCCAGGCCGTCGCCATAGAATTCGACGAACTTGCCCACCACACCTTTCTTGCGCAGCATCTGCGTGACGGTGAGTACCAGGTCGGTGGCGGTAATCCCTTCGCGCAGCTTGCCGGTGAGCTTGAAGCCGATCACTTCGGGAATCAGCATCGACACCGGCTGGCCGAGCATTGCCGCTTCCGCCTCGATACCCCCTACGCCCCAGCCGAGCACGCCCAGGCCGTTGATCATGGTGGTGTGTGAGTCGGTGCCGACCAGGGTGTCGGGGAAGGCATAGGTGCGACCGTCTTCTTCGCGGGTCCACACGGTACGGCCCAGGTATTCCAGGTTGACCTGATGGCAGATGCCGGTGCCCGGTGGCACCACGCTGAAATTATCGAATGCATTCTGGCCCCAGCGCAGGAAGGCATAGCGTTCGCCGTTGCGTTGCATTTCGATGTCAACGTTCTGGGCAAACGCCTCCTGGCTGGCGTAGCGATCGACCATCACCGAGTGGTCGATGACCAGGTCCACCGGTGACAGCGGGTTGATCCGCTGCGGATCACCGCCAGCCTTGGCCATGGCCGCGCGCATGGCCGCCAGGTCGACCACAGCGGGAACACCGGTGAAGTCCTGCATCAGCACCCGTGCCGGGCGGTACTGGATTTCGCGGTCGGAGCGGCGCTCCTTGAGCCAGTCGGCCAGGGCGCCAAGGTCGGCGCGGGTAACGGTCTTGTCGTCTTCCCAGCGCAGCAGGTTTTCCAGCAGCACCTTCAGCGACATTGGCAGGCGCTGCAGATCGCCGAGGCTCTTGGCGGCTTCGGTCAGGCTGAAGTAGTGATAGGGACGATCGGCGACCGTCAGGGTCTTGAGGGATTTCAGGCTATCGAGCGAGGGCATTACCAACTCCTTCTGCGTAGGTGTCCGGCGCTCTTCCTTGCTGTCGCCGGTTCACCGCCTCTGTGACAGTCCGCACGGCACGGACCTGGCTGAGCGGTCAGGTTAGACCTGTTTGGCGCACCTGACCAAGTACTGGACCGGCGGGGCATGTCGCAGGTTCCGAACTTGCTTTATCATTCGCGCATTTGCCGGGGCAGTGCATTGCCCCCGGTCAGGGTTGGGGCCAATGGCCGCCAGCCGTCCTGGAGTGAAGATGAATACCCTGTTTATGCATTGCCGGCCCGGCTTCGAAAGTGAAGTCTGTGCCGAAATCGCCGAGCATGCCGCCCGGCTGGACGTCGCCGGCTACGCCAAGGCCAAACCGCAGAGCGCCTGTGCCGAATTCATCTGCAACGATGGCGAGGGCGCTGAACGGTTGATGCGTGAACTGCGCTTTGCCCAGCTGATTTTTCCGCGGCAGTGGGCACGTGGCAGCTTTATCGAACTGCCGGAAACCGACCGCATCAGTGTGCTGCTCGAAGCCCTGGCCGATTATCCGGTGTGTGGCAGTGTGTGGCTGGAGGTGATGGACACCAACGACGGCAAGGAGCTTTCAACCTTCTGCCGCAAGTTCGAGGTGCCATTGCGCAAGGCCTTGAGCAAGGCCGGGCGTCTGGTTGAAGACCTGAGCAAGCCGCGTCTGCTGTTGACCTTTGTCAGCGGTCGGCGGGTGTTTGTCGGCCTGGCCGCATCAGACAATTCGGCCATGTGGCCGATGGGCATTCCGCGTCTGAAATTTCCCCGTGAAGCCCCGAGCCGCTCGACCCTCAAGCTTGAAGAGGCCTGGCATCATTTCATCCCGCGCGACCAGTGGGATGCACGGCTCTCCGATGACATGACCGGTGTTGATCTCGGTGCGGCGCCGGGTGGCTGGACGTACCAGTTGGTCAAGCGCGGCATGCTGGTGACCGCCATCGACAACGGCCCGATGGCCGAGAGCCTGATGGACACCGGCCTGGTGCAGCACTTGATGGCCGACGGATTTACCTACAAGCCCAAGCAGACGGTGGACTGGATGGTTTGCGATATCGTCGAGAAGCCGGCGCGCAGCGCGGCGTTGCTGGAGACCTGGCTGGGCGAAGGCCTGTGCCGCGAGGCGGTGGTCAACCTCAAGCTGCCGATGAAGCAGCGCTATGCCGAGGTGCGACGCTTGCTGGAGCGGATTGAAGAGGGCTTCAAGGCGCGCAAGATCAAGGTGTCGATCGGCTGCAAGCAGCTGTATCACGATCGCGAAGAAGTGACCTGCCACCTGCGGCGCCTGGATCTGAAACCGCGCTGAGTCCACATCCTGTGGGAGCGGGCTTGCCCCGCGATTGCGAGCTGCCAGGCACATCGAATCGCGGGGCAAGCCCGCTCCCACCGATAAGATGACCCCGCCGTTTGCTTGAGCGACAATAGCTGATTGTTTCCGGAGTTCTACATGACCGATTTCACCCCAGACGCCATTCTCGACGCCACTGGCCTCAACTGCCCGGAGCCGGTGATGATGTTGCACCAGCACGTGCGCGACCTGGCCGCGGGCGGCTTGCTCAAGGTGATCGCCACCGATCCGTCGACCCGTCGCGATATCCCCAAGTTCTGCGTTTTCCTTGGCCACGAACTGGTCCAGCAACAGGAAGACGCCGGCACCTACCTGTACTGGATCCGCAAGAAACTCGACTAAGCGCGTTGCGCCCGGCGAATGTGCTTGCCGCTGCTGCGCGCCAGGCGAATCGACAGCATCAAGGCCGCGCAGGTCAAGCCGGCGATCAGGCCTTCCCACAAGCCGTTAGGGCCGCTGGCCGGGCCGAAGTAGTCGGTCAGGCCCAGCACGTAACCCACCGGCAAGCCAATGCCCCAGTACGCGAACAGGGTCAGGATCATGGTCACCCGGGTGTCCTGGTAACCGCGCAAGGCACCGGCGGCGATCACCTGGATGGCGTCGGAGAACTGATACAGCGCGGCATACACAATCAGCATCGCGGCAATCTGGATCACTGCGGTGTCCGGCGTGTAGATCGAGGCGATCGGTTCGCGCATCAGCAAAATCAGGCTGGCCGAGAAGCAGGCAAATACCAGCGCCGCGCCCAGGCCTACCAGGGCCGCAAAGCGCGCCTGGCGCGGCTCGCCAGCACCGACTGCCTGGCCTACCCGCACCGTTACCGCCATCCCCAGTGAATACGGAATCATGAACAGCAGCGAGCTGATGTTCAGGGCAATCTGGTGGCCGGCGACGATGGTCGGACCCAGGCTGCCGATCAGAAGTGCGATTACCGCGAAGATGCTCGATTCGGCGAACACGGCAATGCCGATCGGCAGGCCAACGCCCATCAAACGCTTGATGACCGACCACTGCGGGCGCTCGAAACGCACCAGCACCCGGCTGCTCTGGTAGGCAGGGGCCCAGCGTGTCCAGGCGCCCATGCTCAGGGCCATGAACCACATGACAATACCGCTGGCCCAGCCGCAGCCAACCCCGCCCAGTGCGGGCAGGCCGAAGTGGCCGTAGATCAGCACGTAGTTCAGGGGAATATTCAGCAACAGGCCCAGGCAGCCAATGACCATGCTCGGGCGGGTACGGCCCAGGCCGTCGCTGTAACAACGCAGCACATAGTAGAGCGCTATGCCGGGAAAGCCGAAGGCGATGCCTTGCAGGTAGCCCATGCTCGGTTCGACCAGTTGCGGGTCGACTTTCATCACCTGCAGGACCGGCTCGGCACTGATCAGCAAGGCACTGGCAATCAGGCTGACAGCGACCGCCAGCCACAGCGCCTGGCGTACCAAGGGGCCGATTTCGCCATGCTGGCCGGCACCAAAACGCTGCGCCACCTTGGGCGTGGTGGCCAGCAGGATGCCGGTCATCAACAGGAACACCGGAATCCAGATCGAATTGCCCAGCGCCACCGCCGCCAGGTCTCGAGGGCTGACCCGGCCAGCCATAACCGCATCAACGAAGCCCATGGCGGTGGTGGCCAGCTGGGCAATGATGATCGGTGTTGCCAGCAGCAACAGGCCGCGCAGTTCGGTGCGCACGCGCGCAGTGTGAGAGGGGGGCGGGGAGAGGGTGTCGGCGGTCATGGGTGTCACAAGGCAGGCGTCCACAAAAAAAGTGCGCAAAGCCGACTAGTCTACGCTTTGACGCCTTGGTCAGGAAATCTACCTGATGCTTTTGTCGGCGGCTGGATTAGCGCCCCCCATGGGCCTACACTGCGCACCCCGATAGGAGAGCGCCATGCTGATTGTTGCCGACGAGAATATTCCGTTGCTCGATGCCTTCTTTGCAGGTTTTGGCGAGATTCGCCGTTACCCAGGGCGTGCCATTGATGCTGCCTGTGTAAAGGATGCCGATGTCCTGTTGGTGCGTTCGGTGACCCGTGTCGACCAGGCGCTGCTCGAGGGCAGCAAGGTTCGTTTTGTCGGCACCTGCACCATTGGTACCGATCACCTGGCGCTGGATTACTTCGCTCAAGCCGGTATCCAGTGGTCCAGTGCGCCGGGTTGCAATGCCCGCGGTGTGGTCGACTATGTGCTGGGCAGTTTGCTGACCCTGGCCGAGCTCGATGGCGCCGACCTGGCTGGGCGTACCTATGGGGTTGTCGGTGCTGGCGAAGTGGGTGGGCGTCTGGTCGATGTACTGCGGGGGCTTGGGTGGCAGGTGCTGGTATGCGACCCGCCACGCCAGGCCCGTGAGGGCGGCGACTATGTGAGCCTGGAAACGGTCCTTGCCGAGTGCGATGTCATCAGTCTGCACACCCCGCTGACCCGTGAAGGTGAACACGCCACCTGGCACTTGCTTGATAGCCAGCAATTGGCGGCGCTGCGCCCGGGGACCTGGTTGATCAACGCCAGCCGCGGGCCTGTGATCGACAACACGGCGCTGCGAGAGCTGCTGCTGGCGCGTGAGGATGTGCTGGCGGTGCTGGATGTCTGGGAGGGCGAGCCGCAGGTTGATGTGGAACTGGCGGACCTCTGCGTGCTGGCCACGCCGCACATTGCCGGCTACAGCCTGGACGGCAAACAACGGGGCACTGCACAGATCTACCAGGCGTTCTGTGCCTGGCGCAATGAGCGTGCGTCGGTGCAGTTGGCGGATTTGTTGCCGCAACCCTGGCTGGCAGAGATTGGTCTGCAGGCTGAAACCGAGCTGGCCTGGGCCTTGGCCACCCTGTGCCGCGCGGTCTATGACCCGCGCCGTGATGACGCCGACTTCCGTCGCAGCCTGAGCAGTGATCCGCTTGAGCAGAAGGCCGCCTTTGATGCCTTGCGCAAGCACTATCCACCTCGTCGCGAGATCGAAGGGCTGATGGTGCGTCTGCACGGCGAGGCACCACAGCTGGCGCAGATGGTTCGGGCCCTGGGTGGCGTGCTGGTCTGATCACAGGCAATAAAAACCCGGCGCTTGGGCCGGGTTGAAGAATTCGGTGGTTCAGTCTTTCTTGGCGGGTTCTTTACGGCTTTGTTCGAGCTTCTCGCAGGCTTGCTGGATCATCTCCTCCGTGATCGTGACCTCTTTGCCATCCGGGCCGATGATCGAGCCACCCACAGGCGCTTGCGGGTTGGGTGCGCTTTTGGGCGGGTTATTGCTTTGTTGCAAGCTCATTTCCTGTCTCCTCATCAGGTTGCAAGCTCAGACTAGAATCGTCTAGTGACCGAACTATGACAGCTCCGTCGGTTATCACTATCAGACCCTTCCAGTCCAACAGAAAGCAGGCCAAAGCTCCAGTGGTGCCTTAGACCGAAACGGTCTAGCCAATGACAGCTCCGACCTTAACGGTGTCTTGAGCCTGGTGTTAATACCGACGACTGTCTATTCCTGCGAGTTCCTTGGCGCGGGACGAGCGGTCAGGTGTAGGCTGGGAAAAACTGCTGATCGTTGGTTCCTACATGTTCAACCGCTTTTCCTCTCGCCAGCGTCAGGCGCTGCATCTGGGCTGGCGTTTCATTCGCCCGTATCGCAAACAGGTCGTGCTGGCCTTGCTCGCTTTGATCGTTACGGCCGGCATCACCTTGTCCCTGGGGCAAGGCATCCGCTTGCTGGTCGATCAGGGCTTCATGACCCGCTCACCGCAACTGCTCAACCAGTCCATCGGCTTTTTCCTGCTGTTGGTGCTGGCCCTGGCCATCGGTACCTTCAGCCGTTTTTACCTGGTGTCGTGGATTGGCGAACGGTGTGTGGCCGACATCCGCCAACAGGTATTCGATCACTTGATCTACCTGCACCCCGGATTTTTCGAGAGCAACCGCAGTTCGGAGATCCAGTCGCGGCTTACCGCCGACACCACCTTGCTGCAATCGGTGATCGGCTCGTCGCTGTCGATGTTCCTGCGTAATGCCCTGATGGTATTGGGGGGGATCGTGCTGTTGTTCATCACCAACCCCAAACTCACCAGTATCGTGGTGCTGGCGTTGCCGCTGGTGCTGGCGCCGATCCTGATCTTCGGACGCCGGGTACGCAGTTTGTCGCGCCAGAGCCAGGACCGGGTGGCTGATGTCGGCAGTTACGTGGCCGAAACCCTCGGGCAGATCAAGACGGTACAGGCTTACAACCATCAGGCCAGCGATCAGCAACGCTTCGGCCGCACTGTTGAAGCGGCTTTCGCGGTCGCCCGCAGACGCATCTTGCAGCGCGCCTGGCTGATCACCCTGGTGATCGTGCTGGTGCTCGGGGCTGTGGGCGTCATGCTCTGGGTCGGGGGCATGGATGTCATTGCCGGGCGGATTTCCGCGGGCGAACTGGCGGCTTTCGTTTTCTATAGCCTGATCGTTGGCAGTGCCTTCGGCACCCTCAGTGAGGTGATCGGTGAGCTGCAACGCGCCGCCGGGGCGGCGGAGCGGATTGCCGAACTGCTGGCCGCACGCAGTGAAATCACTGCACCCTCGGAGGGGTTGGAGCGCTCGGCCGCGCGGGTCAGCGGGCGCCTGGAGTTACGGGAAATACGCTTTGCCTACCCGTCACGGCCTGTGCCCGCAGCCATCGATGGCCTGAGCCTGACCGTCGAACCGGGGGAAACCCTGGCCCTGGTCGGGCCTTCGGGGGCAGGAAAGTCGACCTTGTTTGACCTGCTGCTGCGTTTTTATGACCCCCAGCAAGGCCATATTCTGCTCGACGGCCAGGACCTGAGCCGGCTTGACCCGCAGGACCTGCGCCGGCATTTCGCTCTGGTGGCGCAGAATCCGGCACTGTTCTTCGGCACCGTCGAGGACAACATTCGCTATGGCCGGGCCGATGCCAGTGCTGCGCACGTTGAAGCCGCCGCACGCAGTGCGCACGCCCATGAATTCATTTTGCAACTGCCGCAGGGCTATCAGACCCACCTGGGTGATGCCGGTCTGGGGCTGTCGGGTGGGCAGCGTCAGCGCCTGGCCATTGCCCGGGCCTTGCTGGTGGATGCGCCGATCCTGTTGCTCGACGAAGCCACCAGTGCCCTCGATGCGCAAAGCGAACACTTGATCCAGCAGGCACTGCCGACCTTGATGAGCGGGCGCACCACCCTGGTGATCGCTCACCGCCTGGCCACGGTGCAGCATGCCGACCGCATTGCGGTGATCGATCAGGGTCGCCTGGTGGCGATTGGCAGTCATCATCAATTGATCGCGCAAAGCCCCTTGTATGCACGGCTGGCGGCCTTGCAGTTCAATGTCGTTACGGAAATGTGACAGCGCGCCGAGGGCTGTCACATTTCTGTAGCAATCCCTTGAGACTATCTATTTCAGCTGTTGCGTAACGCTCGAACTTGGCTGCTATCGACCGATGGCAGCTTTTTTTTCGCCTGTGCCAACTGCCAGTAAATGACGACAGGGACGTCTTTGTCTGGTCGATGCAGCGTTGCGTCGTTTCCTTCCTCTTTGTTCCGAGACTCCTTCCGATGTTGCGTAAATCCCTCAGAGTGCAAATCCTCGCGCTACTTGGTGGCAGCCTGTTGGCGATGCTGATGATCGCGCTGGTCTGCTTTCAGTTGCTGTCATCCAGCGTGCGCGGTTATGGGCAGTTGATTGACGGGCCACTGCAGGCCTCGCAGTTGATCGATGAGGCCAATCTGCAGTTCAAGGTCCAGGTCCAGGAGTGGAAGAACGTGCTGTTGCGCGGTAAACAGCCGGCCGATCTGGAAAAGTACTGGCAACAATTTCTTGCCCGTGAGCAGCAGGTGCAGGGCATTCTCGACCAGTTGATTCACAGCAGTGACGCAACGCTCAAGGCGCGTGCCGAGCAGCTCAAGGAGAGCCACCGTCAGTTGGGCCAGGCTTACGCTCAAGGGCGCCAGGCGTTCCTGGCGGCAGGTGCTGACCCGGCAGCGGGGGACCAGGCGGTCAAAGGGGTCGACCGTGCGACCAGTGAACAGATGAGCGAGCTGGTCAGCCAGCTACGCAGTGAGGCTCAGACCCGCGCCAGCGCCATCAATCAATCGGCAGAGCGCACGGTGTGGCTAGGGTTGCTGGTGATGTTCGGCTCGGCACTGCTGGTCGGTCTGTTCAGCCTCTGGCTGGTCAATCGCAGCTTGATCGAGCCGATCCGCGGCTTGATCGAGTATGTCGCACAGTTGAGTCAGGGGCGATTCGAGGCGCGGGTAGCCAGCAACCGTCAGGATGAGCTTGGCCGCCTGGCCGTGGCTGCCAACACTTTGCGCGATTTTCTCGCCGACACCGTTGCCCGCTTGCAGAACAATGCCGGCGAACTGGAAACCGCCAGCGGCGAACTGCGCAGCATTGCCGGGAGCATGGCCCGAGGAACTGACGATCAGTTCCAGCGCACTGACCAGGTGGCCACGGCGATGCATGAAATGTCCGCTACGGCCCAGGAAGTTGCGCGTCACGCGGCTGAAGCCGCACGTGCGGCGGATGACGCCGATCACAGTGCCCAGGCGGGCGAGCAGGTGATGCAGGCGACCATCGCCACCATCGCTTCGGTCAATCAGGAGATTGCCGGCACAGCGGCGGTGATTCGCCACCTGGAAGCCGATAGCGCCAGGATTGGCAAGGTACTGGAAGTCATTCGCGGGATTGCCGAACAGACCAACCTGCTGGCGCTCAATGCCGCTATCGAAGCGGCGCGGGCAGGGGAGGCCGGTCGCGGCTTTGCCGTGGTCGCGGATGAAGTGCGCAGCCTGGCGCAGCGAACTGCCGCTTCGATTGCCGAGATCAACCAGATCATCAGTGCCGTGCAGTCCGGTGCCCTGGAAGCGGTGAAGGCGATTGAAAGCGGTCAGCAGCGCAGTGAAGAAGGCGCCGAGCAGGTCCAGCGTGCCGGGCACATGCTGCAGCGCATCACCTTGGCCGTGGAGGCGATTCGTGACATGAACCGCCAGATTGCCACGGCAGCCGAAGAGCAGACCAGCGTGGCCGAGGACATTTCCCGCAACCTGGTGGAGATCACCCGAATCGCCACGGCCAATCAGCAAGCCGTGCAACACACCGAACAGGCCGGGCATCGTCTGCATGGCTTGTCGGGGCAGTTGGGGGAAGTGACTGCACGCCTAAGTGCCTGACAACAGGGGGAAATCCGCCACATTGCGGGCCACAGGCATGGCAATGTGGCGGATTGTCGCCAGCAAAACCGTTAAAGATGGGGTGCGACGACTCGTCCTAGCTATTAGCCGTTGGTCTTGCAAAAGTTGGCCTGCTTTATGCTTAAAGGCGCTCAGGCCTAGGCCATTGCAAGCACCCGACGGCAGGCTTCACCGCTCATCGTCAGGGTGACGACCGTTCCCGATCCATCGAACAACCCCAGCCGCCAACCATCGCCGCGCGTCCAGGCCGCTTGCCTGAACGCCGAGCCCCGCTAAGCTTTGGTCTGCGCGAGCAACAACAAGAACTCGGGCGTGCACAACGGGATAAGCGGTCATTGCCAATTACTTCACCTCAATTGGATTGAATTATGAAAAAAATCCTGCTGACGCTCCTGTGCCTGAGTGTCATCGGCTGCTCCAAGCCCAGCGAGCCAGAGAAAACCGTAGATGTGCTGCTGATCGGCGGCGGCATCATGAGCGCAAGCCTCGGTACTTACCTCAATGAACTGGAGCCGACCTGGTCCATCGACATCTACGAGCGTCTGGACAAGGTCGCCGAAGAAAGCTCCAACGCCTGGAACAACGCCGGTACCGGTCACTCCGCGTTCTGCGAGCTGAACTACACCAGCGAAGGCGCCGACGGCAAGATCGACATCAGCAAAGCGGTCGGGGTCAACGAGCAGTTCGAGATCTCCAAGCAGTTCTGGGCCTATCAGGTCGAGCAGAACGTGCTGAGCAACCCCAAGTCGTTCATCAACAACGTGCCACACATGAGCTTTGTCTGGGGCGACAAGAACGTCGAGTTCCTCAAGAAGCGTCATGAAGCCCTGCAGCACAGTTCGCTGTTCCGCGGCATGGAATACTCCGAAGACCACGCCCAGATCCAGAAGTGGGTGCCGATCGTGATGGAAGGCCGTGCTGCCGACCAGAAGATCGCTGCAACCCGCATGTCGATCGGTACCGACGTCAACTTTGGCGAAATCACCCGCCAGCTGATCGCCTCGCTGACCAAGCACGACAACGTCAAGCTGCACGTGCAGCATGAAGTGCGCGACATCGTGCGCAACGCTGACAACACCTGGACCGTGGTCGTTGCTGACCTGGCCAACAAAGGTGTTGAGCGTAGCGTCAAGGCGAAGTTCGTCTTCATCGGTGCCGGTGGTGGTGCCCTGAAGCTGCTGCAGAAGTCCGGCATCCCTGAAGCCGAAGGCTATGCAGGCTTCCCGGTCGGTGGTCAGTTCCTGATGACCGACAACCAGGACATCGTTGCCCGTCACAAGGCCAAGCTGTACGGCAAGGCTTCGGTCGGTGCACCGCCGATGTCCGTTCCGCACCTGGACACCCGTGTGATCGACGGCAAGGAAGTGCTGCTGTTCGGTCCGTTCGCGACCTTCTCGACCAAGTTCCTCAAGAACGGTTCGCTGCTGGACATGTTTGCCGCATTGACCACGCACAACATCATGCCGATGACCCACGCCGGTATCGACAACATCGACCTGAGCACCTACCTGATGGGTCAGCTGATGCTCAGCTTCGATGACCGCATGGAAGCCCTGCGCGAGTACTTCCCGAACGCCAAGAACGAAGACTGGAAACTGCTGCAAGCCGGTCAACGTGTTCAGGTGATCAAGAAGGATCCGGTGCACGGTGGCGTTCTGCAGTTCGGCACTGAAGTGGTTGCTGCCCAGGACGGCACCATCGCCGCACTGCTGGGTGCATCGCCAGGCGCTTCGACCGCTGCGCCGATCATGCTCAGCGTGCTGGAGAAGACCTACAAGGATCGCATCAAGACCCCTGAGTGGCAGGCCAAGCTGAAGGAAATCGTTCCGACCTACGGCCAGAAGCTCAACAACAACCTTGAGCTGACCAACAAGACCCGTGAATGGAGCAGCTCGCGTCTGGGCCTGCTGTACGTTCCAGTGCTGCCGGAAGAGACTGCTGCAGTACAGGCTGAGCCTGCGCTGTAAGGTTTGAAACGGTAGTAACAAACAGCCCCCTGTTCAGGGGGCTGTTTTGTTTAGAGCCTGGAAACGCATCGCGGGGCAAGCCCGCTCCCACTGTGGGAGCGGGCTTGCCCCGCGATCAGTTCTGAATCAATGACGCTTCTTGCGATGATCGTCGGCCAGGTTGTTGCCCAGGGCACCACCCGCCGCGCCACCCAGGCCGGCACCGATAGTCGAGCCAGTGCTGCCACCGAGCTTGCCACCCACCAGCGAGCCGCCCGCCGAACCCAGGCCGCCACCAAGGGCCGCCTTGGTCTTGTTGCCTTTCTTCGCAGCCATGGCGCTACCCGCCGCACCGCCGACGCCAGCACCAATCGCAGCGCCGGTGCTGCCGCCGAGTTGTTTCCCGACCACGTTACCCAGTACACCACCCAGGCCACCGCCTATAGCAGTCTGGCCGTCGCCAGCCATGGCACCTTGTGCGCACAGCAGGCCCAGAGTCAGGGCGGCAAGAGTCTTACGCATGTGTTTCAACCTCTAAGTTCGAAAGGCGCGCATTCTGCTGGCCCCGGCAGCGCTACGCAATGCTGGCCAGTGCAGTTTGTCGCAGTGTGGGTACGAAAAAGCCCGCACAGAGGCGGGCTTTTTCGTTGAGTGATCTGGTCGGAGAGACAGGATTCGAACCTGCGGCCTTCTCGTCCCGAACGAGACGCGCTACCTGGCTGCGCTACACTCCGATGGAGAAAATATTACTCAAATTTTTCTCCTCGACAAGTCCCCGGAAGGGACTGTCGCAGGTGTCAAAGGTCCTTGACGGTACGCACTTGATCCTTGTTGATTCGCGTGCGCTTGCCATCGAGCTGTTCGAATTCGTAGAAGCCCGATTCGTCGTCATACTGCGGCGTGTCGACCGCCTGAATTTCGCGGCCGTCGTTCAGGGTGATCACGCTTGGCGAAGCGCAACCAGCCAGAGTACCCAGGCCCAGAGCGAGCAGGAAAGCGGGAAGAGTCCGTTGAATCATTATGTTTCTCCAGTAAAAGGATGGTGCGTAATGTCCTTGAGACGCATGGCGACGACGCAAGTTCCTTGTTCATTGCAGCATAGCTACTGCGCAGCACTATTGATCGACAGCACACTCAAGCCGGCGCATGGGCACCTGCCGGGCAGGGCTGTGATATAACACCGCGCATACTCTCCATCAATGGATCAAGGTCCCATGAAAGCCAAGGCAGATGTACCTTTCGTGCCGCTTAATATCGCGGTTTTGACGGTCAGCGACACCCGAACCCTGGAAACCGACACCTCTGGCCAGGTGTTCGTCGATCGCCTGACCGAGGCCGGCCATGGCCTCGCTGCACGGGTACTGCTCAAGGATGATCTTTACAAGATTCGCGCGCAGGTCGCGACCTGGATTGCCGATGAGCAGGTGCAGGTCGTGCTGATTACCGGTGGCACCGGTTTTACCGGCCGCGACAGCACGCCCGAAGCCGTCGCATGCTTGCTGGACAAGCAGGTCGATGGTTTTGGTGAGCTGTTTCGACACATCTCCCTGGCGGATATCGGCACCTCTACTGTTCAGTCTCGCGCCCTGGCCGGGTTGGCCAACGGTACGCTGGTCTGTTGCTTGCCCGGCTCGACCAATGCAGTGCGCACCGGCTGGGATGGGATCCTCGCCGAGCAACTTGATGCCCGCCATCGCCCGTGCAACTTCGTGACTCACCTGAAGCAGGCTGAGCCCTGCGCCAGCCGTGGTTGAGGCGCCCGTGAACAGGCCGTTGATGCCGGTTGAAGAGGCGCTGGCACGCTTGCTGACGCTCGCCGAGTCTGCGCCGATCGTCGAGATCGAACAGGTCGCCCTGGCGCAGGCCGAGGGGCGGGTGTTGGCCGAAGCGTTGGTCGCCAGCCTGGATTTGCCGCCTTGGCCAAACAGTGCCATGGATGGTTATGCCTTGCGCCTGGCCGACTGGCAGGGCGAGGCACTGCCGGTCAGTCAGCGTATTTTTGCGGGTCACGCACCTGAGCCGCTGCAGCCCGGCACCTGTGCGCGGATCTTTACCGGTGCGCCGTTGCCGCTGGGTGCCGATTGCGTCGAGATGCAGGAAAACGCCGAGGTCCTGGATGATCAGCGGGTACGCTTCAGGGAGCCCTTGCGCCTTGAGCAGAATATTCGTCCGCGGGGCCAGGAAACCCGTGCGGGAGAGTCGGTGCTGGCTGCGGGAACGCGTCTGGGGCCGATTGAGCTGGGGCTGGCGGCGACACTGGGGCATGCCACGCTCAACGTGGTGCGCAGGATCAAGGTCGCCGTGTTGTCCACGGGCGACGAACTGGTGGAGCCGGGTTTGCCGTTGGGGCCAGGGCAGATCTACAACAGCAACCGGCGCCTGCTGGTCAGCTGGTTGCAGCGCTTGGGCTGTGAAGTGATCGATGCCGGCATTCTTGCCGATGACCTGCAAAAAACCCGTGATTGCCTGGCGGGCCTGGGTCAGGTCGACTTGATCCTCTCAACCGGCGGCGTTTCGGTGGGTGAGGCAGATTACCTCGGCCTGGCCTTGCGCGAAGCAGGCGAGCTGGCGCTCTGGAAGCTGGCGATCAAGCCCGGTAAACCTTTGACCTTTGGCCACTACCAAGGCGTGCCGGTGATCGGTTTACCTGGTAATCCGGCTTCGACGCTGGTGACCTTCGGTCTGCTCACCCGTCCATACCTGCTGCGCCGCCAGGGTGTGCAGGACGTGACGCCTCTGCAATTCCCGGTCCCCGCCGGTTTCGACTGGCCCAAAGCCGGCAATCGCCGGGAGTACCTGCGGGCACGTCTGGATCAGGGGCACGCGCAGATCTACAAGAACCAGAGTTCCGGTGTGCTGCGCAGTGCTGCCTGGGCAGAGGGCCTGGTGGAAGTCCGTGAGGGCAGCACACCTGCCAGGGGCGATACCGTGCAGTTCATTCCCTTGAGTGAGTTGCTCGGTTGAGCAATGCATTGTTGTCGTTCAGATCAGTCACCATGGGTGCGCGCTGACTCAGGCGCGCATGCACGCTTTCCAGCTGGCCGGCGGCAATGCTCCAATCGTGGCGGTCATTGACGAACTGGCGGCCAGCCTCGGACAACTGGCGCATGCGCCAGGGCTGGTTGAGCAACTGAGTAATGATCAAGGCCAGTTGATCGCCGTCGTCACTGCCCAGGTAGTGCTCACCTTGAGTGACCTGCAATCCGGAAACGCCTTTGGGTGTGGTGACCACCGGTAGTCCGGCAGCCATGGCTTCCAGTACCTTGATCTTTGAACCGCCGCCATAGCGTAGCGGGGCGAAGAAAACCGCTGAATGACGTTGCAGATCGCGCAAGTCGGGCAAGTAACCAACCCATTCGATTCGCGGATCGCTCCAGCGCGATTTCCAGCTGTCCGGCAATGCATGTCCCACGATCGCCAGGCGTACGGCCGGGTTGCTCTGCCAGACTTGCGGAAGGATGTCCTCAAGCGCCCATTCGATGGCTTCGAGGCTGGCGCTGTACTCGAAATTTCCAACGAACAACAGGCGCTGGCTGCGCGGTGAGGGGTGGATATCCTGGAAATGGGCGCAATCCACGCCATTAATCACCAGGGAGGCAGGATTGCCGGTCAGGCGGCTGATGTGTTCGACATCCCTGGGGCTGACCGCCACCACTTCATGGGCTTGGCTTAGCACGCGGTTTTCCCAGCGCCGGTAACGCCAGCGGTCGAAGGCATTGAACGGTCGCAGCCACAGCGGCAAGCGGTCATGGCAGGCGTCACCAGACACCGATTCAATGGTGTGCTCGCTGAGCAAAAATGGCAGTTGCCGGGCTTGCAGGGCCTTTTCGAACGGCTGGAAGCTGTAGCTGTGCTCGATGTGGATCACATCCCAGTGTTCTTCCAGCAGTTGCTCGAAACGATGGCGCAGGTGCGGGGCCAGGCCATTGACGCTAGCTCGCATGGGGTAGCCGGCGTACACCGCGGCAAGCAGGTTCAACGGGCTGTGCAAGGGGCGCCTGGGTAACACGATCAGGCGTTCGAGCAAGGGCTCGAGCGCCTGGCGTGCCGCCTCGCTGGGCGGAATTTTCGACTGCACCAGCAAGGTGATCTGGTGGCCACGCTGCGCCAGGCTGCGCAGCAAATGGTATTGCCGGGTTTTGCCGCCACTGGTGGTGGGCCAGGGCAGGTAAGGCAGTGTCCAGAGTACGCGCATGACCCCTTTCCTCTCTTACCAGGCGGGTAACGGCATGCAGATAGGAATGGACGCGCCTGGGGTGTCAGCTGTTGGCTGGTTCCGGGGCGCGTCCATAGATATCAGTAAAGCGCACGATGTCATCCTCGCCCATATATTCGCCACTTTGTACTTCGATCATGACCAGATCGATCACGCCGGGGTTGGTCAGGCGATGTACGCGTCCCGGTTTGATGAACGTTGATTCGTTGGTGTCGAGCAGGAACTCGTCTTCACCATTGGTGACGCACGCCATGCCGCTGACGACGATCCAGTGTTCGCTGCGATGATGGTGCATTTGCAGTGACAGCGACTCTTGAGGGCGAACCATGATGCGCTTGATTTTGAAGCGCGGGCCTTCCTCGAGCACGGTGTACATACCCCATGGGCGGTTCACGGTGCGGTGCAGGCGATAAGCATCGTGGCCCTGATGCTTGAGCTGCTGGGCGATCACTTTGACTTCCTGGCTACGTGCAGCATCGGCGATCAGCAGAGCATCGGGTGTGTCGATTATGATCAGGTTGTCCAGGCCCACGGCACCGACCAGTCGGCGTGGCGAGTCGATGTAGCAGTTGGAGACGTCATGCAGCACGGTTTCGCCGTTGCAGTGGTTGCCGTTGTCGTCGGCTTCCTTGAGTCCGCGTACCGCCTGCCAGCAGCCGATGTCACTCCAGCCCAGGTCGGCAGGCAGCACGGCCACCTGGCTTGAGGCTTCCATGACCGCGTAATCGATGGAGATGTCCGGAACGTTTTCGAAAGACTGCGGGTCGAGTTCCAGTTGCAGTTCGCCCTTGCCCTGTTTGCACGCGCTCTGTTGCAGGCAGTAATCGACGCTGGCGAGCAGGTCCGGAACATGGCGGTCCAGTTCTGCCAGGATCGCGTCGACGCGCATGCAGAACATGCCGGCGTTCCACAGGTGTTGGCCGCCATCCAGGTAACGCTGGGCGGTGATCGCATCAGGTTTTTCGACAAAACACTCGACTTTGTAGCCTTGAGCGCCGAGTGCCTGACCCTTCTCGATGTAACCAAAACCGGTCTCGGCATGAGTCGGGACCAGGCCGAAGGTAGTCAGCCAGCCTTCGTTAGCCAGGTGACGAGCCTGTTCGACGGCGCGCTCGAAGGCGGGTAGATCACTGATCAGGTGGTCGGCAGGCAATACCAGCAGTTGCGCGTTTTCACCGTACAGCCTGGCGCAGTGCAGGGCGGCGGCGGCGATGGCTGGTGCGGTATTGCGCCCAAAGGGTTCGAGGATGAAGTCCAGCGCGATGCTGGCCTGATTCAGCTGGCGGTACTCATCTTGAGTGCGGAAATACACTTCACGGTTGGTCACCGTAAGCACCCGCTCGACGTCGGGCAGTGCAGCGGCGCGGGAGAAGGTCTTCTGCAGCAGGCTCTGGCCATCGGGCAGGCGCATGAAGGGTTTAGGCATGGTTTCGCGGGAAACCGGCCAAAGGCGAGTGCCGGCGCCGCCGGCGATGATGCAGGGGATCAGAACGCTCATTTCACAGCCTTGAGTCAGGGCACTGAGACTACAGTGCAGTAAAGGGAAAATGGGACCTGGCAGGCGCTCGCGTAATGAGTCAATAAAATGACTTTTACCATCGGCATCTTCCTTGAAGGCCAAATATTTGTCGAATGATGCACCCAGGCGCTCGCGCTTTCAATGTTATTTGTATGAACACTCGGCAAATTTTCCTTTAGTTGAACATTGCCGGTGCAGCAAAAGCCCGGGTTCTGCGGTCCAGATACTCGGGTTTTCTTTCGCGGGGAGGACGGCATGACGCAGCACAAAGCCTTGATGATTCTGCACGGCAAACAATCTGCAAACGAGCAAGTGCGTGCTGCCGTAGGCGTAATGCGTGGGCGTGGCTGGCAGCTGGATGTACGGCTGACATGGGAGGCCGGCGATGCTGCGCGCTGGGTTGATGAAGCCTTGGTCGCGGGTTACGACCATATCGTGGCCGGTGGTGGCGACGGCACGTTGCGCGATGTCGCCGAAGCGATGGTTCGGGCGGATACTCAGGCAAGCCTTGTACTCTTGCCATTGGGGACGGCCAATGACTTTGCCCGTGCTGCGGGTATACCGCTGGAGCCCGAGCAGGCGCTTGCGCTACTGCAAGCGCCAGCGCCAGCGCAAGCCATTGACCTTGGGCAGGTGGGGGAGCAGGTATTTCTCAACATGGCCACCGGCGGATTTGGCAGCCAGGTCACGGCCAATACCTCCGAAGACTTGAAGAAAGTGCTGGGTGCAGCAGCCTACCTCTTTACCGGGTTGTCGCGCTTTAGCGAGCTCAGTGCCGCATCGGTGGAGTTGCATGGACCGGATTTCCAATGGCAGGGCGACTTGTTGGCCCTGGGCATCGGCAATGGTCGTCAGGCTGGTGGTGGGCACGTATTGTGCCCGCAGGCACAGGTGGATGATGGCTTGCTGGATATCAGTATTCTGCCGGCGCCCCAGGAAGTGGTAGGCACCTTGCGCAGTCTGCTCAGCGACGGCTTGGGCCTGGAGAACATGTTTGTGCGGGCGCGTTTGCCTTGGGTCGAGATCAAGAGTTCGCAAGGTCTGGACATCAACCTTGATGGCGAGCCGCTACAAGGCGATAGCCTGCGCTTTGAGGTGTTGCCAGCGGCGTTGCGGGTGCATCTGCCGCCAGATTCGCCGTTACTCAGTCGTCGAGGCTGATGATCTGTTCGCGCACGGCGAACAGCACCAGACCGGCAACGTCGTAGATCTGCAGGCGTTTCATGATTTGTGAACGGTGAGTTTCCACGGTCTTGATGCTCAAGCCCAACCCATGGGCAATTTCACGGGTGGATTTTCCGCGTACGATCAAGCGCAGGATTTCCAGCTGGCGGGCCGTCAGGTTGTGGTTCTCCGAGGCCTGTGGCTTGGCTGTCTGGGTCCGCCGCAAGGCTTGGTTGATCACGGTGTGG
>OEPS010000199.1_pt1 | contig 22482 bp, 20 predicted proteins | sample 1539411 | NCBI WGS metagenome assembly OEPS01 (sample SAMN02671747, study PRJEB22543) | soil metagenome | biome: bacteria | place: China:Hunan Province, Lengshuijiang City | collected 2012-10-15 | depth 0.08m m
GCGTCGGGGCCGGTTCGGGGAAGAAGCGGTTAACGGCGGCGGACATGCCGCGGATGGCGAAAATCAGCAGGAGCAGAAACGCCAGCACAAACCCCATGCCGAGAAACATCAGGGTGAAGCCTTCACCTAATAGCAGTACTGCATCAGTCATAAAATAGCCTTCAGGCAGGAGGCACGATAATGGTGCTGTTTATGACGAAGAAATAATAAGGGTGGATTTCCCTGAGCCGCCCCCGGCCAGAACCCTTGGTTATTATTATCGTCATAATGTATTACCACCATTACCGTGCAATTTAGGTAATCAGGATTATTTGATAAAACTTACGTTCTGGCATATTTCATCAGCGACGAGCTCTTTACGCTGATTAAAAATAATCTTGTTCTGTTCAAACAGGTTATTTCCATGGGTATCAATAGAAACAATCAGCGGGCCAAACTCTTTTACCCGGCATACCCACAGCGTTTCCGGCATCCCCAGGTCGCGCCACTGCGCATCTTCAATTTCTTCTACACATACGGCGGCAACGACCGCGCAGCCAGCAGGGAATACGCAGTGCAGGGCCTTATGTTCAGCACAGCCTTCTTCGGTGCCTTTACCCATTCCACCTTTACCAACAATTAATTTCACGCCGGTCTGCGCAATAAATTCTTTTTCGAACTTTTCCATACGCATACTGGTCGTTGGTCCAACAGATACCATTTCAAACTTATCGTCTTCGCCTTTAATTGGGCGAACAATTGGCCCTGCGTGTAAAATAGCGCCACCGCGAACATTTACCGGGAGTTCACGACCGCCTTCAATTAAACGACGATGGGCAACATCACGGCAGGTAACAATATGGCCATTGAGATAAATAATATCGCCAGCCTTAATATCGGCTAAATCTTCATCTTTAATTGGCGTAGTAAGGATTTTTTTAGTCATCAGAAATTCACTCCGCTATGAGACGTAATGGTGTAGTTCAAATCTTTATCAAAAACGATATGCCCTTTACGGTGCGACCAGCAGCCAACGTTCACCGCCACCCCGATGGTGGAAGGATGACGCGCGGTATTTTCAATATTTACGCCCATAACGGAGGTATTACCGGACATCCCCTGCGGCCCGAGGCCGATTTTGTTAATGCCGTCTTCAAGCATTTTTTCCAGCGAAGCCGCGCGCTCATTCTCATTGTGCGAACCTATCGGGCGCATCAGTGCTTTTTTCGACAGCAGCGCCGCCGTTTCAACGGAAGTCGCCACCCCCACGCCAACCAGCAGCGGCGGACAGGCGTTAAGGCCATAGCTGGTCATCACATCCAGCACAAAGCGGGTTACGCCTTCATAACCTGCGCCCGGCATCAGCACCATCGCTTTACCCGGCAGAGAACAGCCGCCGCCCGCCATATAGGTGTAAATGCTGCACCGATCGGAATTGGGAACGATCTCCCAGAATACCGTCGGCGTACCTTTACCTACGTTTTTACCAGTGTTGTATTCATCAAAGGTTTCAACGCTGTTGTGCCGCAGCGGGGAATCCACGGTCGCTTTGATCACCGCTTCACGCAGTAGCGCCTCCAGTTCACCGATCAGCGGGAAGTTAGCCCCGCACTCCACCAGAAACTGAATCACGCCAGTATCCTGGCAGGAAGGGCGATCCAGCTCTTTTGCCAGACGCTGGTTCTCAATCATGGTCGTAAAGATGACGTCGGCCAGTTTACTGGTCTCTTTCTTATGCAACTCTTCCAGTTTTGCGGTGACATCATCTGGCAAGACTTTGCCGGTGTACCCCACAAATTTGGCCATAATATTGGTCATATGGGATATCTGTTCACTTTTGCTCATATAGGCTCCTTAGTCAGGACAGCTTCCGTTCATTACGGATGAAAAGGGAAAAGGATTGGCAGCAGGATCAGGCTGACAATGGTGGAAACGATAATCAGTGGGATACCGGATTTGGCGTAGTCAACAAACTTATAGCCGCCTGCCGACAGCACCATCATGTTGGCAGGCATGCCGATTGGCGTGGCGTAGGCGCAAGAGCTGCCGATAACCGTCGCCATCAGTACCGCGCGAGGGTCGGCGCCCATGCTCGCCGCAATCGACAGGCTCACCGGTACCAGCAGCGCAACGGTGGCGGTGTTGGACATGAAGTTAGTCATAACGACGGACAGCGCAAAGACCACCACCAGCAGCATAAAAGGCGAAGAGTTTTGCCCCAACAGGCCAATCACATGATCCGCCACCAGTTTTCCCGCCCCGGTCATTTCCAGCGCTTTCGCCAGCGCCAGAGTGCCGCCGAAGATAAAAATAGTTTGTGAATCAATAGATTTATAAGCCTGCTTTTCTGTAAGCACGCCGGTAACCACCAGCACCAGCGCGCCGATACAGCCTGCTACAGCAAGACTCACACCGGTCTGCTTTTCGAAAATCATGCCAAGGATCGTGGCGATCAGAACAAGCAAAGAGAGGTTCTGCTTCCAGCGCGGGACGTGGCTGTAATCGCGCTGTTCGCCGACGCTGCCAACCTCCCCACTGTTCGGGTAGTTGGGCAGGAATTTATAGCCGATGGTCAGGAAGTAAATCATGCCGCAAGCCAGCATGGGTAAACCCACTTTGGCATATTCAAAAAAGCCAAAACCGCTGCCAATGTTCTGCAAGGCTGATTGCGCAATCAGGTTGCCCGGCGCGCCAATCAACGACAGGTTACCGCCGAGCGCGGCGGCGAAAACCAGCGGCATCAGCAGTCGGGAACGGGCAAAGCCTGATTTTGCCGCCACGCCGATAACGACCGGGATCAGGACAGCTGCGGTACCGGTATTGGAGAGGAAACCGGACATCACGCCAACCACGACCATAATGGTAAAAATCAGCTGTTTTTCCGTTTTAGCGAAGCGCGTAATCACGCCCCCCACCTTATTCGCCATCCCGGTTTCAAATAGCGCCCCGCCGACGATAAACATGGCGACGAAGAGAATGACGTTGGTGTCGATAAAGCCGGCGAAAGCCTGCTTGAGATTGAGCACGCCGGTGAGAACCAGTGCGACGCAAACCACCATAGACGTGACCGCGAGCGGTATTTTTTCCCACACAAACATGGCGATAGCAAACACCAGCAAACATAGAGTAATGGTAATCGGTTCCATATTTATAGTTATCCAATCAATGATATATGATATTGTATCCAATATTGACGGGAGGGAAATTATTCCCACGCAAAGAGTAAGTCAATGCGTTTTTCATGAAAGCGTCAGGATTGAGATCTTCATCAAAATCTCACAAAAGCAGTAACTTAGAGTAATTAATTTATGGAGTGAATAGATAAGGAGCCTGCAACGATCATGCAGGCGGTTAGGTCATGCCGAGGGCTCGCCGACGTAGCGCGTTAGCATATTCTCCATCGAACGGATGATATGCTCGCGCATTCGCTGACGAGCCAGCGCTTCATTATGCTGCTCCAGGGCCTGTAAAATCCCTTTATGCTCGCGTATGGAAATGATCGCGTACTCTTCCTCGGTGACCTTATGCCCCATCGATAGCCCGTTCCACATATTGCTGAGCAGCAGCTTCATTTTGCCGTTTCCGGCCGCGTTCCATATCTCCATATGAAAAGCCTGATTGAGGTCAGAATATTCAGCTGAGTTATTTTCCGCCAGCGCTTTTTCCGCAGCGTAATGGACTTCGGCAATGCGCGAAATGTCCGTCCCAGGGCGAGAAGCTTTAGCGACCGCTTCGCTCTCCAGCAGAGCGCGAATCTCGTAATGCTCGCGAATCGTTTGTTCGTTAATCCCCAGCACAACCGCCCCTTTGTTGGGACGAACTTTAATCAGCCCATCCGCAGCCAGTATCTGAAATGCTTCACGCACGGGCATACTGGATACGCCAACCATGCTGGCGATCCCTTCAAGGGTAATTTCTTGCCCTTCAACTAAATCTCGCGACAGTATCGCTTTACGTAATACTGCCGCGACCTGCTCTTTCGCTGAAAGAAGCTTAATTTTCCCTAATCGAGGCTTCTGCACTTTCCCAATCCTTCATGTGTTGACGCATTATTTCTGCCAGAGAGAGGAAATAACGCTGCGTTTCCTGCACGATCCCGGCGCAGTCGCCTTGACGGATAGCATCCATCAGAGAACTGAGTATTTGCGCCGACTCCTGATTATCCTCTTTCAGATACAGAATGACATAGCCGATATAACCATCTAAAAACTGCTGATAAATCTTTTCCAGATAGCGGTTATCAATATAAGAAATGAGCGCCTGATGAAACGCCAGCTCCCGTATCTTCTCACCTGGATGCCCCAACTCTCGCACTCTCGTAGCCAGCGACTCGCCTGCCGCCGCAGGCACCAGTGAAAAAAGCACCGTTGCCATTGCCGCAATGGCCTGGAAAATATGGCTGACGTGGTCAGGCTCCAGCCGTGAGACCTGCATATGGCGGTTTGGCAAGCGCACCAGAAACCCTTCCTGCTCCAGGGCCTGTAACGCTTCACGAACCGGCATACGAGAAAGCCCCAGCTGTTCCGCAATACTCTCCTGCGTGAGCTCATCTCCCGGTTTCATACTGCCGGAAAGGATCTCGTAACGGATCATTTGAGTAATGTGGTCCCTGGTCTGCTTTCTTTCGATTTTTTTCACGACGCCCTCGTTTGTTGCCGCTCAAGACGCGGGGAGTTTAGCAGATTTACCAGCAGGTTGAGTCATTCAGGGGCGGGAGAAAGGCATAAAAAAGCCGGAACCCAGGCTCCGGCTAATCTTTTTATGAAACGTTATTTATTCACAAATTCTTCGCCCAGTGCGATATCTTTCTGCAACGTATCCAGCATCCCTTCCAGCGCCTGCTGTTCGAAAGCGCTTAGTTTGCCAATCGAGCGACGCTCTTCTACGCCATTTTTACCTAACAGCAGCGGCTGCGAGAAGAAACGGGCATACTGGCCATCGCCTTCAACGTAGGCACATTCGACCACGCCCTTCTCTCCCTGCAGAGCGCGAACTAAAGAGAGACCGAAACGCGCGGCTGCCTGTCCCATCGATAGCGTCGCGGAACCGCCGCCGGCTTTTGCTTCGACAACTTCAGTACCGGCGTTTTGAATGCGTTTAGTCAAATCCGCCACTTCCTGTTCGCTGAAGCTCACATCCGGGATTTGTGACAATAAGGGAAGAATGGTCACGCCTGAGTGGCCGCCGATAACCGGGACCTCGACATCTGAAGAGGATTTATTTTTCAGTTCGGCCACAAAGGTATTTGAGCGAATAATATCCAGCGTAGTTACGCCAAATAGCTTGTTCTTATCGTAAACACCGGCCTTTTTCAGTACTTCTGCGGCAATTGCAACGGTGGTGTTTACCGGGTTGGTAATAATCCCGACGCAGGCCTGCGGGCAGGTTTTAGCGATTTGCTGTACCAGATTTTTCACAATACCGGCATTAACGTTGAATAAATCGGAGCGATCCATACCAGGTTTACGCGCTACGCCAGCGGATATTAACACGACATCAGCGCCTGCCAGTGCAGGAGTGGCGTCTTCGCCGGAAAAACCTTTGATTTTTACATCGGTAGGGATATGGCTTAGATCAACCGCCACGCCCGGAGTTACCGGAGCAATGTCGTACAACGAGAGTTCTGAACCTGAAGGCAGTTGGGTCTTAAGTAGTAGGGCAAGCGCCTGGCCAATTCCACCAGCGGCGCCAAGGACTGCAACTTTCATCCTAAACTCCTTATTATGGTTAAAATAATCTTTCGTTATTCCGTCGCCTGGACCTTAATTCACAAGATGAACAATTACAATAATTATGGCTGAAGAATGCGTGGTCGTGCGCAGCGATGCATTTTCCTCCCTGAGACTGACCATCCAGCAAAACGTAGAACCGGATCGACTATTGGTTACAATACACCCAGCACATTGAGCAGAACAACATCATTTAATAACATTTCATTTACTTTTTTATCAATTTGCGACCCGTGACGAAAGCATGTTCCTTGTTAGTGTTTTTTGCTAAAATATGCGCCCTTCATAACATTATTTACGCTTCTCCCCTGCGGATTATTTGCATAAAAATGCATGCTTATGCATAATGATGTTGTTTTTACCACCATAACTGGGTGACTTATGCGTAGTTCGGCAAAACAAGAAGAACTGGTTAAGGCGTTTAAAGCGCTGCTTAAAGAAGAAAAATTCAGCTCTCAAGGTGAAATCGTCCAGGCGCTTCAGGATGAAGGCTTTGATAATATTAACCAATCTAAAGTCTCACGTATGCTCACTAAGTTTGGCGCCGTCCGTACGCGTAACGCCAAAATGGAGATGGTTTATTGTCTGCCTGCCGAGCTTGGCGTTCCGACGACCTCCAGTCCGCTAAAAAACCTGGTGCTGGATATCGATTACAACGATTCGGTCGTGGTCATTCATACCAGCCCGGGAGCAGCACAGCTGATTGCCCGCCTGCTGGACTCTCTTGGCAAGGCTGAAGGTATCCTTGGTAGCATTGCGGGTGATGACACTATCTTTACCACCCCAGCGAGAGGTTTTACCGTTAAAGAGCTGCATGACGCCATTCTCGTCCTGTTTGAACAGGAACTCTGATTCCCTCCCCCTCTGGTTAACACCAGAGGGCACCCTTCAAAAAATTATCATTTCTTTAACATTTTGTGTGTTTTTCCGCTTATATACATACTTTTACCTAACAAAAACGGCTTAAACGCACAAAAGATCAAATCCATATATCATTATGATTTTAATAGATATATTGATCATACGTGGCTAAAAAATAACATTTCTAATACTTATACGTTATAAAAACGACATTTCTTTGTAATCATTTACATGAATAACAATTAGCAAGGTATTAATATTTTCAGTGATTAGTGTATACTTGATTTTGTGATGAGGGTCACGAAACAAAGGCCCCCAACAAAAAGATTCGACGAGGTGAACATCATGAAAATCAAAACCACTGTAGCAACATTAAGCATTCTTTCCGTTCTGTCCTTTGGCGCCTTCGCCGCTGACTCCATCAACAGCGAACAGGCTCAAGGCCGTCAGGCAATCGGCACTATTTCCGTCGGCGCGGTAAGCTCTTCCCCGATGGATATGCACGAAATGCTGAACAAAAAAGCGCAAGAAGAAGGTGCTTCTTCTTATCGCATCATTGAAGCACGTACCGGCGATCACTGGCACGCAACCGCTGAACTGTATAAATAAGATTTAACAATTGTCGGCCATTTACTGAAACAGAATCTCGCCAGCGGCCTCACAGACGCACAATAGTCTGATGCCGCTGCAAAAAATTAAGGTTGGAGAAAAAATTATGAAAAGCGCAATTATCATCGCATCCCTGGGTCTGGCTTCCGTTCTCTCTTTCGGCGCAAACGCAGCCGTGAATCAAGTGAGCGCAGAGCAGGCGCAAAATCTGCAATCCATGGGCACCGTTTCCGTTTCTCAGGTAGGCAGCGCTCCGATGGATATGCGTCAGGAACTGGCAGCTAAAGCTGAGAAAGAAGGTGCCAGCAGCTACCGTATTATTGAAGCACGCACCGGCGACAACTGGCACGCTACAGCTGAGTTGTACAAATAAACCCTCGTCGTCTTATCCGACGACTTGCCCCCGCCCTGTCGGGGGCTTTTTTATGGCTACCGCACGTTAAAACGAAGTTCTCCTTCCAGTTCTTCCTCCGCCTCATCAAATAGCAATATTAACGCGCCAAAGCGCCGCCGCTGATTCTCGCTTAGATGAACAAACTCGATCTCCAGCGGTAGGGGCAACAGACCGGCGGTCACCGCCTCCCACAACGAATCAAGGTTGTTCACTCTCTCATGCTCCAGAGCGAAGGTGCGTGAAAACTCACGATAAAAATCCTGCTGCTCAGCTATTTCATCGAAATCAAAGGTATAGGTATTCATTGCCCGCATCCTGTCCACACCTGCAGCTCTTCATAGCCCGGAACCCCGGCATGTAGTTCCACTCTGACGGAGGAGTTATTGTTCTGACAGTTAAGTATAGCGATAAAAAAACCGACGCTTCAGGCGTCGGTTCTGGCGGTTAGCTATTGGTTAAAACATGCTGATACTTATGCAGCATATCCACCAGCCTGCGTACCGGCTCGGTCACCTGCTCAGAGGCTTCCCAGAGCTGTAATTTTTGCTGGTAGACATCCAGCTCATCAAGCAGGCGAGTAAAATAGTAGCGCCGCTTGTCATCATTGCTGGCGGAAATAACGCGATCCGCCGAACGACGCAGCTGCCGGTGAAAGGCGGAGAGGTCGTCATTTATCGGTACCGGCGCATCGCGTAAACGCTGGTGCGCGATAATCAGGGTCAACGCCAGGCGAAACCGGGCAATATCACCCGGAAATTTATTCAGCAGCAAAAAGAGCTGGCGATAGAGGGCCGGTAAATGGTTCTCTTTACGTCGCGCGGTATTGGTGGTCAGCGATGATACCGCTGCCGACACGAACTGGTTGAGCAACACGCGACCGGTGCGGGCCTGCGAGTTATCGCGAACCAGCAAGATCACCATCAGCGCGAGGAAACATCCCACGATCTGACCTAAAGCGCTATCGAGAAACTGATTGAATTCAAACTTCATCGGATTATCGAGCACCAGAATATTAATCGTGCTGGCCAGTGCCCCCAGCGATCCCAGCCGCCGCTTTTGTACCTCAATGCCGATAAAAAATGCCATCACCGCGAGGCTGATACACAGCAGCAGCATACTTTGTTGAGTGGCGGGCATAATCACGAGGAAAAACAGCGCGCCCAGCGGTAAAGCCGCCAGCGTGCCGTAGAGGAAATCAATAGCCACCATTCGCGGATTGGGCAGACGCATGGCTAAGGCAGTGACAACCGCAATCATCACCATCGCTCCGCTACCGGAAGTCCAGCCAGTCCATAGCCAGAACAGCGTTCCGAGGATACAGGAGATGGACGTGCGCCAGAAGTTAACCATCGCATGGTGTCGCTCGGCGGATTCCGCCTTCACTACCACTTCCCCTTGCAGCACTTCCTCTTCAATACGGCTGATTTTGGTATTACCGACGACTCCCCGTTTCAAAAGCAGATAGCGCGTAGCGGCCCCGACCCAGCTGTAGATCGTCACCGGCGTATTGTGCTCCCCCTTCCAGGTCAAAAAGCGGCGCATGCGTTTTAGCTGCCGGTGCACATCCTGCACGGTCTCTACCGGTTCAGCAAACAGCTCCCGATAATCATCGGTGACCATCTCAGGTCGGGTATTCTGAATCAAAAAGGTTTCACAGGCCTGAGTAATTAAGGTCAGAGAGAGCGTATTGATAGCCTTCAGCCGCTGATTCACTTTTGCCCAGCGTGAAGATTCCATGATCAAATTGGCGCGCATCCCTTCCAGCCCGTTGGTACGGCGAACCAGCGCGCTCCAGGCCTTATCGACCTCATCTTTATCGCCATATGCCACGCAAAGCTGCATCAGGCGATATTGATCGATCAGCAGATTATCCAGTTCAAGGTCGATCTCTTTTTTAATCGAACGCGGCGAAAATAGCAGGTCCGCCACGATGGCGCTGACGATACCCACCACAATTTCACTGCAGCGTTCGACGGCGAACTGCGGTGCCAGCATCGGTTCTTCGTGGATGGTGATAACAATGATAAGCGCGGTATAGCCCGCCAGACCCCAGGCGTAGGAGTTTTCAACCCGTACCAGCGAGGAGATCCAGGTACAGAATCCCGCCCACAGGCAGCAGACCAGAACCATCAGTAGCGGGGCGCGGATCATCACAATGATGATCGCCAGCGCCGCAATACAGCCAATGAAAGTACCGACAATACGCAGCATCCCGCGATAGCGAATAGCGCCAGAGTAAGGCTCACCTCCGGCGGCAAATGCAGGACCAGCAGCAACAATAGCGGCGGTAAGCACCGCCCAACGCGGTGTTTCCAGCTGGAAGTGAAAACCGACGAATAACGCCAGCACCACCGCACAGGCTAATTTAACGGCAAAGCGGAGATGCCGAAGCTCGATGGTGAAGATCCCCATGGCGGTTAACCAAACTCACGCAGGCGCATCGCCAGTTTCTGGAAAAAGTTTGCCCGACGGGTATCACGATCGTCTTTACCGGTAATCACCACCGTCGCGGTAGTCCCCGCAGGCCAGAGGTTACCCTGCTGTTGGTCAAGACGAATGCGTACCGGTACCCTCTGCGCCAGGCGCACCCATTCAAGGTTAGAATCAATAGAAGCCAGCCCTTTAGAATCGCTGCTGCTGCTGGCATTAGTGACGCCGGCGGCAATGCTGTCGACGGTACCCTTAAGGGTTTGCACGCTTCCCAGCGGCGTAATTTCTGCTCGAAAGCCGGGACGTACGCCCTCAAGCTTGGTCTCTTCAAGATAGGCCATCACATAGAAAGTATTCTGTTTCACCAGCGCTACAGCGGTCGAACCGCGGGTAATAAACTCGCCGCGGTAAACATTCAGGTTAGTCACCCAGCCATCAGCCGGGGCGCGAATTACCGTGCGTTCGAGATCAAGCTTCGCCAGATCGCGGCTCGCGACCGCTTTGGCCAGCTGATGCTCAACGGTTTGCAAAACGTTATTCGCCTGATCAATTTCTTCCCGGGACATCGCCTGGACGCCAAGACGATTACGACGACCGGCTTCAACCCGTTTCTCCTGCGCCAGAGTCTGGTAGTAGGAGACATCGGCTTCCGCCTCGGCTAATGCTTTCTGATAACGGGGTTGATCGATGATGAACAAAACCTGGTCTTTCTTAACCAGCTGGTTATCCTTAATATTCACCTGCGAAATCAGTCCGGAAACATCGGGAGCGATGGCCACGATATCCGCACTAAAGCGCGCATCGCGCGTCCAGGGCGAGGCGGTGTAGTACACCCATGCGCGAAAAATCGCCATAAATGCCAGGATAACCAGTATCACAGTGATTGCGGTACGGAGGATATTTCTTGTTAGTGTTTTCACATCTACCTCAAACGAACAAACGCGATATCAGATAAAACAGGCAGCAATAGAGCGCGGTATTAAACAGTGCCGGGTGCCAGACAAAATCATAGATGCCGGTCGGAACCAGCAGACGATGCACCAGCCAGAAGATGGCTAGCGACAATAGCAACTCAAAGAAGATCGGCGGAAACGATAAGCCGAAAATCACAATGACAGGAAACAGACTCATGATGACCTTGATAAGAAGCGTGCAGGTGGTATGCGCAATGCGTTTATTATTTAGCTAACTATATAGTACCGTAACAATTGCAGCCTTATCTATAATTTGTGATCTAAATCACTTTTAAGCCAGAGTGAATAATGGAACGATTAAAACGCATGTCCGTTTTTGCCAGAGTGGTTGAATTAGGTTCATTTACCGCCGCGGCCCGTCAGCTCCAGATGAGCGTTTCTTCCATCAGCCAGACCGTAGCCAAACTGGAAGATGAACTGCAGGTTAAGCTCCTCAACCGCAGCACGCGTAGCCTTGGCTTAACAGAAGCGGGAAAAATATATTACCAGGGCTGCCGGCGAATGCTGTTCGAAGTCCAGGATGTTCACGAACAGCTCTACGCGTTTAACAATACGCCCATCGGTACGCTGCGCATCGGCTGTTCTTCAACTATGGCACAGAATGTCCTGGCTCGCATAACCGCGGAAATGCTGAAAGAACACCCGGGGCTGTCGATAAATCTGGTGACAGGAATTCCTGCACCGGATCTGATCGCCGACGGTCTGGACGTGGTTATTCGCGTGGGCGCACTGCAGGACTCCAGCCTCTTTTCCCGTCGGCTGGGCTCAATGCCGATGGTGCTTTGCGCGGCAAAAAGCTATCTCCAGCATGCTGGCTGTCCGGAAAAACCGGGCGATCTCGCCAGTCACTCCTGGCTTGAATATAGCGTCCGACCGGATAACGAATTTGAAATTATCGCTCCGGAAGGGATCTCAACCAAGCTGATCCCACAGGGACGATTCGTCACTAACGATCCGATGACCCTGGTGCGCTGGCTAACGGCAGGCGTCGGCGTCGCATACGTTCCACTGATGTGGGCGATCGATGAGATCAACCGCGGCGAACTGGAGATCCTGCTGCCGAGCTACCAGTCCGATCCGCGCCCGGTTTACGCGCTATATACGGAAAAAGATAAGCTCCCTCTGAAGGTACAGGTGTGCATTAATTACCTGACTGAGTATTTTGTCGGAGTGGCCAAAATTTACCAGGGTATGCACGGCCGTGGAATTGCCCGCTAGCGGCCTTAATCCAGCCGGAGAGGGCAATACCGGATTAAGGCTTCTCGCTATTACGATTGTCTCGCTGAGGTGCTCGCGCCTGCCCGTGTTTACGGCTGAATGCTTCCCTGCTTCTGCAACCTGTTTAAATCGCGGCACCCGCAGAAAATGGGACAGCGCTGCGGTGGTTAAGGTGTAGTGCTGATTGAGTAGCTCGACGAGCTGCTGCTGACGGGCGGCTTTCATCGCTGCCTCGCAGAGGTGAATTGCGCCTTCGCGGAGTACGAAAGCGCATTGTGAGATATCAGGCGGTACCGCCGACGGTAAGGTTATCCACTTTAAGCGTTGGCTGACCAACGCCAACCGGCACGCTCTGGCCCTCTTTGCCGCAAACGCCAACGCCGCTGTCCAGCTTCAGGTCGTTCCCGACCATGGAAATTTGCTGCATCGCTTCAATCCCGGAACCGATAAGCGTCGCCCCTTTCACCGCTTTCGTCACTTTCCCTTTTTCAATCAGGTAGGCTTCAGAAGTGGAGAAGACAAATTTCCCGGAAGTGATATCCACCTGACCACCGCCGAAATTCGGCGCATAGATCCCGTAATCGACCGATTCGATAATCTCCTGCGGCGTGGATTTCCCCGCCAGCATATAGGTGTTGGTCATACGCGGCATAGGCAGATGCGCGTAAGATTCGCGGCGACCGTTGCCGGTTGGCGCCACGCCCATCAGCCTGGCATTGAGTTTGTCCTGCATATAGCCTTTAAGGATGCCGTTTTCGATCAGCACGTTGTACTGACCCGGCGTGCCTTCGTCATCGATGGCAAGGGAGCCCCGGCGGTTGGCAATGGTGCCATCATCCACCACGGTACACAGCTCAGAAGCCACCAGTTCTCCCATATGGCCGCTGAATACCGACGTCCCGCGACGGTTAAAATCACCTTCCAGGCCGTGACCGACGGCTTCATGCAACAGCACACCCGGCCAGCCAGCCCCCAGCACGACCGGAAGCATTCCGGCAGGCGCCGCGACGGCAGTCAGGTTAACCAGCGCCATACGCACCGCTTCTCTCGCCCAAACATCGGCGCGCACGTCGCCATCCTGAGAAGCCAGGAAATAGTCATAGCCAAAACGGCCACCGCCGCCGCTGGCGCCGCGCTCGCGTTTGCCGTCTTCTTCAACCAGCACGCTAACGGAAAGACGAACCAGCGGGCGAACGTCCGCCGCCAGCGTACCGTCGGTAGCGGCGACAAGGATTAATTCATAGACGCCGGTGAGGCTGGCGGAAACTTCCTGTACCCGTTTATCAGCGGCTCGGGCGGTTTTATCAACCCGACGCAGGATATCCAGCTTCTCTTCCCGACTCATACTCTGCAGCGGGTCGATGCTGGTATAAAGGGAGCTATATTCCACCGCACCGAGAGTATGAACTTTACCATCACCGCGATCGCGCACGATGGTGCGGGCCGCCTGCGCGCTCTGTTCCAGCGCCAGTCGGCTAATCTGGTCAGCGTATGCAAAGCCGGTTTTTTCCCCGCTCACCGCGCGCACGCCGACGCCCTGGTCAATATTGTACGAACCATCTTTAATGATGCTGTCTTCCAGAACCCAGGACTCGTGATAGCTCGACTGAAAATAGAGATCGCCGTAATCCAGACGACGCTCGGCCAGCTGGCCAAGAATGGTAAACAGATCCTGATGATTCAGGCCGTTTGCCGACAGTAATTGTTCACTTACCAGGTTCAGACTCATCGTTATGCTACTCGTTTGTTGCCGCCTCTCAGGCGGAAATAAAAAAGGCTATCTATTGAGAGTGCGGTAATTACGCACAATCGTCAAATCATTGCTTTTTGTCGCTTCGCGCCTGGCGCAGCACTTCGTTAATTTGCGGCTGATCGATAGGACCGGTGATGCGATAGCGCAAAATAGAGACTTTATTCCACAGCGGCCCCAGCACCTTACTGGCGGCAAACACCGCAGCACCGATAATTGGGTTCACGGCAAAAGCTGCCGCAACGCCTACGGTCGCGGAAATCTCCGGCGCGACCACGGCCTGCATATCCAGCTGACGGCGAACAAGATCCACCGAACCTTTCATCGCGATATCCGCTTCCAGGCCATCGACCAGCGTATCGTCGGTGTGCAGAACGCCGTCTTTAATCCACGCCGTACTGCGAATTGAATCGAAGTAGAAACCTTCGCTGAACGTATCGCTAAAATCGAAACGCAGCTTGCGCAGCAGCGCGTCAACGCTCAGTAAACGCAAAAGCTGACCGGCATGGCCGGTGCTCAGATCGGTAAATTCACCTTTTCCAAGATGGCTTTTGAGGATCCCGTTAAGCGAGGCAACATCCGGCTGCCACGGCGGCGCACGCCAGTGCAGATCGTAATCTATATCGAACGAGGAACCTTTCACCGGCGTGGATACGCCGAAGAAGTTCACGAAGTCCTGGGTTTTATTACCGTGCAGTTTGCCTTTCAAAGAGGTTCGGGTACCCCTCGGCGCGCTGACCCATACGCCATCGGTTGTCAGACGGCCAAAGCCGGTATCCACCAGTCCGTTCGCCAGGGTCAGGGTATCGCCGCTGATATTGAAATCCCCTTCAATGCGACCATATTTTTGCCCCCACAGCCAGCACTCCGCGCAGCGAAGCTGAAGATCCGGCCAACCGTGGAAATCAACTTTAGTATCAGCCAGCGGACCGCCGCTTTTTGTCGTCTCGCTGCTTTTCAGCGAAGCTGGGTTGTAATAGAGATAACGAATGGCCGCCAGCCACGGAGCATTTTTACGCATTGTCAGGGTTGCATTGATTTCACGTCCCTGAGCTTCAATCTTCGTCCCTCCCGCCTCGGGTCGGGAGACCAGGCTGACGTTGTTCCAGCTTTGACCCGCCATCGTTAACGTCGGCGTACGCAGGGTCACCTGCTCCGGGAAGACCATATTACTACTGACGTCATTTACCGCACCGCCCTGGAACAGCGCCAGCCACTGCGCGCCATCCATCGGCGGCATATTCAGTTCCACGCCTTGTTGTGCGGGAAGCGGAGATACGGCTTTACTGTCAGAAGTTAAAATCGCGCGGTCGAGGGTTAGCTTATGGCCCAGCAGCCAGCGGCTATTGATGTGATTCTTCGAACCTACGGAACCGGTCAGATTAAAACTACTTAATCCCCCCTCAACCTTAATTTTTACCGGTAGAGGTTCACCAGCCTGCTTATCAACTGGCGCAGGTAAGTGACTACTTACATTCTTCAGATCGCCGTTGATATCCACTTTGTAGTTTGCGCTACCGTGATACGGCAGCTCAATCGCCACTTTCCCGTCCCAGGGCACGCTGCCGCTCAGAGTGCCGTCCAGGGCTTTCGGCAGCAAACCGGTACGCGCGGGCTGCCAGTTGGCATTCATACCGACGTTGACCATGAATGCTTTCTCGCCCTCGGTGGTGGAGAAATTAATATTCAGCGGCTGATTAAACCAGTTCGCGCTCATCGGCTCGCTTTTCAGGTCGCCATTTACAAAGCTAAATTTACCGCTCAGGTTCTGCAGCGTGGCATCAATGGGTTTGATAAACAGGCTGTTGTTGTTCAACTGAACGTCACCTTTCGCGGTAGTCATCTCACCGTTCAGCGGAATATCAAGATGTAAGCGAGCGCTAACATTACCGTCCAGCTGGAGCTCATCCAGCGCCGCGCCCAGCGTCTCTTTTAGCGGGGTCTCGTTAAAGTAAGGGCCTACTTCTTTACCCGGGCCGTTAACGTCGGCATCAATCAGCAGCTTTTCTCGCGAATAGTCGGGAATCACCGCATCCAGGTTACTGGCGGTCACTTTGCCGAGCAGCGCCTTATCGGCCCGCATCCAAAGTCCGTCATTGATAAAGTTAAGGTCGATATTCAGGCCGGTTAGCGCGGGCCAGTCAGGCTGAAAAGCAAAGGTGGCGTTTTTTAACGGTACCGAGACCTGGAACTGACCTTCATTATGCTTGTACGGGAAAAGATGGGGATTGCCGCCGTAAGCCAGCGTGGCGTCGGTCGCCTGGCCGCCTTTAATCGCCCCGCTGAGGTAATCTACCAGCTCTTTGCCCATCAGGTTTTCCGGGAAGTAGCGCCATGCCTGACCGCCATCGTTGGTACTGATTCCGGCCAGAATACCGAGCCAGGGTTCATCGCCCTGCGGCTGCAGATAGCGGAATCCGCCGCGAGCGCGAACCCCGATCGCCTGTACGTCGATATCGCGACCGTCGAGCATAAAACCTTTATCATTCTTCACCCAGCTGAGGGTCGCATCGCCTTTGGCTATCTCCAGCGGCGCGCGAAAAACCGTCTCATAAGGCATTTTCGCCTGCGTCATGCTGGCATGCAGAGTACCGTTTTCCACGCTCCCGGCGATGCTGCCGGAGAAATGCTCCGCGCCAGGCAGCAGCTTCCACTGCTTCCAGGACATGTCGCTCCAGTCTGCCTGGAAGCGAGTTTTTTCCGCCATCTGTAGCGGGATATCCAGGGCCAGAAGGTTGATTTTGCCGTTCGGCTGCGTCGTACGCCAGATTTCACCCAGCGATGGCGCCAGTTTATCCGCCATCGGCTGCAGCCCGGTCAGGCCGCTCAGGTTAAGATTGCTGGCACGAATGCGCAGCTCATCGCTGCGTTCACCATTTTTTCCGTCGACGTCCTGCGCCGGGATCCATGCCATCGACAACGCCCCGCGCGGCCAGGATTTGCCATCCATGGAAATACGCGTGTCCGGGATCCTGAAGCCCCAGCTTTGATTATCGCGGTAGATGTGCGCCGTCAGATTATCGACCGACAGTTGGTGTTTATCTTTGTCCCCCTGCCAGCTGGCGCCGCCTTTTTTCAGCCATACATCGCCGCTGGCGACATCGCCTTTGTCGATAGTCATCCAGCCTTCAAGGCTGAATCGCGCGCTTTGCAGTGCAATATTGTCCTGCATCCAGCGCCCAAACCACGGCTTAACGTCGATGTCATCAGCCTGAAGCCAGACGCGCCCCTTATTGAGCAAACCGTCTTCATCTCGCAGGTCCATTCGTACCTGCATCACGCCATGCTGGCCGGTCAGACTACTCAGGCTAAGCTGCCCCTCAGCGCGATGGCGATTTTTACCGTTCAGCCAGGTAAGCTGTGGAATAGTGAGCTCTGCCCGCTGACCGGAAATGGTCAGAAAGCTGAGATGGCTATCGCGAAGGATAAAGTGGTCGAACTGGCGGAGGAAAAGGTCGCTGATACGGTCGGCTTTCAGTCCTTCGCCGCTGTTATTCGTTTGAATGGGGGTATTGGTATGAACCTGGAGCTGCCAGAAGGTCAGGTCGCGAAACTGCCAGCGCATATGCAGCAGGCTTTGCCATACGTCAAGCGCCAGGGTGACGCGTTTAACGGAGAGTTCGCCGCCATCGCTCAGGCCCGCTTTAATATCGCGGACATCAAGGGTTGGGCCAAAAGTCTGCCAGCTGGCGGTAATTTGTGAAGCATCAACCGGAACGCCGGCAATCGCCGATACTTTTTCCAGCACCTGCGGACGCCAGTTGTTCAACTGCGGCAGCACGAGACGCAGGCCGCTCACCAGCAGCGCGACGACAACAATCAATGTTGCCGCGGTGAGCAGTAATATCCCGGGCAGTCGCCTCACGCATCTCTCCTTGTCAGCCTGTTACGCACCATCCTTTTACCTGCTTCCTGTTGCGGCATAAGCAGGCAAAACGGATGATTACATCATTACTACATCAAACTGCTCTTGATTATAGAGCGGTTCAATTTGCACTTTGACCTGCTTACCGACAAAGATCTCGACTTCCGCCAGCGCGTGCGACTCTTCCCCTTTCAGCGTTTCCGCCACCGCAGGAGAAGCGTAGACCAGGAAGCGGTCAGAATCATAGGCGTGGTGCACGCGCACGATCTCGCGCATAATTTCATAGCACACCGTTTCTACCGTTTTCACCGTGCCGCGGCCGTGACAGGTAGGACACTCATTGCACAGCACGTGCTCCACGCTTTCCCGAGTACGCTTGCGGGTCATCTCTACCAGCCCAAGCTGAGAGAAGCCGTTGATGCTGGTTTTGACCCGATCCTTGCTCAGCGCCTGTTCCAGCGAATGCAGCACCCGCCGACGATGATCCTCATTATTCATATCAATGAAATCAATGATGATAATGCCGCCGAGATTGCGCAGCCGCAGCTGACGGGCAATCGCCTGAGTCGCCTCAATATTGGTATTAAAGATAGTATCGTCAAGATTACGATGACCGACGAATGCCCCGGTATTGATATCAACGGTGGTCATTGCTTCAGTTTGGTCAATAATCAGATACCCGCCTGATTTCAGCTCAACTTTACGCTCCAGCGCGCGCTGAATTTCATTTTCTACATCAAAGAGATCGAAAATTGGCTGACGGCCGCTGTAGTGCTCCAGCTTACTGGTCATCTCCGGGATATATTCGGCGGTGAATTCGAGCAGCGATTCGTAGGTCAGACGCGAATCAACGCGAATACGGTCAAGGTGCGCATCGGCGAAATCACGCAGCACGCGCTGCGCCAGCGCCAGTTCACCGTACAACTGATAACGCGTCTGCTGGCGCTTTTTGCGCTCCATGACTTTGGTCCAGACGCGCTTGAGATAAGCGGCATCGGCGGCCATCTCCTGCTCTTGCACACCTTCCGCCGCAGTACGGATAATGAATCCGCCCTGATCGTCGCAATATTCTGACACCACTTTTTTCAGGCGTTCGCGCTCTGCTTCGCTTTCAATACGCTGAGAGACGCCGACATGCGAGGCCCCAGGCATAAAAACCAGATAGCGAGAGGGAATGGTAATATCGGTGGTCAGACGCGCGCCTTTAGTACCAAGCGGATCTTTCACCACCTGTACCATTAAATCCTGCCCCTGGCGCACCAGTTCGGAAATATCGCGGACGGCAAACTGTTTTTGCTCTTCGCCCGCCACGCACTCGGTGTGCGGCATGATATCGGAAGCGTGCAGGAATGCGGCCTTATCGAGGCCAATATCTACAAAAGCCGCCTGCATTCCCGGCAGAACCCGACTGACACGACCTTTGTAGATATTGCCTACTATTCCTCGTCGCGCTTCACGCTCAATATGAATTTCCTGAAGAATACCGCCATCAATGTACGCGACGCGCGTTTCTGATGGCGTTACGTTAACTAATAATTCAGCCGTCATCTTTATCCCTTTTCTTCACGCAGTGAGTTAAAGTTACTCAGCAACTCATACGTTTCCACCAGCGGTAAGCCGACTACGGCGTGATAGCTGCCATTTATCTTCCTGACGAAACAGCCACCCAACCCCTGAATACCGTATGCACCTGCTTTATCTAAAGGTTCGCCGCTGGCAACATAATCGGCGATATCCTGTACTGAGAGCACGCGGAAAGTGACTTCCGTGACCACCAGGCAATCCAGCGTCTGCTGCCTATTGGCCAGGGCCACGGCGGTCATAACCTGATGGGTTTTCCCGGAAAGCATGCGTAGCATCTCGGCGGCATGCTCGACATCACGCGGCTTTTCCAGCACTTCGCCGTTAAGGATGACAATGGTATCCGCTCCCAGGACGGGGAGATCGCGCGGCGCTAACGCGACGCCAGCCTGTGCCTTTTCTCGCGCCAGCCGGACAACATACTGCTGCGCGCTCTCCTGTGGACGACGCTGTTCCTCAATACCGGGAACCACACGTTCAAAAGAGAGGCCAAGCTGAGCCAGCAGTTCCTGCCGACGCGGAGAGCCAGAAGCAAGATAAAGAGTCGTCATATCAACCTTATTGCACCGCAAACTGCTGGCGCACTTTACGCATCAGCAGGAAAATCCATGGCCAGAGCACGCCGTTTACTACACTACTCCAGAACACTTCCGGACGGAAAGAGACGTTGATCACTAAAAACTCGGCCCAGAAAACAATAATATCCACGGCGAGGGATAACATGACCACCACCAGCGCCTGTTGCCAGAGCGCCAGATTACGAAACAGCTGATATTTCAGCGCGACCAGATAAGCCACAATACTTAATGATAGTGCGCGCACGCCAAGCGTCGACCCGCTAATGAGATCGAGGATTGCCCCCATCACAAAACCGGTGCCGACGTTAACCCGGTGGGGTAACGCGAGGATCCAGTACAACAGGATAAGCAATACCCAGTTTGGCCGGTAGACGCTAATGTCCGCCGGCCAGGGCATAATCTGCAGCAATAGTGCGATAAGAAACGAGAGCCAGATAACCCAGCGTCCCTGGCTACGGTAACTTGCCACTATTGCCCTCCTGCTGGCGGCGACTGCTGCGGCATCCCCGTTGCCGGAGCCGGCATCTGCGGCCCCATAGCATCCGGTGCAGGCAGAACCTGCGGCATCATCTGCATCAGACGTTCATTCGCTACGCGATGAACCTCTTCCGGCGTCATCGGATTCGCACCGTTGCGATCGGCGCCCCACAGCAGCAGCAGATAGCGCAGGCGCTGCAGACCAGCGGTTGGACGAGCCTGAATCACCGTATACGCGCGCTGCGTATCGAGCTTAACCGACGAAACCACGCCGACCGGATACCCTTCCGGGAATCGGCCGCCGAGACCCGAAGTCACCAGGACGTCGCCAACGCGAATATCCGTATTGGCCGGCAGATGTTCCAGCTGTAAATCATCGGTACAGCCGTTACCGGCCGCAATCACGCGAATATCGTTACGCAATACCTGAATCGGTAACGCATGGGTGGCATCGCAGATCAGCAGCACGCGGCTGGTCAGTTTAGCCACCGCGACCACCTGCCCGACCACGCCTTTATCGCTGATCACCGGCTGGCCTTCATAAACGCCGTTAACGCTGCCTTTATCGATAACAACCTGATCGCTGTAAGGATCGTTAACCGTTGAGATGACCTGAGTCACCATTTTTTGCTCGTCCTGACGCAGCGGAGAGCCCAGCAGCTCGCGCAGACGCGCGTTCTCCTGTTTATACTGGCCCAGCATCAGTAAGTCGCTGTTCTTCAGCAACAGCTCCTGACGCAGCGCGCGGTTTTCCAGTTCGAGCTGGTCGCGGGTGGCCAGCGTTTGCGAAACGCTATCCAGCAATTCCCGGGGACCATTAGAGACAAAGTAGAAAGGGCTGACGGCAGTATCCATGTACGTTCGTATCTGGCTGAACGTACCCAGGCGACTATCGGCGATTATCACGCCAAGCGCCACCAACACCGCCAGAATAAGGCGAATCTGTAGCGACGGGCCACGGCTAAAAATTGGCTTCATAGGCTATGCGTATTCTCGTGTCAGTTAAGACCAGGGCAGCCGTAAACCAGCTACCCGGATCTCAGCCTGACTACTCTTCGCTGAACAAATCGCCGCCGTGCATATCGATCATTTCCAGTGCCTTACCGCCGCCGCGAGCGACGCAGGTCAGCGGATCTTCTGCAACTACGACAGGAATTCCTGTCTCTTCCATTAACAGACGGTCAAGGTTACGCAGCAGAGCGCCACCGCCGGTCAGAACCATCCCTCGTTCGGAGATATCGGATGCCAGCTCCGGAGGGCACTGTTCCAGCGCCACCATCACCGCGCTAACGATACCGGTCAACGGCTCCTGCAGCGCTTCGAGGATTTCGTTGGAATTCAGCGTAAAGCCGCGCGGTACGCCTTCAGCAAGGTTACGCCCGCGAACTTCGATTTCACGAACTTCATCACCCGGATAAGCGGAACCGATCTCGTGTTTGATACGTTCTGCGGTCGCTTCGCCGATCAGGGAACCGTAGTTACGGCGGACATAATTAATCACGGCTTCGTCAAAACGGTCGCCGCCAATACGCACAGAAGAGGAGTAAACCACGCCGTTCAGGGAGATAACCGCCACTTCAGTCGTACCACCGCCAATATCCACAACCATAGAACCGGTTGCTTCGGAAACCGGCAGGCCTGCGCCAATCGCAGCCGCCATTGGCTCTTCAATCAGAAAGACTTCACGGGCGCCAGCGCCCTGTGCGGATTCACGAATAGCGCGACGTTCAACCTGGGTCGCACCAACCGGCACGCAGACCAGCACGCGCGGGCTCGGACGCATAAAGCTATTGCTGTGCACCTGTTTAATAAAGTGCTGGAGCATTTTTTCGGTAACGAAGAAGTCGGCAATAACGCCGTCTTTCATTGGGCGAATAGCTGCAATATTGCCCGGTGTACGCCCAAGCATTTGCTTCGCTTCATGGCCCACAGCGGCGACGCTTTTCGGCGATCCGGCACGATCCTGACGAATGGCCACAACGGAAGGCTCATTCAATACGATGCCTTGTCCTTTTACATAAATAAGGGTATTCGCGG
>OEPS010000201.1_pt1 | contig 22387 bp, 24 predicted proteins | sample 1539411 | NCBI WGS metagenome assembly OEPS01 (sample SAMN02671747, study PRJEB22543) | soil metagenome | biome: bacteria | place: China:Hunan Province, Lengshuijiang City | collected 2012-10-15 | depth 0.08m m
CCCGCCGCGCACCGGCGTCCCCGCCGCCAGCCGCTGCCGCAGCAGCGCGACCGCCGCGTCGCGCGCGTCGCGGATCGCGGCGAAGATCTCCCGCGCCTTCGCCGGCGGCTCGCCGATCGATGCCATCCACGTCTGGTCGGCGTACATCCCGGGACCGCCCCCGGCGAGCGACTTCTCCCGCGCCCAGAGGTCGATGAGGACGATCGAGCCGGCGGTGATCGGGCTCGACCTCCCCGGCCCGGGCTCGTAGTGCGGGTTCGCCGCGTTAGGCCCGACCGAAACGTTAGGCCCGTGGTCGGTCTCGAGGTCGTGGCGCGCGAACTCGCCGCGGATCCACTCCGTCAGCGCGTACTCGTCGACCGGCTGCCCCGCCTTCACCGCCCGCCCGGCGCGCGCCAGCGCCGCCTTCGCGATCGCGGCGATGATCTCCGCCGCACGCTCGTGCGACGCCCGCTCTTCGTCGGTCCACACGGCGTAGATGCGCGACACCAGCTCGCCCGAGGTCACCACCTCGGCGCCGGCGGCGCGGACCATCTCGAGCACCCCGCCCGGGACGTAGTCGACGTAGGGCACCGCGTCCCCCGGCGAGTACTCCATCGCCGCCCGCTTGCCGCCGACGGCGCTGCGCAGCGCCGACTCGAGCGACTGCCACGAGGAATACACTTCCTTCCCCCATTCGCGCGGCCAGTCGCGCCACGGCCCCTGCTCGATCGCGTGCGTGATCGCGACGGGATTCCCGCTGCGCGGGATCCAGCAGAAGATGCGGCGCGTCAGCATCCCCTCGCGCGCGAGCATCCCCGCGGCGATCGGGTTGATCCGCCGGAAGTCATACAGCAGCCAGCCGTCGACGCCGGCGTCGGCGATCGCGCGCTGGATGCCGGCGAGGGATCGTGGGTTCAGCATGCGCGTGCTGCCGGAGACGGGCGATGACGGAGGGTCCGTCGCGAGGCGTGGCTCAGCGTGACCGCGGCCCCGAGCGCCACTCGGCGCGCCATTCGCAGACCTGTTCGCCGCGCACCACGCAGCGGACATGCTCCACCGTCCCCGCGTTGGACACGAGGAGCCGGAGCAGCTCCTTGAATGCGGCCTCGTAATAGACGCACCCCGTCTCCCCCGGCGCCGTGCCGATCGTCACCGACCGGTCGACGATCAGGTGCAGGTGCGGGCCGACTCGCGTCACCGTGCCATCGAGGTACCGGTCGGCGATCCGCCGCGCGCGACGGAAGGCGAGCGGCCGCGCGATCAGCGAGGGGAGCAGGTGGATCATCCGCCGCATCCCGGCGCCGATCGTCAGGTACGATTCGCGGGCGATATAGCGGCCGGCGGCACGGAGGACGGTCTCGGCATCGGGGCGACGGCCGATCAGCTTCGCGAGCGCGACCGCCTCGTCGAACGTGGGACGCTGCCCGCGCCGCGCGGCCTCGGTGTACCGCTTGATCTGCGTGTAGACCGTGTCGCTCAGCCCGAGCCGCTTGTTGCGCAGCTCCTGGACGTATTCCGCGTCATAGTCCCCTTCCGGGGTATCGACGTTGCGGACTGCTTCGAGGATGCTGAGCGGGAGGAGCGCGTCTACTGTGTCGGGCATGTGTTGGCGGGAGTAGCCTGAAAACCTAACCGCATATCGCTCGCCCAAGCAACGGTCAGTTGCTGCACGTCGCGGGAGCGCCTGCCGGGAACAACCCGCCGTATCGGCGGGTTTGGGGTACGAAGCCCCGCTTGTCATTGCCGTTCGAGGACCGCACATTGATCCTTCCGACCCCGCATCACCGTTTCGCTGCCGACCGAGCCGAGCCATGAGCCACACAACCCAGCCCGGTTCACCCTGCGAAGAAGTGATGTCCCGGCTCTTCGAACACCTGGACGGCGAACTGCCGCCGAGCCTCGACACCTGGGTGCGCGAGCACCTCGCGGTGTGCGGGGGCTGCCTCGCGCGGACCCAGCATCAGCGGGCCTTCCTCCGTTGCCTTCGCTCCCGCCAGCCGCTGACACCGGCGACGGATGCGCTGAGGCTGCGGATCGAGCAGGCGTTGCGTGATGGCGGCGGTCGCACGGAGCTCGCCGACTGATCGGGCGGCTCCTCTGGGCCGTCCCCCTCGCAGTCCTGGTCGCCCTCGCCGCCTGGCGGGCGCGATCGCTGAGCGCATCGGGCGCCGCCGCCGCCGCGCTCATCGGCACCATCGCCGTCGCCGCCGGTTGGGACTGGGCACTCCTCCTCATCATCTACTTCGCGACGTCGAGCGTCATCTCGCGGCTTGGCGCGGAGCGCAAGGCGCGGCGGACCGCGTCGGTGGTCGCGAAGTGCGGGCCCCGCGACGCGCGGCAGGTCCTCGTCAACGGCGGGGTCTTCACGATCGCCGCGACGCTCGCGCTGGTCTTCCCGCACCCGAGCTTCCTCTGGCGGGCCGCGGCGGCGGGGGCGCTCGCCGCCTCGGCGGCCGATACCTGGGCAACCGAGATCGGCACCTGGATCGGGGGGACCCCGCGTTCGGCCTGGAACTGGCGTCGCGTGGCTCCGGGCACGAGCGGAGGGATGACCACCGCCGGGACGCTGGCGATGCTGATCGGCGCGATCGTCGTCGCGGCAGTGGTGTATGCGTTGAAGTGGGGGCGCGGCCACGCGATCGCGGCGGTGCTCGGCGGGTTGAGCGGCGCCGTCGCCGACACCGTGATCGGGGCGACGCTCCAGGAGCGCCGCCGATGCGTCGGCTGCGGTGAGCATACGGAGCGCGTCGTGCACAGCTGCGGCTCGCGCACGCGCGTGTCACGAGGCATCCCGGGGCTCGGGAACGACTCGGTGAACTTCATCGCGACGGTGATCGGCAGCGGCATCGCGTTCTGGGCCGCCGAACTGCTCGGGATGTGATCCTGGAACGGAGGCGATCGACATGCGTGCGAACCACCACCGTTCTCTCCGCCGCCTGACGCGAAAGCTCCCGGTCGCCGCCGCTCTCTCCGCGTTCGCACTCGCCGGCTGTGCCGGCGTCGAGGTGCTCGGCAACGACTCGACCCTCGCCGGGGCCGGCGGCAATGGCGGCGGGGTGGTCGTCGGCGGAGGCGGTGGCGGCGGGGGCGCGCACGCCAGCGCGATGCTCGGCCAGTGGACCCGCGCCCTGCTCGTCGCGGGCCCCGACGGCGACATCCACGAATCGCGCACGACCTGGGAGTTCCGCGCCGATGGCAGCGCGATCCGGTACGTGACGGCGTGGAACTGGACCGAGGGGATCTACGACACCGTCAGCAGCGTCGCGCAGTGGGCGACGAGCGGCGCGACGGTCACGATCACGTACATCGCCGGGTCCACCGGGACCCTCAGCCTCGCCTGGCGCGTCGACGGCGACGTCCTCACCCTCGGCCCCGACCAGTTCGCGAGAGTGCGGTGAGCGCTCGCGTCCTGCTCGTCAGCACCAACCGGGAGCGCGCCCCCTTCCCGGTCGTGCCTAACGGCCTGGCCTGCGTCGCCTCGGCGCTCGACGAGGCCGGGCACGAGGTCCGCGTCGCCGACCTGATGTTCGCCCGCGACCCGATCGCCGCCGCCGGGCGCGCCGCGCGCGAGCACCGCCCGGACGTCATCGGCGTGTCGGTGCGCAACATCGACAACAGCGACACGATCGCCCTCCGCCACTACACCCCCGAAGCGGCGGCGACCCTCGGCGCGCTCCGCCGCGCCGCCCCCGCCGCGAAGGTGGTCGCCGGCGGCGCCGCGTTCGGCGTCGCGCCGAAGGCGCTGTTCGACGCGTTGGGCGTGGACTACGCCGTCGCCGGCGACGGCGAGCGGGCGACGGTCCGCCTCGTCGGCGACCTCGCCGCGGGGCGCGAGCCGGGGGAGATCGCCGGGCTGGTGCGCGTGCGCAGCGGCGAAGTCGTCTTCGCGCCCCCGGGCGAGGACGCCGATCTCGACGCGCTCCCCCAGCCGCGCCTCCACCGCTGGTTCGACCTCGCCCGCTACGAGCGCATCGGCGCGACGGTGCCCGTCCAGACGAAGCGCGGCTGCGTCTACAAGTGCGTCTACTGCACCTATCGCAACGTCGAGGGGTGGGGCTACCGGCTCCGGGATCCGGGGCTGGTCGCCGAGGAGGTCGCCGAGCTCCGCGCCCACGGCGTGAATCACTTCGACTTCGTCGACTCGACCTTCAACTCCCCGCCTCCGCACGCGCGCGACGTCTGCGAGGCGATCGCCCGCCGCGCCCCCGGTGTCACCCTCGAGACGACGAACTTCACCCCGGCCGCCGCGTTCCCCGACCTGCTCGCGCTGATGAAGCGCGCCGGCTTCACCGCGTTAGGCATCACCGCCGAGAGCGCGAGCGACGCGGTGCTGGAGAAGATGCAGAAGGGGTTCACCGCCGCGACGGTGCGCCTTGCCGCCGAGCGGGTCGAGCGCGCCGGGATCCGCTGCCTCTGGATCTTCCTCGTCGGCGGCCCAGGCGAGACGGCACAGACGCTGGAGGAGACGCTGCGCTTCGCCGCCGCGCGCCTGCGGCGCGGCGACGCCGTGTACACCACCGTCGGGCTCCGCGTCTATCCGGGCACCACGCTGCACCACATCGCCGTCAGCGAGGGGAGCCTCGCCGCCAGCGACTCGCTGCTCGACCCGACCTTCTACTTCTCCCCGCAGCTCTCCCTCGACGACGCGGTCACCAGGCTCCGCCGCTTCGCCGCCGATCACCCGCGTTTCATGTTCTCGGCGGACTCGCGGTCGATGATCCTCCCCTGGCTGACGCGCGCTGCCTCGGTGCTCCGGCTCCCGCGCCCGCACTGGCGGTACATGGGACTGTTCCAGCGCATCACGCGCATGCAGCTGCCGGGCGCGGCGCGGGCCCATGCCGGCTGACGCGTCGGTTCCGCGATCGGCCGAGGTGGTCGTCGTCGGGGCGGGACCGGCCGGCGCGGCGACCGCCTGGTGGCTCGCGCGCGGCGGTATCGACGTCGTCGTGCTCGACAAGGCGCGGTTCCCGCGGCCGAAGCCCTGCTCCGAGTACATGAGCCCCCAGGCGTCGCGGCTCCTCGACGAGATGGGTGTCCTCGCCGAGATCGAGAACGCCGGTGCGGCGCAGCTGGCGGGGATGGTCATCCGGGCGCCTAACGGCGCGCTCATCCGCGGCGTCTTCGCCGGCGCGCACCGCTGGCGTGGCCACCGCGATCGCGGGCTCTCGCTGCAGCGCACCCTCCTCGACCCGATCCTCCTCGACGCCGCCCGCCGCGCCGGCGCCCGCGTCGTCGAGGGCGCGCGCGTCCAGGACGTCGTCCTCGACCAGGCGGGCCGGGCGAGCGGCGTGTCGCTCGCCAGCCCGGACGGAACGACGACCACGCTGCCGGCGCGGTTGGTCGTCGGCGCCGACGGGCTGCGGTCGGTGGTCGCGCGCCGCCTCGGGCTGGCCCGCATGTCGCGCTTCCCGCGCCGGATCGCCCTCGTCACGCATTATGCCGGGATCGCCGGGATGGGAGAGCTCGGCGAGATGCACGTCGAGCGCGACGGCTACCTCGGCCTCGCCGACGTCGGCAACGGACTGGCCAACGTCGCGGTGGTGATCCCCGCCTCGCGCGCCGACGAGCTCTCGGCGGGGACGGAAGCGTTCCTCCAGCGGTGGATCGCCGCGCGCCCGCAGCTGCGCGACCGATTCGCCGGGGCGGCACGCGCGACCCCGCTCCGCACGACCGGCCCCTTCGCGTCGCGCGCGCGGCGGGCATGGGCGCCGGGAGCGGCGCTCGTCGGCGACGCCGCCGACTTCTTCGACCCGTTCACCGGGGAGGGGATCTACGCCGCCCTGCGCGGGGGCGAGCTCCTCGCCCCCTACGCGGCCGCGGCGCTCGCGGCGCGCTCACCGTTAGGCGAGCGCACCGCCCTCGAGGCCTACGACCGCGCACGGCGCCACGAGTTCGGCGGCAAGTGGCTCGTCGAGCGGATGATCGGCGCGGCCGTCGCCTTTCCCACGCTCCTCGACCGCGCCGCGACCGTGCTGTCGCGCCGGCCGGCGATGGCTGACTTGCTCGTCGGCGTGACCGGTGATTTCGTTCCGGCATCCGCCGTCCTGAACCCCGCCTTCCTCGCCCGGCTCCTCCTGCTCCCATGATCCGCTTCCGCTGATGTCCCTCGACCAGGACGCCTTCCGCGCGGTACTCGGCAGGTTCGCATCGGGCGTCACCGTCGTGACGGTGCTCGGCGCGAACGGCCGCGACTACGGGATGACCGTGAGCGCCTTCAGCTCGGTCAGCCTCGAGCCGCCCCTCGTCATGGTCTGCATCGGCGAGGAGTCATCGTTGCAGCCGATGATCGCCGGAGCGACGCACTACGGGGTGAGCATCCTCGCCTCGGACCAGGAGCCGCTGTCGCGGCGCTTCGCCGCGCATGGCGAGCGGTTCGACGGGATCGGCTTCAGCCGCGGGGAGAACGGGATGGCGCTGATCGACGGGGCGCTCGCCTTCATGGAGTGCCGCATCGTTGCCCGCCACCGCGCCGGCGACCACACCATCGTCGTCGGCGAGGTCGAGGCGGCGAGCGTCGCGGACGCGCGCCCCCTGCTCTACTACCGCGGCGGCTACGCCCAGCTCGAGCGTTAGGCAGTGTCGCCGAGGACCCTGACCCCGACTCGCCGCCGCGGCGTCGAGAAGCTCGACGTCCCCGGCGTCCCGGGACGGATCATGAGGCGCTCGCTCGCCGACGTGGCGCGCGCGAACTCCCTGTTCGGAGGGACGCGTGCCGTCCTCGCCGAGCTCCGCGCCGTCCTCGCCGCCGGCCGCGGCCGGGAGATGACGCTGCTCGACGTCGGCACCGGTGCCGCCGACATCCCCCTCGCCGCGCGGCGAGCCGCCTTCAGGCGCGGGGTGGACCTGACCGTCATCGGCGCCGACAGCTCGGTCCCGCTCGCGATTCACGCCGCCCGCCGGGTGAACTGCGCGCTGGCCGCCGACGCGCTCGCCCTGCCCTTCGCCGACCGGTCCGTCGACATCGTCGTCTGCTCACAGCTGCTCCATCATTTCACCGAGCGCGAGATCGCGACCGTGTTGCGTGAGCTGCAGCGAGTGGCGCGGGTGCGGGTGGTCATCGCCGACCTGCGCCGGAGCTGGATAGCCGCGGCGGGGATATGGCTCGCGTCGTTTCCCCTCCGATTTCATCCGATCAGCCGCCACGACGGGGTGCTCTCGGTGCTGCGCGGCTTCACCCCCGCCGAGCTCGGCGCACACATCGTCCGCGCGACCGGTTCGTCACCGGCCGTCACCAGGCGGCTCGGCTGGCGTCTGACGGCGTCGTGGACGCCCCGGCCATGACCCGGGCTCCAGCCCCGGCGGCCGGCACGATCCCGCCCGTGAAGCTCGGTCCGATGCCGGCCGGCCGCGCGATGACGACCATCGATGAAGCGGTCGTGGACGCACCGCTCAAAGTGATCTTCGAGCTCGCTCGCGACGTCGAGCGGTGGCCCGAGCATCTCGCGCACTACCGGTTCGTCCGTTTCACGAAGCGCGACGGCCGTGATGGCGGCGTCGTCGAGATGTCGGCCAACCGCCCGTTCGGGGTACTGAACTGGCCGACCTTCTGGCGCTCGGAGATGGAGACGATCCCGCCCGGGGGCACCCGCCCGCCGGCGATCCGCTTCCGTCACATCGGGGGTATCACGGCCGGAATGGACGTCGTGTGGGAATTTTCGCCACAAGGGAGCGAAACGGGGGTCCGGCTCGTTCATGTCTGGAACGGCCCCCCGCTTCCGCTGATCGGATCGCTCGCGGCACGAGCCGTGATTGGTCCTGTCTTCATCCACGGCATCGCGTCGAGAACGCTGGCCGGTCTCGCGCATGCCGCGGAACGCATCGCCGGCACGGCGCATCACTGAGCGTACAGGAGCAGCGCCGATGATCCAGTTTCAGAACCCCTGGCAGGGCCGCCGTCGCGTCGCGATCACCGGCATCGGTGCCGTCACCCCGATCGGGAGCGGCGAATCCGCACTGTGGGAGGGGCTTCGCGCCGGCAAGTCGGCGGTCGGGACGGTGACGCGCTTCGACCCGTCGATCTTCCGCAGCCACCTCGCCGCCCAGATCCCCGACTTCCGCCCCGCCGACCACATGGAAGCGAAGCGCGCGAAGCGGCTCGACCGCTTCGGCCAGCTCGCCGTGACCGCGTCGAAGATGGCGATCGAGGACGCGGAGCTCGATCTCGCCCGCGAGGACCGCGAGCGTGTCGGGGCGATGATGGGCACCGCGTTAGGCGGGATCGCCTACGCCGAGGAGCAGCTCGGCAACTTCCTCAAGGGCGGGCTGCGCGAAGTCGATCCGCTGCTCGCCCTCTCCGTCTTCGGCGGCGCGGCGAGCTGCAACGTCGCCATCGAGTTCGGGGTGCAGGGGGTGAACAGCACCAACGCGATGAGCTGCGCCAGCGGAACCATCGCCATCGGCGACGCCTTCCGCGCCATTCGCGATGGCTATGCGGAAGTGATGATCGCCGGCGGAAGCGAAGCCCCGCTCGCCCCGCTCTGCTACGGTGCCTTCGCCCTGATCCGGGCGATGTCGACGCGCAACGACGATCCCGAGCACGCCTCGCGCCCCTTCGACCGCGACCGTGACGGCTTCGTCATGGGGGAAGCGTCGGCGGTGCTGGTCCTCGAGGAATGGGAGCGCGCCGTCGCCCGCGGCGCGAAGATCTACGCCGAGCTGCTCGGCTACGGCTCCTCGAACGACGCGCACCACATGACCGCCCCCCGCCCGGACGGGTCGCAGGCCGCGAAGGCGATGGAGCGCGCCCTCGCCGACGCCAACGTCGCGCCGCACGAGATCGAGTACGTCAACGCCCACGGCAGCTCGACCCCGCTCAACGACCCGACCGAAACCCTCGCCATCAAGCGCGTCTTCGGCGACCACGCGGCCAGGCTGCAGCTGAGCGGCACCAAGGGCTACTACGGCCATGCGTTAGGCGCCTCGGGGGCAGTCGAGACGGCGATCTGCGCCCAGTCGCTGAAGAACGAATGGCTCCCGCCGACGGTGAACCTCGAGTCCCCCGACGACGCCTGCGACCTCGACTACATCCGCGGCTCCGGACGGAATGCCGACGTGGAACACGTCCTGACCAACTCGTTCGGCTTCGGCGGAATCAACGCCTCCCTCGTCCTTCGTCGGGCCTAGCCCCCTCCCCCTTTTCAAGGCGTCGGGGTCGCCAAAAGGCGATGATGGCCGCAGAAACCCGGTGAGCCCCCCCGACAGGGGTCGGAGTCGCCAGAAGGCGATGATGGCCGCAGAAAAACGGTGAGCCCCCCCGACAGGGGTCGGAGTCGTTGCTCGGCGACAGGGGTCGGAGTCGTGGCTCGGCGACAGGGGGCGGAGTCGTGGCTCGGCGACAGGGGGCGGAGTCGTGGCCCCCCGACAGGGGGCGGAGTCGTTGCTCGCTGCCGCCTACCAGCGCGTGGCGAAGCCGATCCCGCCGAAGCTGCCGCCGTGCCGGTTGCCGCGACCGATCCGCGCGTCGAGTTGAAAGTCGCTCGACAGCTTGTAGGTGATCCCGGTGTTCAGCACGTGCACCGCCGCGTCGTCACGCGTGTCGCGCACCGCGAACCACTCGCCGTAGATCCCCGCGCGCTCGCTCACCCCGATCCCGAACGTCGCGCTCGCGCCGCGCTCCCAGTAGCGCTCACCACCTGACCGCCCGCGGCTGATCGCGAGGTTGGATCCGAACCCGAGGCCCCCGGCCAGTGTCCAGTCTGCGGCGAGGACCGCGCCGGGTTGCGCGCCGTCGCCGCGGGAGTGATGCGCCCCGGTTGGTACCGACGTCGCGCCGATCACCGAGACGTCAGGCACGAAGCGCGGTGCGCTGTCGCGCCGGAAGATCGGCAGCTTGATGCCGAGTGCAAGGTCCTCGACGCCTGCCGCTCGCGGGGCGCCATCGCCGCTCACCGTCGTGTAGGTAAACGGCTCGACGCGAAGCTCGAGCGCGTCGTGCATCCCGGCGCGCACGAGGATCTCGCCGTAGCTCGCCATGCGCGTGTCGCGCCCGCTGGCCACCGTCGTGCCGCCCTCGACCTGCACCATCCCCCGCGGGACGAGCTGTGCGCTCTCGGTGTGGTCGGGACGGTCGGAGGAGATAGGCTCCGCCGGCTCGAGATGCGGAACGCAGGCGACGAGCGCCGCGACCATCGCGGGCCACGACGTCTTCATCGCTAGCCGGTGACCCTCGGCGCCGACTTCGGCCGCACCGCTCCATGGTCCACCGGCTCGACACCGCGCGGCAGGAAGAGCCAATCATAGAGCAGCGCCGCGGCAAGCGCTCCAATGATCGGGCCGATCCAGTAGACCAGGTGTCCCTCGAAGAAGTTGCTGGCGACGGCAGGGCCGAAGGAGCGCGCCGGGTTCATCGACGCTCCCGTGAGCGGGCCGATCGCGAGGATGTCGGCGGCGATCGTGATGCCGATCGCGAGCCCGCCGACCTTCGGCGCCGCCGGGTCGACCGCCGTCCCGAAGATCACGAACACGAGGAAGAAGGTCGCGATCGCTTCGAGCGCGACCCCCTGTCCGAAGCTGACGTCGATCGCCAGCGACTGGCTGCCGCCATGCGTCATGTTGAACAGCATCTCCGGAAACAGGGCGCGCAGCGCGTACGCCGCGAGCACCGCGCCGAGCAGCTGGGCGAGGACGTACAGGCCGGCCATCATCGGCTCGATCCGCCGGGTGGCGAGGAAGCCTAACGTCACCGCCGGATTGAAGTGGCCCGACACGCGCATCGCCGCCGAGACCATCACGGCGAGGATGATCCCGTGGGCGAGCGCGACTTCGAGCAGCCCGACGCCGCTTCCGGGGTTCTTCGTCTGCAGGATCGCCGCGCTCCCGACGAAGACGAGGGCAAAGGTCCCGATGAACTCCGCGGTGAAATGCCGTAGTGAGTCGCGCATCTGGCGTGGGGGGAGTGGGTTGGAAGATGAGGCGGGGGTCGGCTGTCAGGGGTCAGGGACTGCGAACGACTACCCTGACACCCGACACCTGACGCCAATCCCTTCGAGGATTTGCTCCCGGTCGGGCTCACGTCCCCGGCGTGAAGTACGTCTTCTCGTACAGCGCGATCGACCGCGTGATCGTCTCCATCGCGTAGCCGCTCTTCTCCCAGCCGAGGATCGTCACGCGCTTTCCTTCCAGGTCCTTGTAGATGTGGAAGAAGTGCTCGATCTCGGCCAGGTAGTGCTGCGGCAGGTCGGCGATGTCGAAGTACTCGTTGTGGAACGGGTCGGCCGCGGGGACGGCGAGAATCTTGTCGTCCGGCTGCCCCTTGTCGAGCATCTTCAGCACCCCGATCGGCCGGACCTCGATCTGGCACCCCGGGAACGTCGGCTCGTTGATGCGCACGAGGACGTCGAGCGGGTCGCCGTCCTCGAAGAGGGTGCGCGGGATGAAGCCGTAGTCGCCCGGGTAATGGACCGCGGAGTAGAGCACGCGGTCGAGCTTCATCAGCCCGGTTTCCTTGTCCAGCTCGTACTTGTTGCGGCTGCCGCGCGGGATCTCGATCACCGCGGTCACCAGCTCCGGCGGGTTGGAGCCCGGCGGGATGTCGTGCCAGGCGTTGATCATGCGTGCCCGGCGTGCTGTCCGGCCCCGGCGCCCGCCGCCTTCGCGTTAGGCGGGTAGACCCGGTTGTATGCCCCGCCCTCGCGCACCATCTCCCCCTTGTAGCTCATCGGCTCCTCGTCGACCCCGAAGTTCCGCGCGTGGAGGGACTCGATCCGCTCCATCTCCGCGTCCGTCAGCTCCGCCAGCTCGCTCGCCGCGGCGAACTCGCGCAGCTGCTCGTCGTCGTACACGTTAGGCAGCGTCGTCACCACCCGCGGCTCGGCGAGCAGCCATTTCAGCGCCGCCTGGCCGAGCGTCATCCGCTCCTGGAGGAACCCGAGCGTCGCCACCTTCCGCACCCCGTTCACCAGCCACGACCGCGGCCGGTGCCGGCGATGGTCGTTGGCCGCGAACTCGGTGCTCTCCGTGTACTTCCCCTCGAGCATCCCCGACGCGTGCGTCACGCGGATGTTGAAGCAGCAGCTCGGGCTGTGCCGCACCGCCGCCTCGATCATCGCCGTCCCCGGGTGCTGCTCGAGGATGTTCCAGATCATCTGGATCGTGTCGATGTCCGGCTCGCGCTCGACCAGGTCGGTCGCCTCGTACAGCCAGCCGATCGCCGGCCCGAAAGCCGCGCCCCACGCGCGGATCTTCCCCTCGCGCTTCAGGTCGCGCAGCGTCTGCCAGAGCGCGCGATCGTGGACGTGCGTCATCTTCACGTTGTGGACCTGCAGCACGTCGATGTAGTCCGTCTCGAGCCGCTGCAGGCAGCGGTCGACCGCCATCCGGATGTACGCCGGGTCGGTGCGCTGCGGCAGCTCCATCTGCCCCCGCCGCGCCCGCGCCGCGCCCTCGTCGTAGATGTCGTAGCCGACCTTCGTCCCGATGACGACCTTCTCGCGCATCCCGCGGAATGCCGCGGCAAGCTGCTTCTCGCTGCGGCCGTTGCCGTAGCTGTCGGCGGCGTCGAAGAAGGTGATGCCGAAGTCGTCGTAGGCGCGGCGCAGCATCGCCACCGCTTCGTCGTCGGTCTTCTCCCCCCACCACCCGGTGGAGAGCGTCCACGTCCCGAAGCCGACTTCGCTCACCTCGACGTCGGCGCGGGGGAACCTGCGGTACTTCATGGCTATGCCCTCCGTCAGGCGCGCAGGAGGCGCGCGGCCTGTCGTGCGAAATACGTGATGATCATGTCCGCGCCGGCCCGGCGGATCGAGAGCAGCGAGTCCATCATCACCCGCTCCCCGTCGATCCAGCCTCGCTCGGCCGCCGCCTGTATCATAGCGTACTCGCCGCTCACCTGGTACGCGGCCACCGGATACCCGGTCGCGTCCTTCACCTGGCGGATGATGTCGAGATACGGACCGGCGGGCTTCACCATCACGATGTCCGCGCCTTCGGCCACATCCTGCATCGCTTCGCGCACCGCCTCGTTCGCGTTCGCCGCGTCCATCTGGTAGCCGCGGCGGTCGCCGGACTTCGGCGTGCTCTCCGCCGCATCGCGAAAGGGACCGTAGAACGGGCCCGCGAACTTCGCGGAGTACGCCATGATCGGCGTCTGCTCGAACCCGGCCTCGTCGAGCGCGTCGCGGATCGCCGCGACGCGGCCGTCCATCATGTCGCTCGGCGCGACCATGTCGGCCCCGGCGCGCGCGTGCGACAGCGCCTCCTTCGCCAGGAGCTCGAGCGTCTCGTCGTTCGCGACCTCGCCGTCGCGGAGGATCCCGCAGTGCCCATGATCGGTGTACTCGCACATGCAGACGTCGGTGATGGCGACGATGCCGGGGACCTCGCGCCTGAGCGCGCGCAGCGCCCGCTGCACCGGCCCTTCGTCGTCCCACGCCGACGATCCGGTCGCGTCCTTCGTGTCGGGGATCCCGAAGAGCAGCACCGCGCCGATGCCGAGCTCGCGCGCCTCGCGTGCATCCTTCACCATCTCGTCCACCGACGTCTGGAAGCACCCCGGCATCGACTCGACCGGTGTCCTCACACCCGTTCCCGAGCGCACGAACAGGGGGAGGATCAGCTGCGCGGGGTGCAGCCGCGTTTCGCGAACGAGGCTGCGCAGCGCCTCGGTGCGGCGGAGGCGCCGCGGACGGTACTCGGGAAAAGTCGACATCCGCGAAATCTAACGCCGCGATCGTGGGTTCTGCGCCGCGCTGGATCGCGCCGCGCTGGATCGCGCCGCGCTGGATCGCGCCGCGCTGGATCGCGCCGCGCCGGACGAGCATCAACAGGGGAACGGCGATTACGCGGATTTCGCCGATGACGCGGATCGTTCCTCGTGGGCGTACGGCGCTCGTCGTGGTGGCCCGAGGCAGTATCCGTGAACTCCGCGTCGTCCGCGTGATCATAGTTCAACCTGCTGGGGCTCAATGGGTGCGCTGCGCCCAGCCCCGTCAACGGAGCCTGCCCCGTTCCGCGGTCGTCGCGCTACCCCGGCTGCGACCCCGACAACCCCTTTTGCTCGCACAGCCCCTCGAGGATCTCCTCTCGTCCGCGCACCCCGATGTTCGGCGCGAGTCTCGATGGGTCAGAACGCGACGCTGACCCGCACACCGCGCGTTCCGGCACTCGCTGACAGCGGGACGTCGCGCCAGCGCGTTCCACCCCTGTTGTAGCCGACGATCCCTCCGGTCATGCCACCGACCGTCCCGAAGAGGATCGCGCCGATCGCGCTCTGGAAGTTCTCGTCGAACACGGCGTCCGGCGGTCCAGCGAGCGCGGGACCGATTGCCGCCCCGAGTGCGGCACCGCCGAGCAGACCGATCCCGATCCCGGCGAGCGTCGATCCTGTCCGTGAGCCGCGCGCGCCGACCTGCAACAGCGCGACGCGACCGCGCGGGATGCGGAAGACCCGCCCCGAGGAGCTGCGCGCGATGACGGTGTCTCCGGGCGGGGCGAGCAGCCGTCCGACGATGTAGTGGTCGCGGTGCGCGAGGAGGATCCTGACCTGCGTTCCCGAGTCCGGACGTATCGTCTGGCATTCCGCGGGACGCGTGACGCTCGCGGTGGCGAGCGCGCCGCAGAGCAGGCTGAGCATGAACCGTCGCATGAGCGGTGAGGTGGTTGGTTGGCCGTGGAGCTCGGGGGCAACCTGCGCCGCCCTGCCGCACGTGCCCATACGTCACTCGACGTAGCCACCGCTACTCGGGTTGCGGCTTCGGCAGTCCGTTCGCCTCGCGCAGCCCCTCGAGGACTTCCTCTCCTCCGCGCAACCGGATGATCGACGCCAGCCGCTCGGCGTCGGCGCGCGCCGTCGCTGGGTGAAACACGACGTGTTCGCGGATCATCACCTTCCCGCGCACGTCGGAAAGAAAGCCGTACAGCGTCCACCCATCCGGTCCCTCGACGGCGAGCGCGCCAATCGGAACCTGGCAGCCTCCCTCGAGCGCGGCGAGGAACGCGCGCTCGGCGTGGACCGCGACCGCGGTCGACTCGTGATTCAGCGACCGCAGCACCGGGCCGAGCTCCTCGTCGTTCGCGCGCCCCTGGACCGCGATCGCGCCCTGGCCGGCCGCGGGGAGCCACTCCGGTGGGTCGAGGTACATCGCGATGCTCTGCTTGGCGTCGAGTCGGTGGAGCCCGGCGGCGGCGAGGATCGCGGCGTGGACCTGTCCGTCCTCGACCTTCCGCACCCGCGTCGGGACGTTGCCGCGCAGCTCGACGACCTCGAGGTCGGGGCGCAGCGAGAGGAGCTGCGCGCGCCGCCGCAGGCTCGACGTGCCGATGCGGGAGCCGCGCGGGATCTCGCCCAGCGTCTCGGCCGACAGGTTCGTGTTCAGCACGAGCGCGTCGCGCGGGTCCTCGCGCTCGAGGACCGCCAGCACCGGCAGCCCGTCGGGCGCCTCGGTCGGGAGGTCCTTGAGCGAATGCACGCAGCAGTCGACGGTCCCCTTCGCCAGCGCTTCCTCGAGCTCCTGCGTGAACAGCCCCTTCCCCCCGATCGACGCGAGCGGGACGTCGAGCTTCCTGTCGCCGACGGTGGTGAAGGTCTTCAGCTCGCTCGGCACCCCGCGCACCGACAGCTCGAGCTGGACCATCCGCGCCTGCCGCAGCGCGAGCTCGGAGCCGCGCGTCGCGATCCGCACCGGGTCGCCCGGCGCCCGCCGCCTAACGGTCATCGCGCTCCTCCGCGGTGGACGCCGCCGCGCGGCGCCGTGACGCCCAGTCGGCGACGATCGCCTCGGCCAGCGCGGCGGTGGTGCTGGTCGCCGATTCGACCGCGACCGTGAGCCCGAGGTCGCGCGCGGCGGCGCTGGTGACCGGCCCGATGCACGCGGCCGCCCCCTTCGCGGCCGCGCCGCCGACCGCGTCGACGAACGCCTTCACCGCCCCGCCGGACGCATAGGCGACGTAGTCGACCTCACCACGCGCCAGCGCCTCGGCCGCCGCTCGCGCTCCGCCAGCGTCGGGAACCGAGCGATAGGCGCGAACCGTCTCGACGGCCGCGCCGAGCTTCCCCAGCCCGGCGGGGAGCGCATCGCGCGCGTCGGCGGCCGCGATGTAGAGGAACGCCGCGCCCTTCACGTCGGCTCGGCTGCCTAACGCTTCGAGCAGCCCCTCGGCGACGAACCGCTGCGGCACGACGTCAGGCGCGAGCCCGCGGGCGAGCAGGGCGTCAGCGGTGGCCGGCCCGACCGCGCAGAGCTTGCGGCCGGCGAGGGCGCGCGCGTCCATCCCCGCCTCGCGCAGCGCCCCCCAGAACAGTTCGACCGCGACCTGGCTGGTGAACGCGATCCAGTCGAAGCTCGCGAGGCGCCCGACCGCGGCCCGGACCGGCGCCAGGTCGAGCGGCTCGATCCGCGTCGCCGGCGCCTCGATCACCCCGGCGCCCAGCGCGCGCAGCCGCTCCGCCATCCCGCCGGCACGCCCCCCCGCGGGGATCGCCGCTGCCCGAGTGACGACGACGCGCGCCCCGAAGAGCGGGCGCTGCTCGAGCCAGGCGATCCGCTCGCGCAGCCCGACGACCGGCCCGATCACGGTGATCACCGGCGCGCCGATCCCCGCATCCGCCGCCCGCGCGGCGAGGGTGCCTAACGTGGCGACGAGCGTCCGCTGCCGGGCGTGCGTTCCCCACTGGACCGCGGCGGCCGGCGTGTCCAGCGACATCCCACCGGCCGCCAGCGCGGCCGCGATCCGCGGCAGCGTCTTCATCCCCATGTAGAGCACGATCGTCCCCCCCGCCCGGGCGAGCGCCTCCCAGTCGGTGCGCCCCTCGCCCTGCGCCGGGTCCTCGTGTCCCGTCACGAACGTCACCGAAGTCGCGACCCCGCGATGCGTGACCGGGATCCCGGCGTACGCCGGCGCGGCGATCCCCGCCGTCACCCCGGGAACTACCTCGAAGGGGACGCCGGCCGCGCGCAACGCCTCGGCCTCCTCGCTCCCCCGGCCGAAGACGAACGGGTCGCCGCCCTTGAGCCGGACGACGCGCCGGCCGCTCCTTCCCAACGCGACGAGGAGGGCGTCGATCTCCTCCTGGCGCGCCGACGCCGCGCTCCCCCCGCGCTTGCCGACGTCGTGGAGCTCGGGACGCCCCGCCGCGTCGGGCACCGGGAGGAGCGCCGGGTTCGCCAGCGCGTCGAACACCACCGCGTCGCAGTCGGCGAGCAGCTCGCGGCCGCGCACGGTGAGCAGCCCCGGGTCGCCGGGGCCGGCGCCGACCAGGTAGACGATCCCGCCGGAATTAGTAGCCATTCGTTACTATCTTCGTCCGTGCCGCGCGGGATGGCAAGCCCGCCGCTGCCTTACGCTCACGCCGCCGCATCGGGGGGTGGCGGCGCGCTCCGCGGCGCCGCCGGAGGCGCCGTCCGCCAGCGCCGGTCGAGCGCGCGCTGGCGCCGCAGCAGGAGCAGCGCGTAGCCGAGGTAGATGGCGCCGGCGACGACGTAGCCGGCGACCATGAACGCGCCGTTCGACGGGGTCACGACGTTCATTCCATTCCCTCGGCGGCCAGCAGCTCGTCGCGCGCGGTCGCGTAGCGATAGCGCGTGCGCATCAGCCCGATGAACAGCAGCAGGAACGCCGCGAGGCAGATGAGCAGCGTCGCCAGCATCGACCCCGGGAGCGAGGGGGCGCTCGGCTTGAGCACGATCGGGCGCGGATGGAGCGTGCGGAACAGGTACACGCTGATGTGGATGAACGGGACGAGGATCGCCGCCAGCAGCCCGAGGACGGCGGAGTAGCGCGCGCGCATCGACCGCTCCTCGATCGACTGCCGGAGCAGGAGGAGCCCGAGGACGACGAACCACAGGAAGAGCGTCAACGTCAGGCGGGCGTCCCAGGTCCACCACGTCCCCCACACCGTCTTCCCCCAGATCGGCCCGGTCAGCAGCACCACCGACATGTACACGAGTCCGACCTCGGCCGCGCTCTCCGCCATCCGGTCGAGCCGCGGGTCGCGCAGCCAGAGATAGAGCGCCGAGCTGACCGCGAGCAACCCGAAGGCGATGTACAGCGCGATGAACGCGGACGGGACGTGGATGTAGAAGATCTTCTGCGCGGGCCCCTGCCGCAGCTCGACGGGGGTGAACCAGACCGCGCGCGTGACCGCCCCCGCGACGGCGAACAACCCGGCGAGGAGCAACCCGTCGATCGTGCGCGTCGGCCGCGCCGTGCTGCTGGAGAGATTCATCGCAGGGTAAGGTAACGCACTACTCGTCCGCGATCACCGTGTACGCGAAGGCGCAGGCGGCGACGAAGACGATGTCGTACGCGGCGAGCAGCTTGAGCCACCCGATCGTCTCGTTCACGGGGCGCCCGCCCATCAGCCGCGCGGTCGCCTGTGCGGCCGCGGTGACCACCGGGACGAAGAAGGGGAGCGCGAGCACCGGCAGGAGCAGCTCCGACGCGCGCGTGCTCGTCGTCATCGCGCCGAAGAGCGTCCCGACCGCGACGAGCCCGATCCCGGCGAGCAGCGCGATCCCGCCCAGCGGGACGATCACGCGCGCGATCTCGAGGTTGTAGACGACCAGCGCGGCCGGGATCGACACGAGCTGCACCAGCAGGACGAGCGCGAGGTTGCCAAGGGCCTTCCCCGCGTAGATGGCGGTACGCGGGATCGGCGCGCCGAGGAGGGCGTCCATCGCGCGATCTGCCTGCTCGACGCCGAACGCGCGGTGGAGCCCGAGCAGTCCGGAAAAGGTGAAGATCACCCAGAGAAGTCCCGGGGCGAGGTCGAGCGCGGCGACGGCGGTCGGATCCCACGCGAAGTTGAAGATCACGATCGAGAGCAGCGAGAGCGCGAGCGCGGCGAGGAGCGCGGTCCTCGTGCGCAGCTCGACGATCATGTCCTTGCGGGCGATCAGCCAGGCAGCGGCGACGAGGGACGGGGGTGCCGGGCGCCGTTCCTCGCGGGTCGCCGCATCGGCGACCGGCGCCGGCCCGGTGACGAGGTCCGCGCTCATGCCGACACGATCTCGCGGTACCGGCGGACAAAGGCGTCCGGCTCGCCGCTGGCGATGCGCGGCTCGTGCAGCGCGATCGACCCGCGGCGCATCACCGCGACGTGGGTCGCGAGGGCGAGCCCTTCGCGCACGTCATGGGTGACGAGGAGCAGTGCCGCCCCGTCGCGTGCGAGCTCGGCGAGGGTCTCGGCGAGGGTGGTCGACCCGGCGTCATCGAGCCCGGTGAAGGGCTCGTCGAGGAGGAGCACGCGCGGCGAGTGGACGAGGGCGCGGGCGACGGTGACCCGTTGCTGCATCCCGCGCGAGAGCGCGCGCACCGGGGTGTCGGCGCGATCCGCGATCGCGAGGCGACCGAGCGCTGCTCGGGCGGCGGCCGTCGCGTCGGGCACCCCGTGCAGCCTCGCCGCGAACTCGACGTTCTCGAGCGCGGTGAGCGGGGGGTAGAGCATCGTCTGGTGGGAGATCAGCCCGACCACGGCCCGGGCAGACGCGCCGCCGGGGAGCGCGACACCGTCGACGCGTGCCTGTCCCCCCGTCGGGCGGAGCAGGCCGGCGAGGAGCCGGAGGAGGGTCGTCTTGCCCGCACCGTTAGGCCCGAAGAGCGCGACGCACTCCCCGGCGGCGATCGCCAGGTCGATGCGGTCGACCGCGCGCCGGTTGCCGAATGCCCGCGTCAGCGCGGCGGCTTCTACGAGCGCCACGAAGCGTGGTCTGCGGACGGACGCGTGCGGCGAGTGCGGGGACGAGCGCGAGGGCGCGGGCGGTCCATGGGCCAAAGGTTAGCGGAGGTCGCCTGCTTTGGCCATTGGCTGCGCGCACCGGCCGCGATGCGGCGAAAAGCGATGAGCGGCAAGCAAGGGGTGGAAGGCGGAAGGGCCACGTCGCCCGACCACGACCACCGAATGCTCACCGCTCAACGCCGTTCACATGTCACCGGCCACTGCACAGCCGCCCACTGTCCTTCGTCGCGGCGCGCCGTTCACATGTCGCGCGCCCGCGCTCGCCGGTCACACCTCACTCGCCACCACCTGCTGCTCGCCGATCAGTCCTCGAACTCGAAGAGGTGCTCGAGCTTCGTCAGGAGCAGGAGATAGCGCACCTGCTGCGGGGCGCCGCTGATCCGCATGCGGATCCCGAGCTCCTTCGCCTTCTTCTGCACGACGACGAGGATACCGAGGCCGCTGGCATCCATCTCGACGGTGTGGGACATGTCGAGCGCGAAGTCCTTCACCGATTGCGCGGCGGCGCGGTCGAGGTACGCGAGGGCATCCTTGCGGAACTGCGCGCGCGTGTCGGCGACGAGGCGATCCGGGACCGCGATCGACGGCGCGACGGGTTCGGCGAGCAGATCCTCGTTCGACTTCGGTTTTTCGGAAGCACCACCGACGAGGCGGAGGTGCTGGCGGGCAGCCCGGACTCCGCTAGCCGGCGCGGCCGGCTGGGGAATCAACGAATGCTGCTGTACTTCTGCTGCGATGTGCCGACGGCTCACCTTCGGCAACCGGACGATCTCCATATAGAGACTCCTGGCTTTGCGTCCCCGCCTCACGACGGGTTTGCGGTATCGGGTGACCTGCTGGGGATTCAGTTGTGCCCCACCCTAAAGCGAGGGTTGTGCCAGATCACAACGCTTTGCAAGCTGTTGCTGTTTAGGGAGTTGCGGTGTCTGTAAAGATTGTTGACGGTGTTGATGTCTTGAGTAATGCAGAAACTTTGGCGGACGGCGAAACGCATGCTGCATGATTTCTGGACACTCGCGTTTCTCAGGACAAACTGACCCATCTCCTCATCGGATCGAGCCGGCAAACTTCGATGCTGCCCGCCGCGGAACGATGTCCCCCCCACCAGGGGGTCGGAGTCGTCAGCCGGCGATGACGCGAGCGGCGAAATGGTGAGCCCCCCTCCAGGGGGTCGGAGTCGTCAGCCGGCGATGACGCGAGCGGCGAAATGGTGAGCCCCCCTCCAGGGGGTCGGAGTCGGACAATGGGGATGATGCCCGCACTCGATCCATGACGGCCTCCTCCCTTGTTCGAATCCCCCTCGTCCCTCTAATTCCCCCGTCGCGCCAGCGGCCCGGGGTCGCCGGCGCACTTCCTCGTCCCACGCCGCAATGTCGCACGCAACGCAGCTGGATCCTGACCTCTGGCTCCTCGACCTGAATTTCCAGGGCGCGCCCAACGTCATCGCCGCGTTCCTCGTGACGAGCCCCGACGGTCATACGCTCATCGAGACTGGTCCTGGCTCGACGCTGCCCGCGCTCGAGCGTGGAATCTCCGCCGCGGGGGCGAGGCTCGAGGACGTCGCCCAGCTCGCGGTCACCCATATCCATCTCGACCACGCCGGCGCCGCGGGCACCCTTCTTCGCCGGCTCCCTCGCGCACGGCTGTTCGTGCACCCGGCGGGCGCGCCGCACATGATCGATCCGTCGAAGCTCCTCGCCAGCGCGACGCGAATCTACGGCGACGCGATGGACCGGCTCTGGGGTGCCTTCGAGCCCTGCCCGGCCGATCGCGTCCTGATCCTCGCCGACGACGCCGAGCTCCGTGCCGGGACGCGGACGCTGCGGGCGCTGCACACCCCCGGGCACGCGTCGCACCACATCGCCTTCGTCGACATGGAGCGGAAGACCGCCTTCACCGGCGACGTCGCCGGCGTCCGCCTCGGCGCATCCCCCTACGTCCGCCCCCCCACACCGCCGCCGGACATCGACATCCCGGCATGGCACGACAGCGCGCATCGCCTCCGCGCGTTAGGCCTCCGCGCGCTCGACCTGACCCACTTCGGCCGCATCCCGGGCGCCGCCGCTCACCTCGACACCCTCGTCCGCAACCTCGACGACTGGCTCGCCTGGATCACCGACCGGCTCCGCCGCGGCGAAGACCCGGCGACCGTCGCCGAGGAGCTGATGCGAAAGGGGGAGCTGGACGTCATCCGAGCCGGCGGCTCGGCGGCCGACGCGGCAGCGTACGAGCTCGCGACGCCGTCGCGGATGAGCGTCGACGGCATTTCCCGGTACATGCGAAAGTCACGCGGCTGACGCGAGGGACCTGCGGGCTTGGAAGTCTCGAAACCACTGCGGAATGGAAGCATCGAAGCTTCCTGAGCTGGAAAGACGCCCGCCACTGCATCTCCGCGGTGGCGGGGCGCCTCCCGGACTCGCGTCAGGGAGCCCCGCAGTTACGACCATCCCATTCAAAGCAGTTTCGAGCTTCCTGTTTTCACTGCCTTTTTCGAGGTTTCCGTTCCGGGTCCGTTTCGGAACTCGCATCCCCGAAGCAGTTTCGGGACTTCCATTCCGACGGCTCGTTGCAAGACTCCCATTCCCGAGACAGCCTCGAGCCTTCCCGACTCAATCCATTCTTCCCGCCGTCCCCTCCCCCTCCAGGTCGTGATCCCGCGTCTCCCTCACGAACACCCCCCCGATCACCACGGTCAGCGCCGCCACCACCACCGGATACCACAGCCCCGAGTAG
>OEPS010000202.1_pt1 | contig 22353 bp, 20 predicted proteins | sample 1539411 | NCBI WGS metagenome assembly OEPS01 (sample SAMN02671747, study PRJEB22543) | soil metagenome | biome: bacteria | place: China:Hunan Province, Lengshuijiang City | collected 2012-10-15 | depth 0.08m m
GTCGCCCGAAGGGTTGCCCCCTTCACCCGCACCCATGGTGATGCCAGGCACGGTACGCAGGGCGTCCTGCAGGTTGAGGGCGTTGGTGTCCTTGATGACTTGCTGAGGAACCACGGTCACGCTGCGCGGAATGTCTACCAACGGTGCGGTGTACTTCTGAGAGGAAACACTCTCCACCTTGTAACCCGTATCTGCCGCGTCGGCCTGGCCGGTGACGCTGGTCGCGTCCAGGGCAATCGCGCCGTTCTTGGCGGGCTCGGCATCTGCGGCATAGGCCATAGGTCCTGCCGAGGCGGCGGTGATCGCCACACCGATGGCAGAAGCGAGCAAGCGTGGTGAACTGACAGCGGTTGGCACGTAGTGACGCGGCATGGTGGTCCCCTTCCCCAGGTTTTCAAGGCCGCGAAATATAATGTAAACAAATATGAGTAACAATTGAGAAGAATTGCTATTTGTTCGAAATTTACAATCTTTACAATTTGTAACTGAGGATTTCTGGTGCTGAAACGTCGCACCCCCCAGAAAGGGCTTGTAGTGAGGCAATGGGAATCAATACCATTGATGTCTTTTCTGCCTTCAGGTGCCTGCGCCATGCTGCTACACATTTCCGGGCTGTTCTCCCCAGAGGAAGTCACGCGTATTCGTGAGGCGCTGGAGCAGACCGAGTGGGCCGACGGCAAGATCACGGCGGGCTATCAGTCGGCCAAGGCCAAGCACAACTTGCAACTCCCTGAAGGTCACCCGTTGGCCAAAGAGATCGGCAGCGCGTTGATCGAGCGCCTCTGGCAGCACCCGCAGTTCATGTCGGCAGCACTGCCGCACAAGGTTTTTCCACCGCTGATCAATTGCTATCGCGAAGGCGGAAATTTCGGTTTTCACGTTGATAACGCCCTGCGCCAGCCCCGTGGCAGCCACGAGCGGGTGCGTACCGACCTGTCTTCGACCTTGTTCCTGAGTAATCCCGAGGACTACGACGGTGGTGAGTTGGTGATTCAGGACACCTACGGTGTGCAACAGGTGAAGCTGGCAGCGGGGGACCTGGTGCTTTACCCGGGCACCAGCCTGCACAAGGTCAATCCGGTTACTCGTGGTGCACGCTATGCCGCGTTCTTCTGGACCCAGAGCCTGGTACGCGAAGACAGCCAGCGCGCGTTGCTGTTCGAGATGGATAACGCCATTCAGGCACTGACGACTGATATGCCCGATCACCCGGCGCTGATTCAGCTCACTGGCACTTATCACAACCTGCTACGCCGCTGGGTTGAGGTCTGAGCCATGACGTTTGCACTACGTAGTCGCCAGGAGCTGGACAGCGAACAGCTTGCCCAGATGCTTGAGCACAGTCCGGCCAGGGCCGCTCAGGCACTACTGGTCGCAGCAGGGCAGGAAATCATCGAGGCCCAGTTGCTGCTCGGGCAGATTCTGCTCGATGGTCGGGGCATCGAGAAAGACCCAGCCTTGGCGCGTCGATGGTTTGCCATTGCTGCTGCGCGTGGAAGTGCCATGGCCGATAACATGCTCGGGCGTTGCCTGGAGCATGGTTGGGGCGGGGAGGCAGATCTAGCTCAAGCTGCTCGTCACTATGAGCGGGCGGCGCGAGCCGGGCTGGACTGGGGGATGTACAACCGCGCCAATATGCTCGCTACCGGACGGGGTGTTGCCCAGGACGACGTGACGGCGCTGGCCTGGTATCGGCAAGCAGCCGAACTCGGTCATGCCAAGTCGATGAACCTGCTGGGACGATATCTGGAGGAAGGTCTGCATTGCCCGCTCGATGTGTCAGGCGCACAGCGTTGGTACCAGCGTTCAGCTGAGGCCGGAGATTTTCGCGGACAGTTCAGTCATGCCGGGGTGTTGGCGGCTCAGGGGCAAACACAAGAAGCCCTGACCTGGTTGCAGCGCGCGTTAGTCGCGGGCAACGAGAATTTCCTGAGGGTAGCCGGCCCAGCCTTGGAGCGCGCCGAGCAGTCCGAAATCCGTGGCCTGGCAATTGCCTACCGAGAGCGTTTGGCGCAACTCGAAGCCGGGCGCTGAATGCAACGCGGGGCCGTTGCTGATAGTCAGCAGCGGCCCCGCGATGGGCTGCTCAGCAGCCCGATACAGGCATTACAGGTAGTAGGCTTTCAACGGCGGGAAACCGTTGAATTCCACAGCGCTGTAGCTAGTGGTGTAGGCACCGGTCGACAACCAGTACAGGCGGTCACCAATGGCCAGGTTCAGCGGCAGGCCGTACTTGTAGTGCTCGTACATGATGTCGGCGCTGTCGCAGGTCGGACCGGCAATCACCACCTCTTCCATCTCGCCTTTCTTCTCGGTCCAGATCGGGAACTTGATCGACTCGTCCATGGTTTCGATCAGGCCGGAGAATTTGCCCACGTCGGTGTACACCCAACGCTCGACAGCGGTACGCGACTTGCGCGCCACCAGCACCACTTCACTGACCAGAATGCCCGCGTTGGCGATCAGCGAACGGCCTGGCTCGAGGATGATTTCCGGCAGGTCGTCACCGAAGTCTTCCTTGAGGAAACGGATGATTTCTTCAGCGTAGGTTTCCAGGCTGTTGGTGCGGGTGATGTAGTTGGCCGGGAAGCCGCCACCCATGTTGATCAGCTTGAGTTCGATGCCGTCTTCTTCTTTGAGACGCTCGAAGATCACTTTGACCTTGGCGATCGCCGCATCCCAGACGCTGATGTCACGCTGTTGCGAGCCAACGTGGAAAGACACGCCGTATGGCACCAGGCCCAGGTCACGGGCAAGGATCAGCAGGTCCATGGCCATGTCGGTCTGGCAGCCGAACTTGCGCGACAGCGGCCAGTCAGCGGTGGTCGAGCCTTCGGTGAGGATACGCACATAGACTTTCGAGCCCGGCGCGGCCTTGGCGATGTTGCGCAGGTCGGCCTCGGAGTCGGTGGCATACAGACGCACGCCCTTCTCGTAGAAGTAGCGGATGTCCTTGGATTTCTTGATGGTGTTGCCATAGCTGATGCGATCAGCGCTGACGCCACGGCTCATGACCTTGTCCAGCTCATAGATCGAGGCGATGTCGAAGCTCGAGCCTTTTTCCTTGAGCAGGTCGATGATCTCCACGGCCGGGTTGGCCTTGACCGCGTAGTAGACCTTGGCGAACTCGAAACCGGCGCGCAGGTCGTCGTAGGCCTGGCTGATCATCTGGGTGTCGATGAGCACGAACGGGGTTTCTTGCTTGTCGGCGAACGCCTTCATTTTCTGGAAGGTATCGCGCGCGAAGTAGTCTTCGACCTGAATCGACATGCTTGGGGACTCCATGGGCAAACTGAATAAAAAAGTGGCTGCAACTGAACGCCCTCCGTATCCCCACTTTGGTTCGCCTACTTCCCAAGGCATGTCGCCGAAAGCAAAAAGGTCAACCGTGCGTGATAAAGCGAGCTACGGGTGACCTTGCTGTCTCGTCGTCAGTACTTGAGCCGGATGGATCGTTTCCAGCATGGACGTTCGGCGCGAACTTTAGGACCTGAGGGGCTCAAGATCAACAAAAAATGTCGCGATTTTGCACACGTCTGTCGCCCCGTCCTTCACAGCCACTTTCTAACCGACTCAGGTAAACAGTAGATGTTCAATTTGATGACAAAAGCGTTAAAAATACCGATAAGCCCTGAGATCTTTCAGCGATTCGGTTGAATGGCTCGCGCGCCGTGTGATCGACGAAATTAGCGACGAAAGTGCGAAAAATACCCCTGTTCGGCGCCTGTAAAACGCGCGTTGGTTTTTGTGCAAAAAAACGGCAGCCGTTCAATTTTCTTTTCGTACTCAGCAGCCAGATTTCACCTCGCCAGCAGCACATTTTTTTCCCTGGCTCACGCTTCGTCGCCTGCCAAGATCTTCAATTGCCCTGCTTAATAAGAAACATTACTATTCGCGTCATTCCTCTCGCTTGGCGAAGACCCGCATCGTGTCGCGACACAAAGGCTTTCTCGACCACTACCAAGAGCTGATCGGCACCTGGACGCGCAAATTGCGTAATCGCCAGCAGGCTGAAGATCTTGCGCATGATGCCTTTGTCCGGGTTCTGGAGAATGACCAGGACGGTGTCGAGCAACCCCGCGCCTACCTGCACCAGACCGCGCGCAACATCGCCGTGGATGGCTACCGCCGGGAAGATCGGCGCCAGGCGCTGGAACAGGACATTTTCGACCCCGGAACCGACGCCAGTGGCGACCCGGAGGCTTACATGCATGCCATCGAACTGGCTGACAGTGTCGAGCGCGCCTTGGCGCAGCTGCCGCTCAATTGTCGGCGGGTGTTCGTCTGGCAGAAGCTTGAGGGACTGACCCAGGCGGAAATCGCCGAACGCATGGGCTTGACCAAGAACATGGTCGAAAAGTATATGATCCGCACGCTCCGGCATCTGCGTGAGCACCTGGATGTGTCAACGAGATGAGTCAGGCGAATGTTTTCATGAATCAGGACGCGTGCCTTTGTGGCAACGAGGCCGTGCGCGAGCAGGCAGCCCAGTGGTTTGCCCGCACGAGTGACGGGGCGTTGACTGCAGATTTACAGGTGCAGTTCGAGGCCTGGCTGGCACAGCACCCACAGCATCAGTACGAATACGATCTGCTTGCCCGGCTCTGGGGCGCAGCCGATGCGTTGCCGCGTGCGCGTCTTGAGGCCTTGTGTCTGGCCGATCCGGTACGTCAGTTGCCGCGTCGACGCTTCATCCAGCAGGCGTTGGCCGCAGGTGTTGCTGCCGCGGCGGTGGGACTTGGCTGGTTCGGCTGGCAGCAGCATCAGCTCAACTACCAGGGCCAGTTGCAAACAGCCTTGGGCGAGCGCCGTCAACTCGAGCTACCGGATGGCTCGCAGTTGGAGCTCAATGGCCGTACTCAGCTCACGATCGACTTCAGCGCCGGGCAACGGCGCATCGAATTGTCGGCGGGTGAAGTCATGTTCAGTGTTGCCCATGACACGACGCGGCCTTTTGTCGTCCGTACCGGCAATGGCACGGTCACAGTCACTGGCACCCGTTTCGATGTGCGCCTGGATCCTGCCCGGACACGGGTGGCGGTAGAGCAAGGCTCGGTCAAGGTGCAGGGCAACAATGGCGAGAGCCAGGCACTGCTTACCGCCGGGCTCGGCTCGCAGATCGATGCCCAGGGCAACGTCGCGCCTGCCTATGCCGTGGACGCTGCCGCACTCACCGCCTGGCGCAAGGGCAAACTGGTATTCAATGACGCACCGTTGAGTGAAGTGGTCGAAGAAGTCTCGCGTTACCGCGCCCAACCCCTGCGCGTGACACCGGGCAAGGTGGCGGCGTTGCGCCTGAGCAGTACCTTCAGCAGTGACGACACCGATGCGTTGTTGCGCGCGCTTCCGAGCATCCTGCCGGTGGCCATCAAGATCCACGCCGACGGCTCCAGCGAAATAATTTCAAAATAAATTCAGGTTTTTTTTCAGTTGTTCGTCTTCCTGGCCAACTGCAACTGCCAAGCATTTCCATTTGCATGCAGATGGCATTTTATCCGGCCTCTCAGGATTTCTCGACGACGTGAACAACAACAAGTTTTCCCCGCGTTCTGCTCCTCGTTTTCGCGCCCGCTTACTGCCATTGGCGCTGGCGCTGGCTGTCAGTGGTGGTATTGCCAGCAGCTATGCCGACCAGGCTGCAACCACTATCCAGATCCCGGCGCAATCGCTGGCATCGGCCTTGAGCCAACTGGGACAGCAGACCTCGCTGCAGCTGTTCTTCAGTCCGGAGCTGGTGGCCGGCAAGCAAGCCCCGGCAGTGTCCGGCACCCTGGCGCCGGAACAGGCCCTGCAGACGTTGCTGCAAGGTAGCGGCCTGACCTACGAAATCTCCCAGGGCACCGTGGTGCTCAAGCCTGCGCAGAGCGCCGGGACCCTGACGACCGGCAGCCTCGAACTGGCGCCGACCGACATCAAGGTCGTCGGTGACTGGCTGGGAAACGCTGAGGAAACCGTGGTTCAGAACCACCCCGGTGCGCGTACGGTGGTCCGTCGCGAGGCGATGATCGAGCAGGGTGCGCTGAACGTGCGCGATGTGCTGCGCGGTGTGCCCGGTGTACAAGTGCAGGATTCGAACGGAACCGGCGGCAGTGATATCGCCCTGAACGTGGGTGTGCGCGGTCTGACTTCGCGGCTGTCGCCGCGCTCCACCGTGCTGATCGATGGCATCCCGGCAGCTTTCGCTCCGTATGGCCAGCCGCAGTTGTCGATGGCGCCGATCTCCTCTGGCAACCTCGACAGCATCGACGTGGTGCGTGGTGCCGGCTCTGTGCGCTATGGCCCGCAGAACGTCGGTGGGGTGATCAACTTCGTGACCCGGGCGATTCCCGAAAAAGCCACCGGTGAATTGTCGACCACCATGGAAACTTCCCGTCATGGTGGCTGGAAGCACATCGAGTCGGCCTTTCTCGGCGGTACCGCCGACAACGGCCTGGGCGCGGCCTTGCTGTACTCGGGGGTCAATGGCAATGGCTATCGCAGCAGCAACAACGGCAACGACATCGACGACGTGCTGCTCAAGACCCATTGGGCGGTCACTGACAGTGACGAGTTGTGGTTGAACTTTCACTACTACGACGCCAAGGCTGACATGCCCGGCGGCCTGACCCAGGCACAATTCGACGACGATCCGTACCAGTCCGATCGTGACTACGACAACTTCAGTGGACGCCGCAAGGATGTGTCGTTGAAGTACCTGCGCCAGATCGACGACGTCACCCAGTTCGAGATCCAGACCTACTACACCGACAGCTTCCGCGGCAGCAGCATCGCCGCTCGCGACCAGCAGACCCTGTCGTCGTACCCGCGTAGCTATCACACCTTTGCCATCGAGCCGCGCGTCTCGCGGATTTTCTTCGCCGGCCCGACCACCCAGGAAGTCAGCGTTGGCTATCGCTACCTCAAGGAAGCGATGCACGAACAGTCGACCCGCCTGGGACTGGTCGACAACGTACCGACCCCGATACCGGGTTCTGACGGCCATGTATTCCAGGATCGTACCGGTGGCACTGAAGCCAGCGCCTACTACATTGACGACAAAATCGATGTCGGCAACTGGACCATTACCCCGGGTGTTCGCTTTGAACACATCAACACCGACTGGCATGATCGTCCGGTGATCGGTGCCAACGGCAAGCCGGTACAGGAGAAAAAACGTAGCGTGACCAGCAACGAGCCGTTGCCAGCGCTGAGCGTGATGTATCACCTGTCCGATGAATGGAAGCTGTTCGCCAACTATGAGACCTCGTTCGGCAGCCTGCAGTACTTCCAACTGGGCCAGGGCGGCAGCGGTGATCAGACCGCCAATGGCCTGGAGCCGGAAAAAGCCAAGACCTACGAGATCGGTACCCGTTACAACAACGGCACCTGGGGCGGTGAGCTGACGGCGTTCTACATCGACTTTGATGACGAACTGCAGTACATCAGCAACGATGTAGGCTGGACCAACCTTGGCGCGACCAAGCACCAGGGTATCGAGGCGTCGATGCACTACGACCTGTCGGGCCTCGATCCACGCTTGCAGGGCCTGAGCGCCAATGCCGGGTTCACCTACACCCGTGCGACCTATGAAGGTGAAATTCCTGGCTTCAAGGGCCGCGACCTGCCGTTCTATTCGCGGCAGATCGTCAACGCCGGGCTGCGTTACCAGATCAATCGCTGGACCTGGAACCTGGATGCCTACGCCCAATCGAAACAGCGTGCGCCGGGTACCGGAATGAATTCCGATGGCAGCTTCAACGGTGACTACATCACCGAGCCGAGTGCCGACGGTCAGTTCGGCGATATTCCTGGTTATGTCACCTGGGCGGCACGAGGCGGCTACGACTTCGGTCAGGAACTGTCGAACCTGAAGTTGGCGGCGGGGGTGAAGAACATCTTTGACAAGCAGTACTACACCCGCTCCAGCGACAACAACTCGGGGATCTACCTGGGTGAGCCGCGTACGTTTTACGTGCAGGCCAGTGTAGGGTTCTGATGCCTCGGTAGGAGCGGGCTTGCCCCGCGATGCGATGTGCCTGACAAAACGCATCGCGGGGCCAGCCCGCTCCCACCTCCTGGCGGTCAGGCCATGGCTTCAGCCGGCGACACGATGCAGGTCTTGCCGCCGCGCGAACGCCCCGAACTCAGGTAAGCGGCAATCGATTCCTGAGTCACCTCACCCAGAAATACTTGCTCGGCATCGAGCACCGGCAACCACGACCGATTGAACTCGTACATCCGCGACAACAGGATGCGCAGGTGCTCGTCGTGGGACGCCGTGGCGTTGAAGGTGCGCAGGAAATCGCTGCAGCTGCCTTGCTGGCGGTGCAGGTCACGCCGGCGCACATAGCCCATGGCCTTGTTCTGCGCATCGGTGACCACCACGTAGCGGCGGTCATGTTCGTCCATCAGTTCCACGGCATCGTTGGCTGGCGTTTCCGGGCTGACTGACGGCGCGTTGTCAGCAGCGTCTTCGGCGCGTACCAGCAGCAGGCGTTTGAGCGTGCTGTCCTGACCGACGAAGTTGCTGACAAAGTCATCGGCCGGGTGTGCCAGCAGCGTGTCGGGATGGTCGATCTGGATCAATTTGCCGGCACGGAAAATGGCAATCTTGTCGCCCAGCTTGATCGCTTCGTCGATGTCATGGCTGACCATGATCACGGTCTTGTTCAGCGCCCGCTGCATCTCGAAAAATTCGTTCTGGATCATCTCGCGGTTGATAGGGTCGACCGCGCCGAAGGGTTCGTCCATCAACAGCAACGGGGCTTCGGCGGCCAGCGCGCGGATCACCCCGATACGCTGTTGCTGGCCTCCGGACAGTTCACGTGGGTAGCGTTGCAAGTACTGCTTGGGTTCGAGCTTGATCATGCTCATCAGTTCGCGGGCACGCTCGTGGCACTTTTGTTTGTCCCAGCCGAGCAGGCGCGGCACCACGGTGATGTTTTCCTCGATGGTCATGTTGGGGAACAAGCCGATCTGCTGGATCACATAACCAATGCGCCGGCGCAGGGTCACTTCGTCAAGGCCGGTGGTGTCTTCGCCGTTGATCAGGACCTTGCCGGAGGTTGGTGTAATCAGGCGGTTGATCATTTTCAGCGTGGTGCTCTTGCCGCAACCGGACGGGCCGAGGAACACGCAGATTTCGCCTTCATTGACGGTCAGGCTGACAGCGTCGACGGCTTTGACGTCTTTGCCGTTGGCGTGAAAGGTCTTGCTCAGGTTCTGAAGTTCGATCATTTGCGCAGTCCTTCTGGAGTCAGGGCACGTTGCAGGGTTTGCAGCAGCAGGTCAGCGAAGATGGCCAGCAGGCTCACCAGCAGGGCGCCGACCAGCAGCATCGACATGTCGCTACGGCTGATGGAAGTCAGGATGAGTACGCCCAGGCCACCGGCACCAATGGTGGCGGCGATGGTCATGACGCCAATGTTCATGACCACGGCGGTACGTACACCGGCGAGGATCACCGGCACGGCGATGGGCAGTTCGACCATGCGCAGGCGCTGGCCGAAGGTCATGCCGATACCGCGCGCGGCTTCACGAATGCCGGGTTCGACATTGGTGAGTGCCAGGTAGGTGTTACGCAGGATCGGCAACAGTGAATAAAGGAACACCGCGGTAATCGCCGGCAATGGCCCCAGGCCCTGGCCGAACTTGGAGTAGAACGGCAGCAGCAGACCGAACAGGGCGATCGAGGGGATGGTCAGCAGTACTGTGGCGCAGGCCTGCAGGGGGCCGGCGAGGGCAGGGAAGCGGGTCATGAGGATGCCCAGCGGTACGCCGAACACAATCGCCAGGCTGACGGCGATGCCGACCAGGGTGATGTGCTGCCAGGTCAGGTGCAGGACCTGGACCCAGTCCAGGTGAGCGAAGGTATCGAACATGGTCATGGCTGCTCCTGTGCAGGTGGATGCTGGCGCAGGTACTCGGCGGCGACCTTGCCCGGACTCTGGTGCTCGACGTCGACCTTGGCGTTGAGTTCACGCATGGTCTGGTCGTCCAGTTGCTCGGCCAGCGGCTTGAGCAAGGTGGCCAGTTGCGGGTGAGCGTCGAGGACTTCCTTGCGCGCCACGGGAGCGGCGGTGTAGTCGGGAAAGTAGTGTTTGTCGTCTTCAAGCAGCTTGAGGTCGAAGGCGCTCAGGCGCCCGTCCGTGGTGTAGACCAGGCCGCTGAACACCTGGCCGTTACGCAGTGCGGTGTAGACCAGGCCGGCGTCCATCTGACGAATGTTGCGGCGGGTCAATTGCAGGTCGTAGGTTTCGGTGAGGCCGACCAGACCATCGGGGCGGTTGGCAAACTCGGTGTCCAGCGCCACCACATGGCTGCGGTCTTTTTCCTCGCGCAGCACCTGGTTCAACTGGCTGATGCTGTTCACCTGTGGATAAAGTTCTGCAATGTTGCGCGGCAGCGCCAGGGCGTAGGTATTGCTGAACTTTGAGGGCGTCAGCCAGATCAGGTCCTTGCGCGCATCCAGTTCCTTGACCTTGGCATAGGTGGCGGCAGCGCTGGGCATGCGCTCCTCGATGTGGTTGTAGGACACCAGCGATACCCCGGTGTACTCCCAGACCATGTCCAGCTGGCCGGTTTCATGGGCGCTGCGGGCCAGATTGCTGCCCAGCCCGCCGGTGATGCGCACATCGAAGCCGTTCTGATTGAGGTAGCGGGCGGTGATTTCCGCCAGCACGGTTTGTTCGGTGAAGACCCGCGCGCCGAGGCGAATCACAGGTTTTGTCGCGGCCTGGGCAAATCCCGAGAACAGCAGGGCCGCGCCCAGTAACAAGGCGATTCTTTTCATTGGAGTTCCTTCGCTTAGTGGGCCAGGCCGCGTTCAAGCCATCGCCGGCTGCCTTGGGCCACCAGGGCGTCGAGCAAGAGGGCGAGCAGCGCGGTGCAGGCAGCGCCGAGCAGCAGTTGCGGCTGATTGTTCAGGGCGATGCCAGGGAAAATCAGGCTGCCCAGACTGTTGGCGCCGATCAGGAACGACAGCGGTGCGGTGCCGACGTTGATCGCCAGGGCCACCCGCACGCCGCCGATGATGATCGGCACGGCATTGGGTAGCTCGACTTGCCAGAGGCGTTGCCGGGGTGTCATGCCGATACCGGTGGCCGCTTCCTTGAGCGAGGCGGGAACGTTTTTCAGGCCCTCGTAGGTGTTGCGCACGATGGGCAGGAGGGAAGCGAGGAACAGGGCGAAGATCGCAGGACCGGCGCCAATGCCGAGGAAACTCAGGGCAATGGCCAGAACGGCCAAGGGGGGGATGGTGTTGCCAATATTGAAAAACTGCATGAAGCGTTCGGCGCGGTCGACCCGGTGTGGTCGACTCAAGGCAATCCCAGCGGGTATGCCCACGGCTAACGCCGCCACCATCGACAGCAGCACCAGCATCAGGTGCGCTTGCAGGTAGAACCACAGATCGGCGCGGTAGTGCGCGATCGTATCAATGCCGATCCAGTGGATCAGCAGGGCCAGGATGACGAGCACAAAGGCACATCCCATCAGCCCCTTGCCATAGCTTTTAGCCACAGGCGGACTCCTTTTGTTGTCGGCGAACACACTCCCGTGGCGGCCACCATTCCAGGTGGCAGGCAGTGTGATCGCGATAAGCAGCGTGCTGTCCGAAGCGGAGCGGAACACGCCATAAGCGAAGCCTCGTCAGGCTCGTGGTGCCGGTGAAACCAACCCTGACGAACGGTCAAAGCCGATTGCGAATCAGGGGAGTGGACGCCTCCACAGCCGTAAAGGTTCCCATCTGAAGCGGCATTTGGCCAGCGCTGTGGAAATTGCAGGCTGTGTTTCCAGCTGCCATTCAGCGCTGCAGCCCCTTTGAATACAGGCTCTCAGGAATTGCGACGAACGGTTTCCTGTTGGCAGAAAAAACTAAGGAAGGTGACTGGAATGCTGAAACATGACTACAACCGATCATTTGTTGCCCACGTTTCTTGTACTACACCGGAGCATGAGGGCTACTTGGATTTCGCCCGATTGGCAATGAGGGAGGGGCAGGCTGCCCGAATTGCCGAAGACGCGCTCGTGGTGACTTCTATCGTGGGGCGCGAACCCCATCGTTTCTGGTTCCGTTGCCTGGTGGATGAGGCCAGGGAGCGCACTTATTACGATATTCAGTCCTGGAGTCGGCGTACCGGCAGGGACTTCAACTCGCGAAAACGCCATCTGGATTGCAGCAACAACGGTTATGCGAGCCTTTGCGATGTGCCGACTGCCGAGGCTCGTCTGTGGAAAGTGATGACATTGAAGGAAGGCAGTTACACCAGTACGGCGCTAGAGCCGCAGGCAGGGCAATCCATTCCCGCACAGATCTGGACCCGTACTACCAATCAGAAACTGTGCGCTTATGATCGCCAGGTTGTCGGCAACCACTGGTTTGCTTATGCCGCTACCAGTGGCGGGCCGGTTCTGGATCTTTGTCTGCAGATTACGGATATCGGCGAGGAGTTGTTGGACGATCATTGACCGATAGGCCCGTGTCCAGGACCTTGCGGTCGGGATGCGGGCACTGCTGTTTGGGTCCGTTGCTGGTTTCGGGTATAATCTGCGCCCTTTTTTGAATCCCTTGCCAGGCGATTTCCCATGACCAACCAGGCCGCCGAAGTCGCGAAACGCCGCACCTTCGCTATTATTTCCCACCCCGACGCGGGTAAAACCACCATCACCGAGAAGCTGTTGCTGATGGGCAAGGCAATTGCCGTTGCCGGTACGGTGAAATCGCGAAAGTCCGACCGCCATGCCACCTCCGACTGGATGGAAATGGAGAAGCAGCGTGGTATCTCCATCACCACCTCGGTGATGCAGTTCCCGTATCGCGAGCACATGATCAACCTGCTCGACACCCCGGGTCACGAAGACTTCTCCGAAGATACCTACCGCACCCTGACTGCGGTCGACTCGGCACTGATGGTGCTCGACGGCGGTAAAGGTGTCGAGCCACGGACCATCGCGCTGATGGACGTCTGCCGTCTGCGTGACACGCCGATTGTCAGCTTCATCAACAAACTCGACCGGGATATCCGTGATCCGATCGAACTGCTCGACGAGATCGAGGCGGTACTGAAGATCAAGGCCGCGCCGATCACCTGGCCGATCGGTTGCTACCGCGATTTCAAAGGCGTGTACCACCTCGCTGGCGATTACATCATCGTCTACACCCCGGGCCACGGCCACGAGCGGACCGAGGTGAAAATCATCGAGAAGCTCGATTCCGACGAAGCCCGGGCGCACCTGGGTGACGAGTACGAGCGTTTCCTCGAGCAGCTGGAACTGGTTCAAGGCGCGTGCCACGAATTCGACCAGGACGAGTTCATGCGCGGCGAATTGACCCCGGTGTTCTTCGGTACTGCACTGGGCAACTTCGGTGTTGACCATGTCCTCGATGCCGTCGTCGACTGGGCGCCACGCCCATTGCCACGCGTGGCCAACGAGCGCAGCGTCGAGCCGGTCGAAGAGAAGTTCAGCGGTTTCGTGTTCAAGATCCAGGCGAACATGGACCCTAAACACCGCGACCGTATCGCCTTCATGCGTATCTGCTCGGGCAAGTACGAGAAGGGCATGAAGATGCGTCACGTGCGTACCGGCAAGGACGTGCGGATCGGCGACGCGCTGACCTTCTTCTCCTCCGAGCGTGAGCAACTGGAAGAGGCCTGGGCCGGCGACATCATCGGTCTGCACAACCATGGCACCATCCAGATCGGCGATACCTTCACCGAAGGCGAGGCCCTGAGCTTCACCGGTATCCCGCACTTTGCCCCGGAACTGTTCCGCCGCGTGCGCCTGAAAGACCCGCTCAAGTCCAAGCAATTGCGCCAGGGTTTGCAGCAGCTGGCCGAAGAGGGTGCGACCCAGGTGTTCTTCCCCGAGCGCAGCAACGACATCATCCTCGGCGCCGTCGGTGTCCTGCAGTTCGATGTGGTCGCCAGCCGCCTGAAGGAAGAGTACAAGGTCGAATGCGGCTACGAGCCGATCACCGTGTGGTCTGCGCGCTGGATCAGCTGTGACGACAAGAAGAAGCTTGAGGAATTCAAGAACAAGGCCGTGGAAAACCTGGCCATCGACGGCGGTGGTCACCTGACCTACCTGGCCCCGACCCGGGTCAACCTGGCGCTGATGGAAGAGCGCTGGCCGGATGTGAAATTCCGCGCGACTCGCGAGCATCATTGACTTAAGCCTCTAGCTTCAAGCTGTAAGCTGCAAGAAAAGCAGACTGTGTAAGGCCTGCTCTTTCTTGTAGCTTGTAGCTTGTAGCTAAGCGCTGACCGAAGGTCTTCAATTCCCCGCTTTAATACTGGTCCAGATCCGCGTACGAATGCGATCGATCTTGGCTGGCATCGCCTCCAGTGCATAGAGCTTGCCGAGCATCGCGTCGCTCGGGTAGATCATGGTGTTGGCCTTCAGCGCCGGATCCACCAGGGTGTCCGCCTTGAGGTTGCCGTTGGCGTACTGCACATGGTCGCTGATGTTGGCCATCACCTCCGGTTGCAGCAGGTAGTTCATGTAGGCGTAACCGGCTTTTTCGTCCGGGGCATCGGCCGGCATGGCAACCATGTCGAACCACATCGGCGCGCCTTCTTTCGGGATCGAGTAACCGACCTTCACCCCATTGTTCGCTTCTTCTGCACGGTTCTTGGCCTGCAGCACGTCACCCGAGAAACCCACCACCACGCAGATATCGCCGTTGGCCAGGTCACCGGTGTACTTCGACGAATGGAAGTAGCTGATGTACGGACGCACCTTCATCAGAAGTTCCTTGGCCTTTTCATAGTCCTTCGGATCCTGGCTGTGGTGCGGCAGGCCCAGGTAGTTGAGGGCGATTGGCAGCAGCTCCGGGCCGTTGTCCAGCACTGCTACGCCGCAACTCTTGAGCTTGCTGATGTATTCGGGCTTGAAGATCAGGTCCCAGGAATCCACCGGTGCATTGTCGCCCAGCACCGCTTTGACCTTGTCGATGTTGTAGCCGATACCGGTACTGCCCCACAGATAAGGGAAGCCGTACTGGTTGCCCGGATCGTTGACCTCCAGGGCCTTGAGCAGCACCGGATTGAGGTTCTGCCAGTTGGGCAGCTGGCTCTTGTCGAGCTTTTTCAGCGCCTTGCCCTGGATCTGCCGGGCCATGAAGTGGTTGGACGGGAACACCACGTCGTAGCCGGAGTTACCGGTCATCAGCTTGCCATCGAGGGTTTCGTTGCTGTCGAACACGTCGTAGGTCGGCACGATACCGCTGGCTTGCTGGAAGTTCTTCAGGGTGTCGGGGGCGATGTAGCTGGACCAGTTGTAGATTTTCACCGAGTCGGCCGCCTGGGCAACGGCGCTAGCCAGCAACAATGGAGCGATGAGCAATGGGCGCATGTCTGGATTCCTTGCTTTGTCTGTTTTTATCGAAGGAGGCAGGCGATCAAATGATCAGAAAATCAGTACGTAGGTTTTGCGCACGGTTTCCTGGATGTCCCAGATACCGGTGCTGTTCGCGGGCAGCATGATGGCGTCGCCCGCTTCGATGGTCAGCGGTTCGCCGCCATCAGGGGTGAAGGTGCAGCGGCCTTTGATGAAGTGACAGAACTCCTGCTGCACAATCTGCCGCCGCCAGCGTCCCGGGGTGCACTCCCAGATGCCGGTTTCGACGCCGTCGCTGCGTTCGACTGCGGTCACCGAGGCAATCGACACCGGCTCGCCCAGAGGCACGGCGACCGGATTCGATGCTTGCAACGCGACAGTGTCGGTGTTCTTGAATTGGGTAATGCTCATACCGGTGGATCCTGTGCAGGGGGAACGAAAAGTCAGCGCATGAAACCTTCCATGAAGTCCGCCACGCCACTGGCCAGACGGCGGCGCCAAGGGGCGCTGTCCGGGTTGGCGAGGGTCTGGTCTTCATGGACGAAACTCTTGATGATCGCGTTGTAGCCCAGCCAGCGGCACGGCTCCGGCTCCCAGCCCTTGAGGCTGGACAAGGTGCTGTCGGGATGGACCCAGGGTTGCTCGGTCAGCTCGCTGCGCCGCTCCAGAATCAGTTCGGCCAGGGTGCGTCCGCCCAGGTTGCTGGCACCGACGCCTTCGCCGCCGTAGCCACCGGCCAGGGCGATGCCTTGCTTGCGGTCGCAGAGCATGTGCGGCTGGAAGCGCCGGGCCATGCCCAGGTTGCCACCCCAGGCGTGGGTGATGGCGACGTCCTTGAGCTGCGGGAACAACTCGCCGAACAGGTAACGGCGCAGTTCGATTTCGCTGTTGGTGAGGTCGAAGTTTTCCCGCAGCCGCCCGGCAAAGCGATAGCCGCCACGGGCACCGAACACCAGGCGATTGTCGGTGCTGCGTTGGCCATAAGTGACCTGGCGGCTGTTTTCGCTAAAGGCCTGGCCCTGGTTCAGGCCGATCTTTTCCCAGACGCGTTCAGGCAAGGGCTCAGTGGCCACCAGCAGGCTTTGTACCGGCATCTGGAAATGCCCCAGCGGCGGCAGATTGACCGAATAGCCTTCGACGGCCGGCACCAGCCACTGGCATTTGATCCGTGCCTGCGCCGTGCGTACTTCACCGGCACGCCAGTCGATCACCGGGCTGTTCTCGTACAGGTGCACGCCCATGCGTTCCACCGTACGCGCCAGACCACGCACCAGCTTGGCCGGTTGAATGGTCGCCACATTGGGGTTGAAGATCGCGCCGTAGGGCTTGCTGATGCGCAGTTGTTCAGCCAGTTGATCGCGGCTCAGCCAGCGATAGTCGGCCTCGTTCAGGCCTTGCTTGTAGAGCTTGTCCAGATAGGCGCGCAGGGTGTCCTGCTGCTCCGGGTAACGCGCCGCGCAATACAGCACGCCGCCTTTGCGGTAATCGCAGTCGATGTCCTCGCGTTGCAGTACGCGTTGCACTTCGTCGGGAATGCCGTGGAGCAGGTCATAGGAGGCACGCCGTTGCTGCGGGGAACTGGCGGCGAGAAGGCGGTCCTCTCCCAGCAGATTGCCCATCAGCCAGCCACCGTTGCGTCCGGAGGCGCCGAAGCCGGCGATGTTGGCTTCAATGATGGCGATGTTCAGCTGCGGGGCCTGTTGTTTCAGGTAATAGGCGGTCCACAGCCCGGTGTAGCCGGCGCCGATGATGCAGACATCCACGTCCAGGTCCTGGTGCAGGGCTGGGCGGGCGGTCAGCGGTTCATCCAGCTGGTCCATCCAAAGGCTGATCTTGCGCCATGGCTGCATTGTGTTCGGCTCCACATCCGTTACGGTCTGTGGGCGATCCTAGAAGCTGGCGGGGGGTGTTGTCTTAGCTGCGTGCACGCAGAGAATTCTGCTTGACCCAGGCCTTGGGCGAGAGCCCGGTGTGCTGACGGAAGCACTTGTAGAAGGCCGACAGCGAGTTGAAGCCGGCGGCGAACGCCAGGTCGTCAGTCTTGACGTTGGCCGGTGCCTGTTCCAGGCCGTTGAGCAGGTGATGCAGGCGAGCCTGGTTGACGTAACGGTAGAAACTCTGGCCCAGCACCTGATTGAGCAGATAAGAGATCTGATTGCGGCTGTAGCCGCTCTCGCGGGCCACCCGCTGCAGGTCCAGCTCCGGGTCGAGGTAAGGGCGCTGGCGCTGGAAGTAGTGCTCCAGGTCCTGGGCCATGGTCGACAGCTGGCGTGGTGATAAGCCCAGGCGGCTGGTGGCGGGGCGTGGGCCGGAGTGGGCACTGCCGTTGCTGTCTCGGTGAATCAGCGTGGCGTACTCATTGACCCGCCAGATCAGCCCATCCTTCACGGTGATGGCTTCGCTGGACTGGAACGCCACCAGGCCTTCGCCGCCCTGGACCGTGACCTGGTACTGAATGAACGCCGTGCAGCCGTCGACACGGATGCGGTCGCTGTGAACGATGTCTTCGCCCGTCTCATGGGGCAGGCAGGCGCGTACGTAATCGCGCAGCTCGCGGTAACCGAGCACACGGTTCTGGAAGAAGTCGTGGTACTGAACATCCGGGTGATAGAGCGCAATCACCCCGTCGAGGTCGCGGTGCTTCCAGCACAAGTGGTAGCGCATGACGGTTTCAGCGGTGATCGGGGTTTGTTCAGGGCCGTCTGGGAGTGTGGTCAGGGTCATTGACAGATAGTGCCGGGGGCTTGGGATTGAAACAAGTCCAACGGATGCGCAGTAGGCATGCCGGGACATTGCAGAAGCCCTGAGCCAAAAACTGCCTTTCGGGTGTTTTGCACGATCCTCAGAATGTCCCGAAATCTAACCCATTGATTCTCCTTCAAGATATTTTTTGACACATTTGGCACAGCGCCTGCACCGCTTTCAGAACAAGCCCAATGGCTCATAACTGAAGGCGCGAACTCATGATTACCTCTGCCGAACTGTCATCCTTTAACAGTGACGCCCCAAATCGCTCGGGCGTATCGTGGGCGGCGATTTTCGCCGGGGCCGCTGCCGCAGCTGCCCTTTCCTTGATCCTGGTGATCCTTGGCGCGGGGCTGGGCTTCGCGGCTACCTCACCCTGGGCTGACGAAGGCGTCAGCGCCGAGGCTCTGGGGATCTCGACCATCATCTGGCTGCTGCTGACGCAGATCCTTGCCTCCGGGCTGGGTGGCTATATCGCCGGCCGGCTGCGGGTGAAATGGGCCAACCTGCATGGCGATGAAGTGTATTTTCGCGACACCGCCCACGGCTTTCTCGCCTGGGCAGTAGCGACGTTGGTGGCTGCCATGCTGATTGTCGGCAGCGCGGGCGGATTGGTCAGCGCCGGGGCACAGGTGGGAGCAGGGGCAATGGCTGCGGCTTCCAGCGTGGCGGCCAAGCCTGACCCCACCGGTTACTTCGTCGACAGTCTGTTCCGTAGTGATCGCCCGGTATCGGTCAGTGAAGACGCCGCCAATGCGGTGGCGGGGCGCATTCTGGCCAGGACAATCGCTCAAGGTGGCGCACTGGGTGAAGCCGACCGCACATACCTGGCGCAATTGGTAGCCCAGCGCATTGACGTGAGCCAGGCCGAGGCCGAGGCACGGGTGGATCAAGTATTCGCACAGGTCCAGCAAGCCAAGGTGCAAGCGCAACAGGCGGCTGACACCGCAGCCAAAGCAGCAGCATGGACTGCGCTGTGGACCTTTATTGCCCTGCTGTGCGGAGCGTTCTTCGCCAGTTTCGCGGCACTCTTCGGTGGCCGTCAGCGCGACCGCGTGCAGTGGCTGGAGGGCACTGCGGTGGACGCTAGCGTTCGGCACACCAGCGCACCGATTCGATAACGCTTTCAACCAACGAGGAAGAACATCATGCGCTCTCTACTGCTGTGGATGCTCGGGGTCCCTATTCCGGTCATCATTCTGATCGCGATCTTCATGCATTGAAGGGAGATGGTGAATACCCCCAGTGGGAACGGGCCTGCCCCGTGATTGCGGTATGACTGATAGACCGCAATCGCGGGGCAAGCCCGCTCCTACCGGGAGTTAGAGAAACTGCTCCGCATAGTGACACGCCACCTGCCGCGTCCCCACCTGTCTGAACGCCGGCTCCTCGGAAGCGCAACGTTCAGTGGCATACGGGCAGCGCTTGTGGAACGCGCAACCCGGTGGCGGGTTCAGCGGGTTGGGCAGCTCGCCGGCGATCTTGATCTTCGGCTTGAGCGGGTCCGGGTGGATGGTCGGGGTGGCCGATAACAAGGCCTGAGTGTAGGGGTGCAGCGGCTTGTTGTAGATATCTTCCTTGGGGCCCATTTCCGCCGGACGGCCGAGGTACATCACCAGCACCTGGTCGGCGACGTGACGCACCACAGCCAGGTTATGGGAGATGAATACATAGGCGGTGTTGAACTCCTTCTGCAGGTCCATGAACAGGTTCAGCACCTGGGCCTGGATCGACACGTCGAGGGCCGAGGTCGGCTCATCGGCCACCAACACTTTCGGTTGCAGCATCATTGCCCGGGCCAGGGCGATACGCTGGCGCTGACCGCCGGAGAACATGTGCGGGTAGCGCTGGTAATGCTCAGGGCGCAGGCCGACCTGTTGCATCATCGCCTGAACCTTTTCCCGGCGCTCGCTCTTCGACAGGTTGGTGTTGATCAGCAGCGGTTCGGCCAACTGGTCACCGATCTTCTGCCGGGGGTTGAGCGAGGCGTAGGGGCTCTGGAAGACCATCTGCACGTCTTTGCGTAGTTGCTTGCGTTCGGCCTTGTTGGCGCCGGCGACTTCCTGGCCGGCAATTTTCAACGAGCCGGACGAGGGCTCTTCGATCAGGGTCAGGGCTCGCGCCAGGGTCGACTTGCCACAGCCGGACTCGCCGACCACGGCCAGGGTCTTGCCGGCTTCCAGTTCGAAGGACACACCGTTGAGTGCACGGACCAGGGCATGGCCCTTGAACAGACCACGGGAAACTTCATAGTGACGGGTCAGTTCACGGGCGGTAAGGACGACGGTCATTACGCCACCTCCTGATTCAACGGGTAGAAACAACGGACCTGGCTGTGGGCCTGGGGATCGAGGGATGGGCGCTGGCGGCGGCAGTTTTCCTGAACATAGGGGCAACGCGGCGACAGCAGGCAACCTTCAGGGCGGTCGTAGCGACCGGGCACGATACCGGGCAGGGTCGCCAGGCGCTCGGCGCCTTCGCTGTGCTCGGGAATCGCGGCCAGCAGGGCTTCGCTGTACGGGTGTGCGGGAACCTCGAACAGCTCGGGCACCTGGCCGACCTCCACGGCTTGCCCGGCATACATCACACAGACCCGCTTGGCGGTCTCGGCTACCACCGCCAGGTCGTGGGTGATCAGGATCAGAGCCATGTTCTGCTCTTGCTGCAGGTTGAGCAGCAGCTCCATGATCTGTGCCTGGATGGTCACGTCCAGGGCGGTGGTCGGTTCATCGGCGATCAGCAACTTGGGTTCACCGGCGATGGCCATGGCAATCGCCACGCGCTGGCTCATACCGCCGGAGAGCTGGTGAGGATAGGCGTCGAGACGGCTTTCGGCCGCCGGAATCTCGACTTTCTTGAGCAGCTCGAGGGCGCGTTGGCGGGCCGCCTTGCCACGCAAACCGAGGTGCTGGCGCAGGACTTCCTCGATCTGGAAACCCACGGTGTAGCTAGGATTGAGGGCGGTCATCGGGTCCTGGAAGACCATCGCCATATCCTTGCCGACCACCTTGCGCCGTTGCCGGCCGCTGAGCTTGAGCATGTTGGTGCCGTCGAAGGTGAGGGCATCGGCGGTAATCCGCCCGGGGGCGTCGATCAGGCCCATCAGCGCCATCATGGTCACCGACTTGCCCGAGCCGGACTCGCCGACAATGGCCAGGACTTCGCCTTCGTTTACCGTCAGGTCGAGACCGTCGACCACCGGTACCGCGCTGGCGTCACCAAAGCGCACATTCAGATTCTTGATTTCTAGAAGTGACATGGCAATCTCCTCAGGCGGCGTTCTTGAGTTTCGGGTCCAGCGCATCGCGCAGTCCGTCGCCCATCAGGTTGATTGCCAGCACGCTGAGCAAAATGGTCAGACCCGGCAGGCTCACCACCCACCAGGCGCGTTCGATGTAATCGCGGGCCGAGGCCAGCATGGTGCCCCATTCCGGGGTCGGTGGCTGGACACCCAGGCCAAGGAAGCCCAGGGCCGCGGCATCGAGAATCGCCGAGGAGAAGCTCAAGGTGGCCTGGACGATCAGCGGCGCCATGCAGTTGGGCAGTACGGTGACGAACATCAGCCGCGGCAGGCTGGCACCGGCCAGGCGCGCAGCAGTGACGTAGTCACGGTTCAGCTCCCCCATCACGGCGGCGCGGGTCAGGCGCACATAGGACGGCAGCGACACGATGGCAATGGCGATCACGGTGTTGATCAGGCCTGGGCCAAGGATGGCGACGATGGCCACGGCCAGCAGCAGCGATGGCAGCGCCAGCATCACATCCATCAGGCGCATGATCGACGGGCCGAGGATGCGCGGGAAGAACCCGGCCAACAGGCCGAGGAAGATTCCCGGAATCAACGAGATCACTACCGACGACAAGCCGATCAGCAGCGACAACCGCGAGCCCTGGATCAGCCGCGACAGCAGGTCGCGGCCCAGTTCGTCGGTACCAAGGATGAACTGCCAGTTGCCGCCTTCAAGCCATACCGGCGGGGGCAGCAGGAAGTCACGGTATTGCTCGCTGGGGTTGTGCGGCGCCACCCAGGGGGCGAACAGTGCGCAGAACACGATCAGGCTCATGAACATCAGCCCGGCGACCGCGCCTTTGTTGCGCGAGAAAGCCTGCCAGAACTCCTTGTAGGGCGAAGGGTAGAGCAGGCTCTGGTCGACAGCGGTGGCCGGCGTGGTGACGGTATTTGGAAGTGGGGTTGTCATGACGGGGCCCTCAGCGCTGATGACGGATGCGTGGGTTGGCCAGGCCGTAGAGGATATCCACGACGAAGTTGACCAGGATCACCAGGCAGGC